>Ga0302347_1002133_pt1 | contig 21156 bp, 14 predicted proteins | sample PhyWR1_FD_202178 | JGI IMG/M metagenome (GOLD analysis project Ga0302347, IMG submission 202178) | Leaf surface microbial communities from wheat plants in UC Gill Tract Community Farm, Albany, California, United States - DLSL W.R1 (v2)... | ecosystem: Host-associated > Plants > Phyllosphere >...
CCGACCTGATGGCCGTCGAAGGCAGCCACACCTTCAAGCGCCCGATCTACGCCGGCAACGCGATCATCACCGTCGAAGCGCCGGCCGACCAGATCGTGGTCGCCACCGTGCGTGCCGCGTCGTGGCCGGAAGCCGCCCAAGGCGGCAGTGCCTCGGTTGAAGCCGCCAGCGTCGATGCCGCCCTGCCCGCCCACACCCGCTTCGTCGGCCTGGCCGCCGGCGCCAGCGACCGCCCGGACCTGCAGAGCGCCAAGCGCGTGGTGTCCGGTGGCCGCGGCGTGGGCTCGGAAGAGAACTTCAAGGTCATCTTCCAGCTGGCCGACAAGCTCGGCGCCGCCGTCGGTGCCTCGCGCGCCGCGGTTGATGCCGGCTACGTGCCTAGCGACCTGCAGGTCGGCCAGACCGGCAAGATCATTTCGCCGGAGCTGTACGTAGCCGTGGGTATCAGTGGTGCGATCCAGCACCTGACCGGCATCAAGGACGCGGGCACGATCGTGGCGATCAACAAGGACGCGGATTCACCGATCTTCGAGATTGCCGATATCGGCTTGGTGGGGGATCTGTTTGCGATCCTGCCGGAGCTGGAAAAGGCGCTGTAAATGAGCAAAAGCGCGTCCCCGGCACCGGCGTCGCCGGATCGCCGGGGACGGGCCGCCCGATGGGTCATCATCATCGCAGCGGTCTATATCGCCGTTCTGTACTACATCGATCGGGACAGGAATATTCTGTCTCGCCTCGCCGACATGGCGGCGCCTCTCGCCGCCTGCGCCATGCTGGTCCTGTTGAGTTATCTCCTGCGTTACCTGCGCTGGCGCAGCATTCTGTGCGCGCAAGGCTTCCTGTTGCCGCAATGGGGACAGGGGCTGCTGGCCTATCTGGCCGGCCTTGCGTTCACCGCATCACCCGGCAAGGCCGGCGAGCTGCTGCGTATCCGCTATTTCGGATGGCTGAACGTGCCCGCCAGGACCACGCTCACCACGTTCATCTTCGAGCGTGCCATCGACCTGCTGGTCATCACCCTGCTGGCGATCGGGGCCGCCACTCTGGTGCCCGTCTTCGGCCTGCTGACCGTGATCATTCTGCTGGTCCTATTTGCGCTGGTTGCATTTGCCTGGTGGCCGCCGCTGTCGCGCACCTCACGCCGGGTGATCGATCTGGTACCGGGCAGGCCGCTGCGTCGGCTGGGCCATTTCCTGGCGGACGGTGCTGGCGCGCTGGGCCCGCTGATGCATCCGGGCCTGCTGGCCAGCGGTTCCGGGTGGGGCGTGGGCGCCTGGGGCCTCACCGCAATTGCCTTCGCCTGGCTGTGCCATGCCTCCGGCATTGATCTGCCGTGGCCACTCGCCTTGGGCATCTACCCCCTAGCAATGCTGGTCGGCGCGTTGTCCTTCGTACCCGGCGGGGTAGGCACCACCGAGGCGTCCATCGTGATGATGCTGAACGCGTGCGGTGTCGACACCGATGCGGCGCTGGCCATCGCCATAGGCATCCGCCTGGTCAGTCTATGGCTGGCAGTGCTGGTTGGCGTGCTGGCGATGATCGCGCTGGAGTCTGCTGGTTCATCGCCCCGGCAAGGCCACTGAAGCCCTACTGCTGCCCCTGAAGCCTCGATCACTTATCATCGTCGGGTTATCAGGGACTTGAAGAGCACTGCAATGCGAAAATTGGATGCACCCAGGAATGGAGCCGGCGCACTGTGACGGTTTCCAATCGCCCGCTCTGCGTTGATCTCGACGGCACCCTGTTGCGCTCGGACATCCTGTACGAGTCACTACTGGCCCTGCTCGCCCACAATCCGCTTTACGTCTTTCTCCTTCCCTTCTGGCTGTTGAAGGGAAAGGCCCATGTGAAGCGCCAGCTGGCCTCCCGCGTGAAGCTGCCGGCCGAAACCCTGCCCTACGACGAGCGCGTGCTGGAGATCCTGCGCACCACCACGCAGCGCCCACGCGTGCTTTGCACCGCCTCCGACCGCCTGCTGGTCCAGCCCATCGCCGACCATCTGGGACTGTTCGAGGAAGTGATGGCCAGCGATGGTCAGACCAACCTGTCCGGCAGCAACAAGGGGCAGGCATTGGCAGCGCGCTTTGGCGAGCGAGGCTTCGATTACATGGGCAACGGCACGGTCGACCTGAAAGTCTGGGCCCATGCCGGCGGTGCGATCGTGGTCAACAACGGGGCTGGGCTGGCCAGTGCTGCGGCGAAGCAGACCGAAGTACTTGACCGCCTGCCCTCTCAGAACGGCGGTCTGCTCACATGGATCAAGGCATTGCGCGTCTACCAGTGGCTGAAGAACCTGCTGGTGCTGGTGCCGTTGCTGACTGCCCACCGCTTCTTCGATCTTACCTCGATCGTCGATGCAGGCATGGCCTTCCTGGCCTTCGGTCTGTGCGCGTCAGGCGTCTACCTGCTCAACGACCTGCTGGACCTGACCCCCGACCGGATGCACCCGCGCAAGCGCAAGCGCCCATTTGCCGCCGGTACGCTGCCGCTGCTGCATGGCCTTCTGGTGGCGCCGTTGATCACCTTGGCCGGGTTCGCCTTGGCGCTGGCCTGCAGCCCGGCTTTTGCTGGCGTGCTGTTGTGCTACTACGTGATGACCCTGAGCTACTCGCTCAAGCTCAAGCGCATCGTGATGATCGACGTGGTGATGCTGGCGGCGCTGTACACGGTGCGCATCATCGGCGGCGCGGTGGCGATCAACTCCGAACTGTCGTTCTGGCTGCTGGCGTTCTCGATGTTCGTCTTCCTCAGCCTGGCCATGCTCAAGCGCTACACCGAACTGGCGTCGGCACTGGCCAGCGGCAAGGAAATGGCCATCGGCCGCGGCTACTCGGTGGCCGACCTGCCGCTGGTGCAGTCGCTGGGCGCCGCCGCCGGTTACATCGGCGTGCTGGTGTTCGCGCTGTATATCAACAGTCCGGAAAGCCTGGAGCTGTACACCAGCCCCAAGCTGCTGTGGCTGCTGTGCCCGATCCTGCTGTACTGGATCAGCCGCATGTGGATCGTCTCGCACAGGGGCGACATGCATGACGACCCGATCGTGTTCGCGGCGATGGACCGCGGCAGCCAGATCGTCATCGCACTGTGCGTGCTGATCGTCCTGATCGCCATATGAGTGCAGGGGTTGGCCAGTCCTGGGGGCGCTACCCGCGGGTAGAGCAGCGGATCCTTCCGGTGCTCGACCGCGCTGCTGCCCTGCCGCTGCCCGCAGAGGGCGGCACGGTGCTGCCCCACGGCAATGGGCGCAGTTACGGCGACAGCTGCCTGAACCCAGGCGCGACCCTGCTGACCAGCCGCGCTCTTGACCGTTTCATCGATTTCGATCCGGCCACGGGCATCGTGCGCTGCGAGGCAGGGGTAACCCTGGCCGACATCCTGGACATCGCGCTGCCGCGCGGCTGGTTCCTGCCGGTCACCCCGGGCACCCGCTACGCCACCGTGGGCGGCGCAATCGGCAACGACGTGCACGGCAAGAACCACCATCGCGCAGGTACGTTCTGCCACCACGTGCTGCGCCTTGAACTGCTGCGCAGCGATGGTTCGCGCCAGCAACTCGCGCCGGACGACAGCAGCGGCCTGTTCGCCGCCACCGCAGGCGGGCTGGGCCTGACCGGCTTCATTACCTGGGCCGAGCTGCAGCTTCGTCGGGTACCAGGCCCATGGATCGAAACCGAGTCGATCCGTTTCGACAATCTGGACGAGTTCTTCGCGCTGTCGCGCGAGTCGGCCAATGATTTCGAGTACACCGTTGCCTGGATCGACTGCCTGGCCAAGGGCCGCGCGCTTGGTCGCGGGCATTTCCTGCGCGGCGACCATGCACCAGGCGACGCCCACGCTGCCACGCCCAGTTCGGCCCCTCGCCGCAGCATGCCCATCGTGCCACCGGTTTCGCTGGTCAATCCGCTGACCCTGCGTCCCTTCAACACGCTGTACTACTGGCGCCAGCCGGCTCGCCGGGCCCGCCACGTATCGCACTACCAGAGCTATTTCTATCCGCTGGACGGCATCAACCACTGGAACCGCATGTATGGCCCGCGCGGCTTCCTGCAGCACCAGTGCGTGCTGCCGCCGGCCACCGCGCGCGACGCCACCGCGGCGCTGCTGGGCGAAATTGCCCGCAGCGGGCGCGGTTCGTTCCTGGCGGTGCTGAAGGAATTCGGCGACCGGCCCTCGCCGGGGCTGCTCTCCTTCCCGCGCCCGGGTACCACCCTGGCGCTGGATTTCCCCAATGACGGTCCCGAGCTGTTGAAGATGCTCGACCGCCTGGACCACATCGTCAGCGAAGCGGGCGGTGCCGTATACGCGGCCAAGGACGCGCGCATGTCCGGCGTGTTGTTCCGCCAGGCCTACCCAGCCTGGGAAGCCTTCTCCCGCTTCATCGACCCTCGATTCTCATCCGGCTTCTGGCGCCGGGTGATGGAGTAACCATGCAGAAGATCCTGATCATCGGCGCGACCTCGGCCATCGCCGAATCGGTTGCGCGCCTATACGCCGCACGTGGCGCCGCGCTCTACCTGGTGGGTCGCAGTGCCGGCAAGCTGGACGCGATTGCCGCCGACCTGCGCGTGCGCGGTGCCCCGCACGTGCACAGCGGCGTGCTGGACGTGAACGATGTGGCCGCCCACGGCGCCCTCCTTGACAACGCATGGGCCGCGCTGGGCGGCGTCGATACCGTCCTGATCGCCCACGGCACCCTGCCCGACCAGGCTGCATGCGATGCCTCGGTTGCGTTGTCACTGCAGGAGTTCGCCACCAACGGCACCTCGACCATCGCGCTGTCCGCCGCGCTGGCGCAGCGCTTGCAGCCGGGAGCCAGCCTGGCGGTCATCTCCTCGGTAGCCGGTGATCGCGGCCGCGCCAGCAACTACCTGTACGGCAGCGCCAAGGCGGCCGTCACCGCCTACCTGAGCGGCTTGGGCCAGCGCCTGCGTCCGGCTGGCATCAACGTGCTAGTCATCAAGCCCGGCTTCGTCGATACGCCGATGACCGCCGCGTTCAAGAAGGGTGCCCTGTGGGCGACACCGGACAAGGTCGCCGCCGGCATTCTCAGGGCCATCGGCAAGCGCAAGGCCGTGGCCTACCTGCCCGGCTTCTGGTGGGCCATCATGATGATCATCAAGAACATTCCCGAATTCGTCTTCCGCAGGATCAAGCTCTGACATGACCGACAAGCACGCCAAGATCGTCATCACCGGTGCTGCCGGCCTGGTGGGGCAGAACCTGATCGTCGAGCTCAAGCAGCAGGGTTACACCCAGCTGGTGGCCATCGACAAGCATGCCCACAACCTGGATATCCTGCACGGCCTGCATCCGGATGTCCGCGTGGTGAAGGCCGACCTTGCTGAACTTGGCGCGTGGGCTACCGAGTTCAACGGCGCCGCCTGCGTGGTGCAGCTGCACGCGCAGATCACCGGCAAGACCACCGACCTTTTCGTACGCAACAACATCACGGCCACCGGCCATGTGTTGAAGGCAACCCGGGATGCTGCCGTGCCCTACATGGTGCACATCAGCTCGTCGGTGGTGAATTCGGTCGCCAAGGACGATTACACCAATACCAAGCGCGAACAGGAAGAAATGGTGGTCGCCAGCGGCCAGCGCCACTGCGTCCTGCGCCCGACGCTGATGTTTGGCTGGTTCGACCCCAAGCACCTGGGCTGGTTGTCGCGTTTCATGGCACGCACCCCGGTGTTCCCTATCCCGGGCGATGGCAAGTTCATGCGTCAGCCCCTGTATGAACGCGACTTCTGCCGCTGCATCGCCAAGTGCATCGAAACCGAACCGGACGGCGAGGTCTTCGACATCGTCGGCGATACCCGTGTGGATTACGTGGACATCATCCGCACCATCAAGCGGGTCAAGAAGCTGCATACGGTGATCGTCCACATTCCAATCGGCTTCTTCGGCTTCCTGTTGAAGGCCTACAGCCTGTTCAGCAGCAAGCCGCCTTTTACTGCGGACCAGCTGAAAGCGCTCAGTGCCGGCGATGACTTCAAGGGGATCGACACTGAGACCGTTTTCGGCGTGAAGCAGACGCCGTTTGAAGAAGCCATCCGCGAGAGCTACACCGACCCGCGCTACAGCCACATCGTGCTGCAGCGCTGATCCACAAGAACAGAAGAAGACTCCTCATATGCGCAATTTCGCCATCATCGGCAGTGGCCCCATGGGCCTCATGGCAGCCCTGGAGCTGCTCAAGCAGGGTCACAAGGTCGACATCTACGAGCGCGACGACCGTATCGGCGGCATGTCGGCCGACTTCGATTTCGACGGCCTGCGTATCGAGCGCTACTACCACTTCATCTGCAAGACCGACTATCCGCTGTTCAAGCTGCTCGACGAGCTGAAGATGTCTGATCGCCTGCACTGGACAGACACCAAGATGGGCTATTACTACCAGGGCAAGCTGCACAAGTGGGGCACGCCGTTTGCACTGCTCGGCTTCCCGCACCTGGGGCTGGTGGACAAGGTTCGCTATGCCCTGCATGTGATGCATACCAAGGGCATCCAGGACTGGACCGCGCTGGATAAGGAAAACGCACGCGACTGGATCACCCGCTGGATCGGCCCGAAGGCCTACAAGGTAATGTGGGAAAAAGCGTTCGCATTGAAGTTCTTCGAATATCAGGATCGCCTGTCCGCGTCATGGATCGGCACCCGCATCAAGCGCGTGGCCCTGTCCCGCCGCAACCTGTTCAATGAAAGCATGGGCTACCTGGAAGGCGGTTCGGCCGTGCTGCTGGACCGGATGGCCAACGAGGTGGCTCGTCTTGGCGGGCGCATCCTGCTTTCCCAGCCAATCGAGGAAGTCACTTCCCTGGACGGCAAGGTCACCGGTATCCGTACGCCGGACGGCCACCATGCCTATGAAGCGGTAGTTTCCACCGCGCCCATCCAGTACGTGCCCCAGCTGGTTCCAGGCCTGCCGAAGGCATTTGCCGACAAGGTGGCGGCCATCGAGAACATCCCGGTGGCGTGCGTGATCCTGAAGCTGTCGCAGCCAGTCAGCGAGAACTTCTGGATGAACATCAGCGATGACCGCATCACCATTCCCGGCCTCATTGAATACAGCAACCTCAATCCGGGCAAGGGACCGGGCGAACACATCGTGTACGCACCGTACTACATGCCCAAGACCCACCCGAAGTGGCAATGGAGCAATCAGCAGCTGATCGACGAAGTCATGAGCTACCTGCCCATGATCAACCCGGCATTCAAGCCGGAATGGATCAAGGCGACCCATTGCCACCGCTACGAGTACGCGCAGACCATCTGCCCGCCGGGCTTCCAGGACATGCTGCCACCGATGAAGACGCCGCTGCAGGGCTTCTTCATGGCAGACACTGCATATTACTACCCCGAGGATCGCTCGATAAACGAGAGCATTGCGGTGGGCAGCGAACTCGCAAGAGTCGCTGGTAACAAGGCGGCCCTCACGTGATATCCCGCCAGTTCCTGATGTTCCTGATCGCAGGCGGCCTTGCCGCTGCGGTCAATTTTGGATCGCGGATACTACTGAGCCAGTGGCTTCAGTATGTTCCCGCCATCGTCATCGCATATTGCCTCGGCATGGCAACCGCTTTCCTGCTCAATCGAGCACTCGTTTTCCAAGATGCCAACAACGCGCTCGGACACCAGCTAATGTGGTTCCTGCTCATCAATCTGGCCGCTGTCGCGCAGACGGTCGCAATCAGTCTACTCTTTGCGCGCTGGCTGCTACCTGCGGTGAGCATGGATTTCCACAACGAAACCATTGCCCATGCTGTCGGCGTCACCGTGCCTGTGATTACCAGCTATCTGGGACACAAACATCTTTCATTCGCATCTGCACGAAAGTTCAATTGACATGAACAGCGAACGCAACGAAACATTTCAGCGAGCATCTACGCGACCTAGAAGTCATCGCAAGGGCATTCTCTACATTGCAGCCATCACCGCTGCCATTCTGCTCTTGGCTGCGCTTCAACTGGAGTTGTTTGCCTCGGCAATGAAACAAGGTGTCTGCTGTTTCGACGACGCATCCTTCTCGGTGATCGCCAAGAACCTCGCTGGGGGAGACGGATATCTGCTGACGCTGGACTACGGAAATCTAGACCACAGCGGTACGCTGTTCCACCCAGCGCTTGGCACAGGTCCCACAACAATCGTATTCGCGTCGGCTGCGATAGCCCTGTTCGGAGCCGCCGACTGGGTGCCCGGAGTGGCAACTGTATTTTTCAATCTCATCGTTATGCTGTCGATGATAGCAGTCATGTCCAAGCGCGTCGGTTTGGCGCGAGCATTGTGCTTTGCTGCCGTGCTGATGCTGGCTAGTATTGCCGTCACCCAGAAGCACCATGAGCAATGGTTTGCGCTTCTAGGAGAGGTGCAGTCGTTTCTGCTAACAATGCTGGCCTACGCACTCATCGCATTCGGATCCCGGTCGATCCGCAGCCTCATCGCGGCGGGGGTGATGCTTGGCCTAGCCTTTCTCGCGAAAGAAATGGCAATTTTGTACACCCTGCCCGTTGCGGCCGTCGCGCTAGCCACTTTCTTCGGAAGCCCAACGCAACCGTGGACATTACGGGTGCAGCGAAGTTTCACGCCTCTTCTTGCAGTAGCGTTGGGCGCGGCGCTCCCGGTGATCATCTTTGAGCTCTACCGACTACATGCACTCGGCCTGCATGGATGGATGGAGAACTGGAAGCTGCATATTGCTTTCGTCCGATCGCAAGGCGTCGCGCAGCATGCACAAAGCACCTATGCCCTGATCGCGGAGCGCATGGACGCTTTCTCAATCAGGTTTGAATTTGGGTTTCCAGCTACGATTGCACTCGCTGTCACGGGCACTTTCTTTGCATTGGCGATGAGCAGAGACAACCGGACAAAGACCTTCGCACTTCTTGTCTTCGTTGCCTGGCTGCTGCACGCAAGTTACTGGCTTTTGATGTCTGTAGGCTGGGCACGCTATGCCTTTCTCAGCATTCCGTTTGCGATCGCAGCTGCTTGCGTACCGATCCTCTATGCGCCACTCACCGGTCGAAGTGCGATTCAGTGGGGGCTACTGGCATTCCTGTTGGCCGCTATCGTCCAGCCTACCCGGCACTATATTTCATCGATCTGGCACCCGAGCCTTTCGCACTCCAGTGACGCAGCAGATGCAACCCAACGTTCCAAAGTGCAGTTGCGAGATTTTCTCGCAGGTACGGACGAGGTGATCTACACACCCTGGTGGGCGCACGCAGCCAGCATGGAGTATCTACTGCCTGGCCACGCGCACTTCACGGCGGTGACCTCTCAATCGGCGTCAGGAGGCTTGCTTCTGATCGATAAGAAGCTGCCCTTGCCCGAAACATCCGACTTCACTGAGCTCTCCGCGCGCTGCCGTCCGCTGCGCTCGTTCGGTGAAAGATATCGCGTGGATCGCTGCAGCCCCAGCCCTGATCAGTAGAGGCGTGAACCACGCCATGAGCTACGCGGCCATAGGTGACGATTGCGACACACTTGGCTTGGTAGAGCCTTGTTAGCCATTGAGTCGGAAGTATGAATATCCCGGAGATCAACGTGGAACCCAGTGCGGGCACCAAGCAACGTCGAACATTCGCCCCGAGCCTCCCCGCGCTCTGCATCGTCGTCTTCGCTGCGATCGCCACCGCTCGCCTTCTCATTTTGATGGCCGGCGGAGCTTCTGTGCCATTCTGGGACCAGTGGGGTGGTGAGAACTCCATCTTCTCTGCCTTCCACAATGGCACTCTAACTTGGGAAGCGATGTTCGCGGCACATAACGAGCACCGAATTTTCTGGACAAGACTGCTTACAATCGCGCTCTTCGAAATCAATGGCAAACAATGGGACAACCAAGTGGAGGCTGCCCTCTCCAACTTGATCTATTGCTTGGCACTTCTCGTCCCGCTGCTCATTGCATCGCTCAATCAGCGTAAAATTCAGATCTTTAGCGTAGCGCTGGTCGTTCTGCTCGCTGGCTCCCTGCCTTTTGGATGGGAGAACACACTTGTCGGCTTCCAGAGCCAGTTCTATATCAACACTCTCTTGGCCATGTTGGCCATAGCGACTGCCGCTCTCTCGGGCATCGGCGTACGCACCATAGCCGTCCTTTCGCTCCTGGTCCTCTTTTCATTCGCATCCATGGCCAATGGTGTGCTTACAGCTTTTGCCTGCGCTGCCGTTCTGGTTGCCCGAGGTGTCGCGGATAGACGCCTGCTGCGAGGCAGCCTTCTGATCGCTGCCATTGCACTCGCTCTAGGCGTTGCAGGCTATCTAAGCACCCCCTCACCACCTCATCATGCTGCTCTCAAAGCTCACGATCTGGCCGAACTCGCTGCCGCATCATGGATCACCAGCAGTTGGCCCCTACCTCCGTTCGTTGGTCAACTTGTGCTGTTCCTCCCTTGCCCGGTCTGGATGCTCTTCGCAGCAAGGGGCCAACGCACTTCTGCGGACTTTTTCTTTCTCGGACTCAATGCTCTTGGCCTGTTGAACGCCGCCGCGATCGCATACTCGCGCGGCCATGATCTCGTCGAGGTGACATCACGCTATACCGATACCATTCTTCCAAGCTGTATCGCGGCAAGCTACTTCGCAGCACGGCTGATCTCGTCCGACCGCCGCATACCAGAGCGCCTTTTCGGGTGCGCCAGCTACTTACTCATCGTTTCAGCCCTCATCGCCCAATCGGTCATACAGCTGCCGAAGCTTCAGGAACGCGCTTACTTCCTGCGGATGTCCACCATCAATACAGCAGACTTCCTTGATGGCAACGATAATGCGTTCGTGAAAAAGCCGCATGGCCATGTGCCATATCCGGATCCCGCCCGCCTTGGTGAAAGTCTTAGGGAAAGGGATCAGACCTCCTTCCTGCCCACGTCACTGCTAGGCGTACGAGCACTCTCGAATCATCTTGAGGGGGCTGCAGGACGTTGCTACCTTTCGTCGTCCGCGAAAAATCACTTCTCGACCATTTCGGGAGAATGCAAAGGCGTCCATGCAGGTGACGGGGCGGTGGCTGTTGCAACCGGCCCTTTGTCCGCCGCATTGATGTCTGCCCGGCAATCACTAGACGTTTCGATCTTCCCACGCGCGGCGCCGATTCTCCTGCCGGAGACAAATTCAGATTTGTGTTCGCTGGATGGCTTCAATGAAGGGCCTACCAGCCGCGTTCCGCTGACATCATCCGTGGATGTTCCAATCCGGCTCTCCGGTTGGGCAGCCCCTGCTCGCTTCAACTTATCCAGAATCGCCTGGCCGGAACTAAAGCTAGTATTGGGCGGTGAACATCGAGCCTACGCATTCAATGCTGGTCTATCTCGTACCGTCCGTCCTGACGTCGCCTTGGCGCTCAAGAATCCGCGATTCGATCAGAGTGGCTTCGACGCTTTCATAGACCCCAGAGATGTCGAGACAGGCACATATCGCATCATACTGGCAAGCAGCAGCGGCACATATTGCGACACAGGTCATAGGGTTGAAATCACTCACCCGTCCCGACCGTTCTCTCGCTTTTGATCGCTCCGATACACCAATGAAAACGCCGGCTTGCGCCGGCGTTTTCATTTCACAAGCACCTGTGCGGAACTCTGCAACCGCGCGCCCCCAGCCTCACGCGCCACTCAAGGGGGTCGGCTGTGCATACGCATACGGCTCCAGAGATCCGTACGCTTCATTCAGTGGTGCGCTGCTTGAGGCAATGTAATAGCCGGACGAGCTAGTGGCGATACTGAAACACCGCTCGATAGCGTGCGCCAGAGTTCCATCCACCTGACCCGTCTCAGATTCGAAGTCAGCGCTGCATAGGTGCAGATCCATGATCGATTGGATAGCCTCAGTTCGGACGTAGAACATCGATCCTGCCGCGAACACCGCAATAGCCGGATCGATAGGATCGCTGCACATGTGGCGAGACAGACGGTGCACTGCTTCGGCGTTCGCGCCCCAGTAGGTGGTCATTGGCAGGATATGACCTTCGGGCGCAGCCAACCCGAGCTGTGGCTGTTCTCTGAACGCCTCCAACGCGCGAGTGGCAATTGCTGGATCAAGCAATTTTTCGAGCATGTCGCGACGCCAAGCCTCGCCATCCGCCCGGTGCAATGATCGCTTCGTATGCAGCTTCAGTACCAACGTTTCAGAGGGTCTCAGCGTCTTGAGCGTTTCCAGGAAGGGCAGGATATCGCGGCCATGATTCTCATACACCTGAACATCGGCAACGACGCCCGCATTGATCAACCTTGCGTTCACATCCGCGACCTTGGATTCAATTGTGGAGATGATCAATCGATAAGGCACAGTCCATGACGAAAGGTACTCAAGCATCTCCGGCAGCAGCTCTGGATAGAACGCATGAATGATCACCACCACGCGATCCGGCGTGCTTGGCGCCGGGGCATGGGAAAGTGCTTGCCGCGTTGCTTCAAGGTATGCATAGCCGTAACGACGATCGGGCTCCAAGTGAGCGCCTTCGGCCCATTCGTTCCACGCGTTGACGAACACAAGCGACTCACCTCGCACCGGGTTCCGGCGAGAGTAATCGATCGCACCTCGCAACCAGGTGCGATAGCGCGCGGGTGTTGACCGAGCCACCGTGTAGCCGCGACCGGGCTTCCGCGCGTCATTGTCCCACCCAGGGAATACGCCGCGAATCAGATCATACGGTGGCTGGCGTTCGGCAAAAGCACTCTTGACCACATCGGCGTAGTCGACGACATTCCCAGTGAATCCCGGATTGACAATTTCCAGCGACTCATTGATCGAAGGCAGCCCAGCGGCGACCTTATGCGGCGGAAACTCAACCGCAGCGTCGAAACCATATTCCCGAGGATCGAGTTTGTCGAACTGCACCATGCAAAGGAAGAGCTCGCCGATCCCGGCTTCGCGGCAGTGCTTACGCCAACGCTCCAATGTCGCAGCCGCATCCGGCAACAACGAAGGACGATAGAGGATGATCAGCGGCCGCCCGTCCACCCGAATGTAGCGGGGATCGCGCAGCAGCGGCTCCAGCTCAGCAATGAACGCCTCGTCGTCCTGCGGGCTGTAGTCCTGCGCGATCAGGATGTCATTTTCCAGGCCGTCCCAGCGTCTCGTCCAATTTTCATTGGCCCAGCAGATGCAGAAAGGCAAATCAATATCCGATTCAAGCAATTGGTTAAGAGGGCGCTCCATTAGGCGCTTGCCGGCGAACCAGTAATAGTGGAAGCAAAAGCCCTCGATCCCATACAGCTTGGCAAGTTCAGCCTGGCGCCGCATGACATCCACCAGCCGCAGATCATAGAAGCCAAGCTCCCCCGGAAGATGCGGCTGGTAGTGCCCAACGAATTGAGGAACGGCCTTGCTTACATTCGTCCACTCAGTGAAGCCTCGACCCCACCACTGATCGTTCTCCGGGAACGGATGGAACTGTGGCAGGTAGAACGCGATGACCCGTGCCGCATCCGCACGTGCATCGCGCTCGGCAGCGATTCCGACATACTCCTCCTTCGGCGTGCCCGGTAGCTGTAGTACCTTTTGCGTATATCGAGCGAGAGTTGATTCTTGATCGAGATCACCCCCGGCCCGGACAACCTCGCCATCGGCAGCAGGTGATTGCTGTGCCGCGAGCCAACTCTGATAGGCATGGGTACTGCCGAGAACGCTAGGCAGCAGCCTGAAGGAAGTGGTTCGGATCGATTGGCGAGTTGACTCGGACACTGGGAGTGCTCGATAGACGGCGCGCGCGATTCTGCCAGCCGCCTGGCGCGCATACACCGGATGCAGCAAACGCTTCATCACACGCAGAGGCTTGGTGATGCGCCAACTTGTCGACGCCAGCATCCGATCCAACTCTTCTGCACGTTGCGAAGCCAATCGAAGCGACTCTCGATAGATTCCGAGAGCGTCCTCCGCCTGAATCAGATCGCGAGAGATACGCGCCTCCAGTTCCTTCGTCTGGTTGGCGAGCGTGAATACCCCTTCCAACGTGGTATTGGCTTTCTTGAGTTGCAGATCAAGCTCGGCTTTTGAATCCAGCAACGACTGGATCTCCATGTCCTTAACTCGAATCGTCTCGGCAAACTTGGATCGCAGCGCTTCAACTTCCGTGTGAGCCCGCTGCTCGGCCTTGGTAACATCAGCATCGGCATCTTGGACGCGAGCCGCGATAGCACTGATGCGCTGAGCAGCATCGGATACCACCGCGTGCCAGTCGCGGGACATCCGTCCCACATCAGGCAACGAGCGCAGGTTCAGTCCGACAAAGTCCTTCAGTGCCAGGCCGCTGTCCCGTCCGTAGACCAAGCGCGTGACCATGCCATCGAGATCTATAAAGCGCTCAACATCCCGCTCATCTATCGGAGCATTCACCATCTGCATCAGCACCCGTAGCAAGTTGGGAAGATGAAGATGTGAGACATCCTCCGGTGTGCCGACGGCTACCAGTGAGGTGAATGAACCGACGATAGCGCGATAGATGAGATAGGGAAGCTCCATATCCCCATGCCATACCCACTCCAAGTCGATGAACTTGGTCACACCGTCGTTCTGACGCATCAGGTTCCGCGGCAACGCATCGAGAGTCCAGCCAGGCAACATGCCAGCGGTCGTAGAATCTCCTGACAATGCCACTTCGCGCAGCAGGGCGTCCTTCCACTGCATCAGCCAGTCAGCAACTTCTGCAGCCCTCCAGCCATCACGAGTAACAATGGCCTCGAGCGCTTGGCAATGCATGCGACCACCAACAAATTCTTCGGGCAACAAGCGCATGCTGATGGGACGTGATCGCTCGGATTCACCATCTTCAGCCAGACGGCTACGAATCACCTCGATATGGCCATCGACCTCGCTTGCTTGGAAGCTCACCTGTTTGCAAAAGGCAGGTACCCGCTCACTGGCGAAGTGATGGGCCAATGAAACGGGGCCTGCCCGCGTGGACGATTTCGCCTGCTTTCGTGCAACAATCAAGAACGAGTTGGCCATGTCAGCCAGAAGCCCATTCCGTCCAATCACCGACCAAGCTCGCTCCAGTGAGAACAGCGGCGCATAGGGGAGCTGAGGATCGCTCGAGGCACTCTGACTGGCGAGGGAGCTCGCGTCGAAGGCTGGATACGACCCATCGTACCCGGCGGGCAACACCACTGCAGTAGGGAACTTATAATCCGGGAACGGCAAGAGAAACTCGGCCTGCTCGAAACCTGCAGCTTCCAGCATCCGGGTCAACTGCATTCGACCAAATGTGGCGACCGTATTGTCATCGTAGTTATCCGATATGCCATACATTGCCTTGCCGACATGGTCCTCAGGCATACCAGCGAGATACTTCAGGCCCAACTGGTTCTCAATGGCTACCACCAGCACACCGTCATCGGCCAGCAAGTCATACGCCTTGCGCAGCCAAGCGGCCGCCGGATCAACCGCTTTTCCATAGACCCTGGCGTACTCCAGGACACCTATAAGTGTTACCGCATCAAAACCGTCCTCTGCGACGAAGTTCTCCAGCACATCGTTCACTACCTGTACGTTCGGCAGATCACGGCAGCGAGAGGCTGTCATACGCGCGCGGCGCTGACTCCCCTCGAGTGCAATCAACGTGCTCCCAAGCTCGCCGAGATAGCGTGAAATTGCCCCACAGCCCGAGCCCACTTCGAGCACTCGGCCTGACAATACTCCGGACAGAGGACGCAGTAGATTGGCGCGGCTGGCACTGAGGTGGTAGCGCGATGGCCAATCGACCTGATGCTCACGCAACGACCGCGAGAAAAGCGACACATCATCGCAGCCAGCGATAGCGGCAGCCACTCGCTGCTCTGCCTCATCACCGTCGCTGTATCCGAATTCTTCTACCTGCCCCTTCGGCAGCCAGACGCCTCCAGACAAGGTGTACGCCGCTTCAATTTGTGGATACGACTTGGACATTAACTTCCTAATCCTTATTAGACCGCCAGCTGAGGACGAATCACTGCGCCAACATCGCTGAACCCAACAAACCCTTCCGATACAACCTGGAAATGAATTGCGTCATAGCGTCTATCGTGGGGAACAACCTCATCGCCGTGCCGACTGGCAACACCCACCGACACAAAATAATCACCACTTCCAAGACGACATTCGAAGTCGACATCGATCCGCAGTGAACTTCCTGCATTTCCCAGGTGAGCCATCTCGACCACTTCCTGCATCTCTGTGTTGGTCGCGTATACCGTTACGCCCTCGGTGTTCTTGATGGTGATACCGAGCACTGGTCGCAACACATCCTTCTCAAAGCGGACTGCCAGACTCAGACAACCCGAATCCCCGCTGGACACTATCTGCGGGAAGGATCGCCCACCAATCTGCAAGTGGAAGTCTTGCAGGATGGCGGCACGATTTCCCCATCGATACTCATGCGGATTATAGTTGGGGTGTGTGGAGAACGGATCCCCTCCAGCCTCGGGGGCGGCGAGGAAGCTAGCGTCATTCACCCCAAGTCCGTCCTCGACCAAGTCCTTGTCAGCAGCAGCCTGAACCTGCAACAGAGGGCTAGCGCCAAACAGGAGATCCAGATAATGATGAACAACCTCCTTCGGCGCGCCATCCATGAGCAGCCGCCCTCCGTCCAGAAGCACTGCGCGATCACAGTGAGTCACAATCTGCTCGGTGGAATGCGAGACAAACAGGATGGAGGTACCCTGCGCACGCAACTCGCGCAGGCGAGCAAAGCATTTGGCCTGGAACTTCGCGTCACCGACCGCTAACGCTTCATCCACGACCAGCACATCTGGGGTGACGTTGATGGCGACAGCAAAAGCCAGCCGAACGAACATGCCGCTTGAGTAGGTCTTTACCGGCTGATCGATGAAATCGCCAATATCGGCGAACGCTGTAATATCCGCAAAGCGCTCTTCGACCTCACGGCGCGACAGGCCAAGTACTGCGCCATACACGAACACGTTCTCGCGACCGGTGAACTCCGGATTGAACCCGGCTCCGAGCTCCAGCAACGCCGCAACCCGGCCATTGACAACTGCCGACCCACTGCTCGGCGTGAGTGTGCCGCATATGATCTGCAGCAGAGTCGATTTACCTGACCCATTGCGACCTACGATCCCGACGCTCTCACCTTTCCCGACACTGAAACTTACCGAGTCGAGCGCATGAAACTCCCGAAACCATCCCGACTTGCGATTGCGCGGGCTCAGCATCTGCATCAATCGATGATGGGACTTCTGATAAACAGGGAATACCTTGCCGACATTATTAACCTGGATGATGGGCTCAGATGACATCGGCAAACCCCTTCCGCGTTACCTTGAACCAGGCGAAGCCGGCATAGAACACGACCACCGCGATACCCAAGTAAATTGCCAAACCGCCAAAATTTGGAAGGTTCCCCCAAAGTGCAACTTCTCGGGCTTGATCGATGATGTACGTCAAAGGATTAAGCCTGAAGACCAGAGTGAATCGGTCAGGAATGGCTTGAGGCGGAATCATCGCCGAGGAGAGAAACAGCAACGCGGTGGACAAAACCCCCGTGACTTGGGTGATATCCCTGAAATACACACCGAAAGACGCCAAGAACCACGACATCCCCAGCCCCAGAATAATCAAAGGGAAAAAGACGATCGGCAGCAGGACGATCGTCCACGCAACTTGCCCGTCCATTGCCAGTCGGAGCAGCGCAAATACGATCGTATTCATCAGAACGTGGAAAAGAGCTGAGGCAACCATCGGCCACGGCAGTATTTCCAAAGGAAAGATCACGCGCTTGACGAAGTTCGGATTACCCATGATCAGGAACGGCGACCGATTCAGGCATTCTGCGAAGAAGCCATGCACGATCAATCCGACAAACAGCACGAGGGAGAAGTGCGACTGTCCGTCCGCGACCTCCGGCCAACGGCTCTTCATGATCGATCCAAATGCGATGGTGTACACAAGCAGCAACAAGAAGGGACTCATTAGCGACCACAGCAGTCCGAAGCTGGCTCCCCGGTAACGGCCGAGCACCTCGCGCTTGGACAGCTCCAATGTAAGGTCTCTGCGCTCACCCAAAGCATCAAAGGGGCCAAGCACGAATGACGCCAGACGCCCCCGCCTATCGTGAGCGGCTTGCTCCATCACTGCGCCCCCTTCCACAACGCCCGCTCCAGATCCACCTGCAGATCCCCCAGATCCTCAACACCCACGCTCAGCCTTACCAGTGCATCACTGATGCCCAGCTGCTCGCGGCGTGCCACCGGGATCGACGCATGGGTCATCACCGCCGGGTGGTTCACCAGGCTTTCCACCCCGCCCAGCGACTCGGCCAGGGTGAACAGTTCGGTCTTCTCGCAGAAGCGCTTGGCCGCGTCGAAACCACCCTTCAGCACGATCGAGACGATGCCGCCGTAGCCGGCCATCTGCTTGCCCGCCAGCTCATGCTGCGGGTGCGAGGCCAGGCCCGGGTAGATCACCTTCTCCACCGCCGGGTGCTTTTCCAGCCACTGTGCAAGCGCCATCGCGTTGGCGCAATGCGCCTTCATGCGCAGCGGCAGGGTCTTCAGGCCACGCAATGCGAGGAAGCTGTCGAACGGGCCCTGCACGCCACCGATGGAGTTCTGCAGGAAGGCCATCTGCTCGGCCAGTTCGGCGTTTTCGCCGACCACGACCATGCCACCGACCATGTCCGAATGGCCGTTGAGGTACTTGGTGGCCGAATGCAGCACCAGGTCCGCGCCCAGCTCCAGCGGACGCTGCAGCATCGGCGAGGCGAAGGTGTTGTCGACCACTACGATCAGGCCATGGCGCTTGGCGATGGCGGCGACCGCGGCGATGTCCACGATCTTCAGCATCGGGTTGGTGGGGGTTTCAATCCACACCATCTTGGTCTTCGGGGTGATTGCCGCTTCGAAGGCCGCCAGATCGGTCAGGTCGACGAAGCTGAAGTCCAGTGCGGCGGTGCGGCGGCGCACGCGCTCGAACAGGCGGAAGCTGCCGCCATAGATGTCGTCCATCGCCACCACGTGGCTGCCAGCATCCAGCAGCTCGATCACGGTGGAGCTGGCGGCCATGCCCGAGGCGAAGGCGAAGCCGCGGGTACCACCTTCCAGCGAGGCCACGCAACGCTCGTAGGCGAAGCGGGTCGGGTTGTGGGTACGCGAATACTCGAAGCCCTGGTGCTCGCCCGGGCTGGACTGCGCATAGGTCGAGGTGGCGTAGATCGGCGGCATCACCGCGCCGGTGCTCGGGTCGGGCGACTGGCCGCCATGGATGGCCAAGGTGGCCAGCGCCAGCGCGCGGTCCGGGGAAGAAGCGTTGGACATGTCGTTTCCTGATTGGCGCCGATGACCGGCGCCGTCGAAGGAGCGGGAGTCTATCAGCGCGGCCTTAACGAGCTTTGACGCGGATAAACCGGGATTCAGCAGCGATCTGCGGCGATAAACGCCTTACTGAACGCGCCGACGCAGGTAATTCAGCAGGTCGATGCGGGTGATCAGGCCGAGGAAGGTGTCACCGTCCATCACGATGGCCACCTGGCCGCGGTCGAACACCGGCAGCAGCGCCTCGATCGGCGACTTCACGTCCAGCCGGTCCAGCTTGCTGACCATGGCGGTGGCCACCGGGTCGCGGAAGCGGGCTTCGTCGCCGTAGACGTGCAGCAGCACGTCGCTTTCGTCGACGATGCCGACCAGCTGGTCACCGTCCAGCACCGGCAGCTGCGACACGTCATACAGCTTCATGCGCTGATAGGCGGTGGTCAGCAGGTCGTTCGGGCCAGCATCCAGTAGTCGTTGTACATCTTCGACAGGTACTTGTTGCCGGTGTCGCAGACCAGCACCAGCACCTTCTTCGGCGTGGTCTGCTCCTTGCAGTACTTCAGCGCCGCCGCCAGCAGGGTGCCGGTCGAGGAGCCACCGAGGATGCCTTCCTTGCCCAGCAGCTCACGCGCGGTATGGAAGCTCTCCGCGTCGGTGATGGCGTAGGCCTTCTTCACCCGGCTGAAATCGGAGATCGAGGGCAGGAAATCCTCGCCGATGCCTTCCACCAGCCAGCTGCCCGACTTGTCGTTGAGCACGCCGTCGTTGATGTACTCGGCCAGGATCGAGCCGACCGGGTCGGCCAGCACCAGCTCGGTCTTCGGCGACAGCGTGGCGAAGGCGCGCGACAGGCCGGTCATGGTGCCGGAGCTGCCGCAGCCGAACACGATGGCATCCAGATCGCCATCCATCTGCTCGAGGATCTCCGGGCCGGTGCCGAATTCATGCGCGGCCGGGTTGTCCGGGTTGCCGAACTGGTTGACGAAGTAGGCGCCCGGGGTCTGCTCGGCGATGGTCTTGGCCAGGTCCTGGTAGTACTCCGGGTGGCCCTTGGCCACGTCCGAGCGGGTCAGGCGCACTTCGGCACCCATCGCCTTCAGGTTGAAGATCTTTTCCCGGCTCATCTTGTCCGGGACCACCAGGATCAGCTTGTAGCCCTTCTGCTGGGCCACCAGCGCCAGGCCCAGGCCGGTATTGCCGGCGGTGCCTTCCACCAGGGTGGCGCCGGGCTTGAGGTCGCCGCGCTTCTCTGCCGCTTCGATCATCGACAGGCCGATGCGATCCTTGATCGATCCGCCCGGGTTGGCGCTTTCGAGCTTCAGGTAGAGCTCGCAGACGCCAGCATCCAGGCGCTGGGCCTTGACGATAGGGGTCTGGCCGATGAGTTCGAGGACGGAAGAATGGATGGGCATTCGGGGGACTTCGGTTCGCGCCACACAGGGCCGGACCGGTGATTATCCGACGGATGGCGACGAAAGTCAGGAGTAGGGCGTGCCGACCAACGGTCGGCACCCACAGGCACTCGCAGGCCCCTCCGGCACCCACCAGCTCGGCTGGCGGCCCAAGGGGATGCGGACGGCCCCGGATCGACGAGGAGACCGGTACCGCCCGCATCGGGGGACGTGCCTGCGGGGCCAAGGCACCACCGCGTGTGGTGCCTTGGCGCGACGCCTGCGTTCAGCGGCGCCGCGTTGCCAGGTCAGGAGAGCCTGGCAGGGCCATCGATGGCCAGGTCATGCCATTCCGGGCACGACAGGGGTGCGTCAATGCGTGGGGGACGAGGTTGCGAGCGGTGTTTCGTACATTCGCAGAAGGCGTTGCTTGGCCAGCAGCTTCTCGCGCTTCATTCGACCCAGGGTGACATCATCGATCGGGAGTACACCCAACTCCGCATCCATGCACTTCTTGTTCAACTTGCGGT
>Ga0302347_1002134_pt1 | contig 21146 bp, 22 predicted proteins | sample PhyWR1_FD_202178 | JGI IMG/M metagenome (GOLD analysis project Ga0302347, IMG submission 202178) | Leaf surface microbial communities from wheat plants in UC Gill Tract Community Farm, Albany, California, United States - DLSL W.R1 (v2)... | ecosystem: Host-associated > Plants > Phyllosphere >...
ACGCCAGTCGGTGGTGACCGGCCTGCAGGACGGGAGCAGGGTGGCTGGGACGGTTCACTTAGTGGCGGCATTGTCGCCGAGCTGGACGACGGTGCGTCCATCGACACAGCGGCCCCAGGCCGGCCAAACATGGCGTTTGACCCGTTCGTGCTAGCGATGCTGCGCCAGATCGGCATGGCTTTGGAATTGCCCTATGAGGTGCTGATCAAGCACTTCACTGCCAGCTATACCGCCGCGCGTGCAGCCGTGATGGAAGCGTGGCAATTCGTTCGCGGTTGCCGCGACTTCCTGGGCTCACACTTCTGCCAGCCGGTGTACGAGCACTGGCTTGAAGAGGCCATTGCGCAGGGTGATATCGAAGCCCCTGGGTTTTTCGATCACCCGCTACTTCGTTATGCCTACTGCGGTTCGCTGTGGGTGGGCGATGGTCCTGGCACCGTGGACCCTTTGAAGGATATCAACGCCGCCGAGAAGCGGATCGATATCGGCGTCAGCACTCTGGCGAAGGAATCCATGCTCTACGACGGCAGCGACTGGGAGGAAAACCACGAGCAGCGCGCCCTGGAAGTGAAACGCCGGCGCGATGACGGGCTATCAGCTTCACCGACGGCCCGCCCGGACAATGAGCCGCCGGCAAATCCCGACCTACCTGAACGGACCTAACTATGAGCGACAACCCAACCGATGCACCCGTGCACCGGGTGACGGCGTTCGACCTAGTGTCACGCGAGCCCTGGGCCATCACCCCGGACATGCTGCAGACCATCACCGCCATTGCCCGCCGTGAACATGAAGGCCCCGAGGCCCTGGAAGCCAGGCAAGGCAAGCCCCTGCAGAACAGCCGTGCCGTGACTCAGCGTGGCAACGTTGCCTTGCTGCCCGTCACCGGCCCTGTGTTCCGCTACGCCAACTTGTTCACGGCGCTGTCCGGTGCAACCTCGCTGGATGTCCTGGCCAAAGAGTTCACCAATGCCGTCGACGATCCTCGGACCGACACCATCATCCTGGTGATGGATACACCAGGCGGTATTGCCAGCGGCATCGCTGAGTTCGCGCAGATGATCCGCGCGTCTCCCAAGCGGGTGGTGGCCTATGTATCCGGCAACGCGGCCAGTGCTGGGTACTGGATGGCGGCAGCGGCCCATGAAATCGTCATGAGCCGTACCGGCGCCGTGGGATCCATCGGTACCGTGTTGACGGTGCGCAAGAGCGGCGACGACGGGAGCTTCGAAATCGTCAGCAGCCAAAGCCCGAAAAAGCGGCCGGACTTCGGTACCGAGTCAGGCCGCGCTGTCGCGCAGGCCCACGTCGACCGCCTGACCGACATCTTCGTCGAGGACGTAGCTAATTATCGCGGCCTCAGTGTTGAAACCGTCCTGGCTGACTTTGGCCAGGGCGACATGCGGATTGGCTCGGATGCCGTGGAACTGGGCATGGCCGACCGTGAATCCACCCTTGAAAACCTTATCGCCGAATTCAACGGCAGTCCCTCTGGAGATCGATCCATGCCCACACCAAACAGCAGCACCGTACCAGCTCCAACCACCGACAAGCCGGCCATCACTCGTGAATATCTGGCCGCGAATCACGCGGAATTGCTGGCCAGCCTGGAGCATGACGCACATGCAGCTGGCGCTCGCGCCGAGTGCGATCGCATCAAGGCAGTCGAGGCGGCCGCTTTGCCCGGGCATGAAGAGCTGATCGCCAGTCTTAAGTTCGATGGCAAAACCAGCGGCGCCGAGGCGGCTGCACAGGTGATTGGTGCCGAAAAGTCCAAGCGCGCCACTGCTCTTGCCGACATCCGTAGCCAGGCCCCTGCGCCGGTACCCAACGCACCCACGCCACCGGCAGCACCAGTTGCCGCCGAAGAGGATCCGGAGGCGCCCTTGGAAGAGCGTGCCAAAGCTACCTGGGATGGCGATAAGGAACTGCGCGCCGAGTTTGGCACTTTCGAGGCCTACCACGGTTATCGCAAGGCAACCGACCGTGGTTTGGTCAAGGTTCTGAAAAAGTAAGCACCTGGTAAGTCCCTCAAACTCTGGCTCTGGAGAATCCCATGCCTCTTACACTCGATACCCCTCGCGCCTACGAGATCGGCACCATCAACGACTTGTCCGTTGCCGCCGGTGTGCAGATCTTCGAAGGCTCGGCCGTTGGCATCATCGCCGCCAGTGGCCTGGCGCGCCCTCTGGCGGCTGGTGATCTGTTTGTCGGTTTCGCTGATCGCGGCGTCGACAATCGCACCGGCGCCGCTGCGGCCGCGCGCGTACGCCTTCGCGAAGAAGGCAAAATTGAACTGCCCGTCGCCGCTCTGGCGCTTGCCGATATCGGAAAGCGCGTCTATGCCAGCGACAGCGGCGCGTTTCTGCTGACAGCGGCCGGTAATAGCCTGGTCGGCCATGTACACCGTTTTGTCCGCTCTGGCGTCGGCATCGTCAAGTTCGCCGCCCAGCCAGTGCCCGTTGCGCCTTAACGCAACACCCAAACCCTTCCTTTTTTGACCGTATCCTTCTTCAGGAGAATCACCCATGGGTGCTGAAGTACTTTCCAGCCGTGCCGTCATCGGCATGTTTTACGAAATGCTCGAACAGAATGTGGGGGCGACTTGGATTGACGCCGTATCCAACCTGTTCGATTCCGACCAGGCCAAAGAAACCTACCCGTGGATCGGCATGGTTCCGACGCTGCGTGAATGGATCGGTGGCCGTCATGCCAAAGGCTTCATCGGTGCTGACCTCGAAATCGAAAACCTGCACTTCGAAGCAACCATTGAGGTTCTGGTCAAGGAGCTGCGCCGCGACAAGACCGGGCAGTTGCGGATCCGCCTCGGTGAGCTGGCCGACCGCACGAATGCCCACTGGGCCAAGCTGCTCTCGGTACTGCTGGTCAACGGCGAAACCCAGGTCTGCTACGACGGCCAGTACTTCTTCGACGTTGACCACGAAGAAGGCCAGAGCGGCGTGCAGTCGAACAAAATCACCACCAAGCTTTCCGAGCTGGCCGCGGCTGTTCATGGCACGCCAACTCGACCGAGTGTCGAGGAATTCCAGCAGGCAGTTGCCCTGTCTGTGACCCAGCTCACCAGCCTCAAGGATGATCAGGGCGAACCCATCAACGAACTGGCCCGCGAGTTCCTGGTGATGGTGCCGTTCAACCTGTTGAGCGTTGCTCAGTCAGCTTTGAGTGTTCCGCGCGGCACGAACATCAACGAGATTGTCATGCCCGACAACGTTGTGGTTCGGGTTGTAGGCAACGTCCGACTGAATACCTGGCAGGACAAGTTCGTGACCCTGCGTACCGATGGCCGTTTGAAAGCGTTTATCCGCCAGCAGGAAACCGACGTGGCCATGAAGGCGAAGGCGGAAGGCTCGGAATACGAGTTTGATAACGACGCTCACCAATACGGTGTCGACACCTGGCGCAACGTCGGTTTTGGTCGCTGGCAGTACGCGGTCCTTAACCAGCTGGTGGCATAAGCCGGTCGGCCTGCCACCTCATCGAGGACACTGATATGCCGAAATACCGCGTGACAGAGACCATCACCCTTTACGGTGGTGAGTTGATCCTGACAGACGCGCAGGCAGGCGCCCGAAAGCACTGCCTGAATCCGGTCGAAAAGAAAAAGGGGCGCTACACCATTCTGGAGCCTGTCCAGTTCAAAGTCGGGGAGGTGATCGTGATCCCCGGTGAGCCGGACAAGGCGCTGGATCAGCGGCTTGAGAAAGTGGATAAAGCTGGAGGAACCGGCGATGCCGAATAAATCCTACACCGTGAAATCTGGCTCTTTCCGCCGTCCAGACAACACCTTGGTCGGCCAAGGTGATGTGGTCGAACTGCCGGACGATGTAGCTGATCGCTTCCGCAACCAGTTGGAAGTTGTGGTCGCCGAACCCCCACCGGCTCCGGCAAACGATGGTGGGCGTAAGCCGAAGGTGAACCCCGATGCTTGACGAAGACCTCAGGGGTTTCCTTGAGGACTTCGATGTTGGCGGGATTGTTGATGGTGAGCCGTTTCTGGCGGCGCGTGACATGCCGGATGAGATCCACGGCATGGGAGGCACCAACAGCCAGTCCACCAGCTACGAGATCCTGGTCATCACCGCCGAGGCTGAACGCCTCGGCATCAACAATTCGAAGCTGATCACCGTCGGTGGCGTGTCCTACCGGGTCCGCGACCGCCGGATGATCGATGACGGCGCCTTCAGCCTGGCTTCTCTCACCAAGGTTTAACCCATGCCCTCGATCCAAGACCGCATCGTCTCCAAGGCGCAGGCGCTGATCAAGGCTGCCGGTACGCCGGCGGCTGATCGTGTTTTTCGCAGTCGTACCGAGGCGATCACCCGCGACATGACGCCTGCGATCGTGCTGCGTCCCAGCCTCGAAACCACGGAACGGGAAAGCTTTGCCGTTGACCGCAACCAGTTCGAACTGACGGTGGAAATCATCGCCCGGGAAGACACTGTGACCGGAGACGCCTGGGACCAGGTGGCTGACCTTGTGAAGGTCGCCGTGCACGCGGTGCTGGCCACCGAGGACGCTTTCCCGGAAGCCGATCGCGTCCAGCGGTTTTACGTCGACTGGATCGAGGACGAAGGGGACAACACCGCTGGCAACTGCCTGGTTCGTTATCGGTTTACCTACTTGTGCAACACCGGCGACTTGACCACCGGCCCCACCTATTACTGAGGAATAAATTATGCAAATTGCATTCGGCAGTGGGTTGTTTTACGCCACCCCGCTGATGGACGCCTATGGCAACGCCTTGGCGTCACCCACCCCGATCCTGCTGGGCATCATGCAGGAAGCATCGGTTGATCTGTCGTACGACTCCAAGGAGTTGTTTGGTAGCGAGCAGTTCGCCGTCGATGCTGCGCGTGGCCAGGGCAAGCTGTCCGGCAAGGCCAAGGCCGCCCAGATCAGCCTGTCGCAAATGAACGCGCTGGTGTTCGGGCAAACTCTGCAGCCCGGCCAGGTGCTGGTGCACCACGCAACCACTCCCCAGGATATTCCTGCCGGCGGCAAGATCATCGTCACCCCGCCAGGTGCTGGCCTCTTGGCCGGTGACTTGGGTGTTCGCGGCGGCGGTGCAGCTCCGTTCACCCGTGTACTGGCAGCGCCGGCCAAGGGGGAATACACCTACGACTCAGGTACCGGTGAATACGCTTTCGCCGCTGCGGACGAAGGCGTGCCGGTATTTATCGATTACCGCTACTCGGTCGCCACCGGCAAGAGCCTTTCCGTGCGCAACTTGCCGATGGGCGATATGCCGGTGTTCCAGGGTGAGCTGTATCTGAAATACAAAGGCAAGTCGATTTACGTCCGCGTGCCCAACTTCGTCAGCAACAAGTTGAGTCTTTCGACCAAGCAGGACGATTACACCATTCCTGACTTTGAATTCACCGGCTACGCGGATGAGTTCGGCGAAGTCGCTTACTGGAGCTCTAGCGAATGACCGTCAACATCCCCGGTGTGGACTTCCAGTTTCCTGGTAAGACACTGACTATTCCGCCATTGGCGTTGGGTGATCTGGAGCAGTTACTGGAGCGGATTAACCGCGTCATGGCCGGAAACATGGATAAGGATGCGATTGCCACGGTGATCGATGCCACGCACGCCGCGCTCCGTCGAAATTACCCTGACATGGATCGTCAGGAAGTATCAGGGCTGCTTGACCTGCGCAATTTCCGCGACGCACTCGAAGCCGTTATGGGCGCTTCTGGGTTGGAAGTGACGGAGCCTGCGCCGGGGGAAGGCCAGGCCCCTTCGACTGGGGCCAGCTCTACGCTCACTTGATCGCCAGCACAGGCCAAAGCCCGGTCACGCTGCGGCGTGACTGGGACATGGTGATGGTGGGCCATATGACGGACTACTGGCGGCATCATCCACCCGTGCACGTGCTCGTGGCTGGTTACATAGGATACAAGCCGACTGAAGGCGTTACGGATGCGCCTGACCTGGCTAGCAACTTGGCGGCAATGGCGGCAGATATGCGCGCGGATCTGCCTGAGCATTTGCGTGGGGCGTTGGATGCATTTGTCCCGCCCGCATGACCATTATCTGGCATTTTTCGCCATTACCCACTAACTCCGCCTCGGCGGAGTTTTTACGTCTGCAATGTGAGGTTTCGGCATGGATAGAAATATCGCGTACCAGTTCACTGCCGGCACCCAAGGCTTTGACCGTGCAATCGAAAGCATTGAGCGGAACATGCGTGATGCTCGAACGACTTTCAGTCGCGAGCTGAGGGCTATCAATACCGAAATGGTGGGCAGCCAAACGCAACTGAGCCGTTTTGGTCCGGCGGCCAATGATGCGTTGGGCGGCGTCAGCACCATCATGCGCTCTGGGCTTTCAAGTGTTGCCGCTGGCCTGATCGGTGTTTTTGCACTCGGTGCGTTCAAGGTCAAGCAGTTGGTTGTTGACAGCAAGGATGCGGCAATTCAGCAGCAGGCAGCTTATCGGGGCTTAGAGGCGGTCGCCAATCACGCAGGTGTTGGTATTGGTCGCGCCATGGATGAGGCAAACAAACTTGCTGCTGACGGCCTGATCAGTGTCGGAGATTCGGCGAAAGCACTTCAAAATCTGCTGAGCCGGGGCTACAGCGTTGACCAGGCAGTGAGCGTCATTACGCGCTTGAAAGATGCTGCTGCCTTTAACCGGCAGGCGAACCTCAGTCTTTCGGAAGCCGTAGTGTCGGCTACCGAAGGTTTGAAGAATGAAAACTCAGTGTTGGTCGACAACGCCGGCGTAACGAAAAACGTTGCAAAAATGTGGGAGGAATATGCCAAGAGTATTGGTACCACACGCGACAAGTTGACCGATTCACAGAAGATCACTGCTGAATACAACGGGGTAATGAAAGAAACTGAAGCACAGGTCGGCAACGCAGCAAAAGCGGCTGACGGCTTGACTGGTAGCCAGGCCGAACTTGATTCAAAAAGCAACGAGCTGCAGGTCACTATTGGCACGATTCTGGAGCCTGTTTTTGTCAGCCTGAACAAGCGACTTGCTGAGACGGCCAGTTGGTTCAATAGTCTGTTGAAAGGAATGACAGGCGTTGGGGTAACAGTCGACGAAGTTGCAGCGAACGTTGCTCGCTATGAAGGCATCCTCAAGGACTTCAAGCCTGGTCCGCGTGGTAATGGTAGTAAGGCTCCCCTCGAAGCGGCATTGGTGGAGGAGCGTCTGCTGTTGGAGAACATGCAACTTGTCTCCAACAAGGTAGACGAGGTGGACGCCGGTATGCGCTCCCGTGTTGCACGCATTGAAGAGCAGCGCCGGAAGGTGGCTGACATGGCGGCAACGGGCGACACCGCGATGACTAAAGCGCCTCAGCAGGGCCGGACAGCGCCAACAGCTTACGGTATCGAAGTCGCTCGGCTGACGAAGCTTGAAGCCGGTTATGCCGCCGCAATTGAGCATCGGAAAAAGGTTGAGGAGGCGACAACGCCACCGAAGAAAACTGAGACCCCTGCAACAGCAACCGGCAAAGCAACCTCGCGAGTCAGCGAATGGTCCGAAGCGCTGGATGCGCAAAAGGTCGCGCACGCCCAGCAGCAGGCCGAGCAGGGCACGTTTCTCCAATTCTCGCAGCAACAGGAAGCGGACTACTGGCAAGGGATCCTCAAGCGCACCGACCTAACGGCCAAGGAACGGCTGGGCGTGCAGCGCAATTACTTGACCGCATTGGGATCGTTGCGCCGCCAGGATGAAGGCCAGGCATTCGCAGACCTTCAGGCTCAGGCGCAGCAATACCGCAACAACATGGACGCACGGTTGAATATCGCTCAGCAAACGTTGGAGCGCAGCCGACAGCTTTATGGCCAGGACAGCCAGGAATACCGAAAGGCAGCTGCCGAAGTCGTCGCCGTCGAGCGTGAGAAACAGCAGCAAATCACCAATATGAAGCAGCAGGAATATGCTGCTGATAAACAGGCCCGGTTGACCGATGTTGCCCATGCCGAACAGATGGCCCAGTTGGACCTGCAGGCCAACCTGATCACTCAGGGTCAACTGCTGCAATCTCAGGCCGAGTTCGAAAAACAGCGGTACGCGATCGAGGCTGAAGCCTTGGCGCAACGCAAGGCGCTATTGGACCAGGATCCCGACCGCAACCCGGTCGCCCTGCAGCAGGTCCAGCAGCAGATCCTCGCCCTGGAGCAGACTCACCGAAACAGCATGGCTGTGATCGGCCGGCAGCAAACCATGGAATCCCAGAGTAATTGGACCGGGATGATGGGAAGTTTGCAGTCCAGCTGGAGTAGCGGGCTAAACGGCATCCTCACCGGGACGATGAGCACTCAGGGGCTGCTGAAAGGGATTTTTGGCAGCATCGGTACCGCGTTTGTCGAAAACATGGTCACCAAACCTTTGATGGCTTGGGTGTTCGGTGAAACGGCAAAAACCGGGGCGACCGTAACCGGCGTCGGGTTGCGAACAGCAGCCGAGATCGGTGGCGCCGCAATGTCTGTCGCGGTCTGGGGGGCTGCCACCATCAGCAACATCATTTCCAGCGCTTACCAGGCGATCGCGGGTGCGTTTGCAGCGATGTCTGCAATCCCGATCATTGGGCCGGCGTTGGGCGTTGCTGCAGGTGTTGCAGCCGGTGCGTTCGTATTCGGCCTGATCAAGAACGTGGCCTCTGCTGAAGGCGGCTACGACATTCCGGCCGGGGTCAACCCAATGACCCAGCTCCACGAGCAGGAAATGGTTCTGCCCAAGCAGTACGCCAATGTGATCCGCCAGGCTGCAAACGGCGATGGTCAGTTGGGCGGCGGTGGGGGCGGTGGCTATCACTATCACGACAGCAGTGGGCGACTGACGCCGGCGGACATCCGTCGCAATGCCCGGGTGTTTGCTCTCGAAATGCAGAAGCTGCAGCGCAACGGTGCCCTCAAGGCATAAGGAGAATTCATGCTGCTCGGGCCATTTTTTCCAGCGCGTTGGATTGCAGGTTTACCGGATCGCGGTGTTATGGCGGAGGATGTTTTGCCCTATATGCCCGGGCAAACGTTCCTCGCCAAAAAATCCCCGGCCTGGAGCACGGGGGTGCAAAAGTCAGCCAGCGGCCGGCGCCGTACCACGGCGTATTACCCGGCGCCTTTCTGGACGTTCCAGATCAACTACAACGCGGTACGCAAGCGTCCCGGTCTGGACGAATGGTCGCGGCTGGTGGCGTTCTTCAATCGCCGCAAAGGGCAGTTCGGGGATTTCCTGTATTTCGACAGAACCGATCACCAGGTGACCAAGCACCGTTTTGGCTTCGGCGACGGTGTTACCCGAACGTTTCAGCTGACGCGGGCCATTGAAGGGTGGGTCGAACCCATTTACGGGGTGGTCAACATTGATCTGCTGACCGTCGCGGGAGTGTCTGTGACGGCTTACAACGTCGATGCCCTCGGCCAGGTGACCTTCGATCAAGTGCCCGCATTGGGCCAGGCGCTGGAGTGGACTGGCGCATTCTTTTTCCGCTGTGCATACGACTCAGATTCGCTAGACGGCGCCCAGCCGTTCGGGCGGATTTGGGAGATGAAAAACGTCTCTTTCACGAGCATCAAACCATGATCGATGTCAGTCCCGAGTTGAGACAGTTTCTGTCCACGGCCCGAAGCTTTGTGATGGCCGATCTGTACACCATCACCCTGGCAAGTGGCCAGGTACTGCGTTACACCGACGCCGGCGTGCAGTTGTTCGCTGACGGTGCGAACTACTCGGCATCCGGGCCACTGCTCAAGCGCACCGGGATCCGCACAGTCCGAGGGGTTGAGGTCGATACCCTGAGCGTCACCCTCTACGCCGGCGTTGAGGACACTTTGCTGGGGGAGCCGATTCTGGCATTTATCGCCGGTGGTGGTTTCGATGGTGCGTCGTTGAGCCTGTCCCGGGCGTTTATGCCCGATTGGGCAGCACCAGTGGTCGGTACGGTATTGCGCTTCATTGGGCGAGTTGCCGAGGTTGATCCTGCTGATCGCGAGCAGGCGACGTTCTCGGTCAAATCTCCAATGGAGCTGCTCGATACCAAGGTGCCTAAGGGGGTCTATCAGCCTGGGTGCCTGCGGACGGTTTACAGCGCCGATTGCGGCGTTAATCGCTCTCTGTTCGAAACTGCGGGTTCGGTGCTGGAGGCTACGAGCGGTTTGCGCATTCGAACCGATATCGGCGCTGAAAACGGTTGGTTTGACCAGGGCGTGATCCGGTTCGTGAACGGCGGCAATGCCGGCGTTTCGCGCACTGTCCGTCGCCAGACGGCTGACGGTGCCATCACGGTGATTCTCGGCCTGCCGGCTGAGCCACAGCCGGGGGATCAATTCCTGATTTATCCCGGTTGCCCGCGCACGCTGGATGCCTGCACCAACAAGTTCGGCAACCGCGGGCGTTATCGCGGCATGCCCTTTATCCCTGTGGCGGAGACCTCCGTATGACCGAGCTGGAGCTGCAGCAGCGCCAAGCTGTGATCGTCCAGGCGAGGCGGTGGCTCAGGACACCTTATCAGCACCGTCAGCACCTGCTGGGCGTTGGCGTGGACTGCGCCTGGTTGCTAATCGAGGTGTATCACGCAGTCGGCCTTCTGCCCTTGATCGATCCTGGCGCCTATGCCCAAGACTGGCATCTGCACCGCAGCAAGGAGCTGTACCTGAGCTGGCTGGAAGAGTACGGGCGCGAAGTCGAAACCCCGCAGCCCGGCGACGTCGCCATCTGGAAGTTTGGCCGCACCTACAGTCATGGGGCAGTGATCATTGATGAACACCGCGTCATTCACGCCTTTTTAGATATTGGTGTGGAAGTGGCCGATATGCGCGAAGAGCGCCTGGCCAGTAGGCCAGTGCGTTATTACACACTCAATAGTTTCGGAGGCAGTGATGGGGGGAGGGAGCAGTAGTTCAATTTCCAACAGTGCAACGCGCATCAACGCGCTGCAAATCCAGAGCAGCGCCAGTGGCAAACCCATCGCCTGGATTGCCGGCCGCAACCGGATCAGTCCCAACCTGATCTACTACACCGACTTCGAAGCGGTCGCAAAGACCACCAAGACCAAGACCGGCGGGAAGGGCGGCGGCGGGGCCACACAGAAAGACACCACCTATACCTACTATGCGGCGATCATCCTCGGCATTGGCCGGGGCAAGCTCAGCTCAGTGCGGCGGATCTTTCGTGACAAGGAGGTTTTTGCCGACAAGGTAGTCGGTGGCGTCACGCAATCGGCGCTGGCACAAATCGGTTTCAGCTTCATGCCGGGCACCGCTGACCAGCCTGTCTGGGGTTACCTTGAGACAAAGCACCCGACCGAGGCGATCGCTTATTCGGATACGTCGTACGTTTATGCGGCGCGCTACCTGCTCAATGACAACGCCGGCGTGCAGAACCACACCTTTGAGGTTGACGGTCCCTACCAGGTGCCCGGCTTGCCCGATGCCAACCCCGGGCTATTCCTGCCCGGGCTACTGCTGGATCCGCTGGACGGCATTGGCTTTGATCCGCGTTGGATTGATGACCTGAGCAGTTACCGGGATTACTGCTTGGCCGAGAACCTGTTGCTCAGCCCAGTATTGGATGAGCAGGCCCCGTGTAGCGAAGCCATCACGCGCTGGTTGCAACTGACCAACAGCGAGTTGATCTGGTCAGCCGGCAAAATGAAGGTGATCCCATTTGGTGATCAGGTGGTCACCGGCAATGGCGTGACCTGGCATCCGAATGTCACGCCCGTGGCGCACCTCACGGATGATGATTTTTTGGCGGAAGAGGGCGAGCCACCGGTACAGCTGAAGATCAAGAGCCAGGCCGACAGCTACAACGAGGTGTCGCTGGAGATCCTCGATCGCGATCATGAGTACAACACCGACGTGGTGCGCGCACCGGATCAGGCAGCCATTGAGCAATTCGGGTCCAAGCCGATGGACACCATCAAGGCGTACGAGATCTGCGATACGGCCATTGCGTCGCACTCGGCGCAGCTGCTGGTGCAGCGCAAGCTGTATATCCGCAACGAATACCATTTTTCCCTCGGCTGGCAGCATGTGCTGCTTGAGCCAATGGATTTAGTCACGGTCACGGAGCCGGCGTTGAAGCTTGATCGCCGCCTGGTCCGCTTGATATCGGTCGAGGAAGATGAAGACGGCAAGCTCGCGGTTGTGGCCGAGGATGCATTGCTGGGGACGGGCAGCGCACCAAATTACCCAGTGCAGAGCAAGACCGGTTACCAAGGCAATCAGAACGCTGCACCTGGGCCAGTGCTGCCGCCAATTATCTTCAACCCACCAGAAAGCCTGCTGTTGCCGGGGGAGACTCAGGTATGGGGTGCGGTCGCCGGCGCCGGTGAGGCGTGGGGCGGCTGTGATATCTGGATCAGCGCCGACGGTGACAGCTATCGAATGGTTGAGACCGTTTATGGTCGCTCGCGCATTGGCAGGCTCACGGCGCCGTTGCCGGCGGGAGGTGATCCGGATATCACCAACACCTTGTCGGTAAAGCTGTCAGTTGCCGATCAACTTACTGCCGCGACCACTGCCGAGGCGGATAGTGGTGCCACATTGTGTTGGATCGATGGCGAATTGATCAGCTATCGAGATGCTTCCCTCACCGGGCCGGGCGCCTACAATTTGCAGTACCTGCGTCGTGGGCGCCTGGGGTCGTCGGTTTCCAACCATCCTGTGGACGCCCAGTTTGTGCGGCTTGATGACGCGATCTGGAAATACAGCTATACCACCGACCAAATCGGCAAAACGGTGTGGGTGAAGTTCCGCTCGTTCAACGTGTTTGGCCGAGCGTCCGAGGACTTGGCTGAAGTGACGCCCTACAGCATCACATTGTCGCCAGTGCGAGTTGTACCAGGCGCTGCCCAGGGATTGCAGCTAGTGGGCGCGTTCGAGGCACCTTACTTCACCGTTGGTTGGGCAGCTGGGGCGCACGCCGCAGATCGGCTGGTCAGAGTCCGCAACGCAGCCACGAACGCCTTGTTGCGTGAAGTTGCCACCACCGCCACCACGTTCACTTATCAGTTGGCAGATGCCCTAGTCGATGGACCGCTGGTACGCAGCTACCGGATTGAAATCATTGAGCGAAACGCAGCGGGTAACGCCCCTGTTTCGGCCTTGGTGGTGGTAAACACTGCGCCGCCGGCTGTCAGCGGCACAGCTGCAACGGTGAGTGGGACAACCGCGAATGTCAGTTGTAACACTAGTGCCTCAGCTGACAGGGCTGGGTATATGTTCGTGTATGCAACCACTGCGGGCTTCGATCCCACGGTCACGGGCACGATTGGTTATCAGGGCGCCTCGCAGGCTGGTCAGATCACTGGCTTGGCGCCAGGAACAACTTATTACTTACGGGCCGCAGCATTTGATACCTGGAGCAGCGTTCGCTCACAGCTCAATTTTGCCCCGGTAATTACCTTTAAAACCTGAAGCTCTATTAGCTAAGTAGCCTGTTTAATTCATTTGCATTGCTGGTGAGGAAAATCTTACTGGCTGAGAAGATTGATTAGCAGCTACTTTAGTTGATGCGCTAGATGGTTTTTTCTTGAAGTTTTTTAAATACTCCTCCGAGAATAACTATGCAGCCTATTCAGTTCTTTGCCGCACGGGCCGAAGATGGTGCTCTATTGCCTAATGCATCTGTGGATGTGTTCGCCCACGGCTCGCAGGAACGAGCCATCTTGTTTTCGGATTCGGCCGGCACCGTGCCCCTCGAAAACCCATTCCTTGCCGACGCAAATGCTCGCGTTTTCTTTTACTCAACTACAGATCGTATCGATATTCGAATCAGTCGATATGGATATGTTGCCCCCATGTTGCTTGATATTTCGACGCTGGATGTAGCAACAGCAGTCGAACAGGTGCGACATGAAATCGATCAGGTGCTTATTGAGGCCAAGCTGAAATTTGACCAGCTACTAATGAATTCGGGTTATGAAAGTGAATTTCTAGCCTACGCCGCTGGCGCCGTAATTCAGCGGCCCAGGCAGTTGGTGCAGCGTTCCGGCGAACTCTACAGCATTATTAATCAGGAAGACTTGCCTCTGACTCTGACGGGGACGTGGGCTACTGATTCGCCAAAGCTGAGAGCGGTGGGTGATATGGCTCTCCGGCAGGAGCTAGCCAATCCCGTTGATTCGCGAAAAGGCTCTGCCGGGGTAGGGCGTGTCTATCGTCAAGTTGACACCATGGCCGAACTCAAGACTTTGTCGAAGTTTGGATCACCCTATGCAGAAGTGTTGGAATACAGCTCGGGCGCTGGCGTGATCAATAGTCGTTATCACCTCGACAGGGCGGACACGACGACAGCGGGCAACGACTTCACCGTTGTGGTCGCCGATGACGGTGGCCGCTGGAGGTTAAAACATGCAGGTGCCTACACACTGAAGATGGCCGGGGGAAAGGAGGACGGCGTAACCGATGATGCCGACGCTTGGGATCGTTTGCTGGCCGTATCGCAAGGTAAGCAAGTGGTTTGGGATGCTCGAAGTATGTCAAGTAGACCAATCGTCATACCTGTCAACATACTCAGGTTGGAGGCAAGAACTCCCGAAGCCGCCATCATGGCAATGGATGGGACCAACTTTGAATACACTCTTTCTGCGGTAGGAAAGTCTCGGCTTGAATTTAAAGGATTTACCGTAGATTCGAATAAAGCCGGTCGCGAATCTAGCCTCACAGTTCGGACTGTCAGCGTTAGTCTTGTAGACTGTACCGACTGCCACCTTACACTGGTTCGCGGGGTGGGGGCGCTTGGCTTCGGAGCGGTTCCAGGTATTGGCATTTCTACTGCTGGTGACGGATTACGTGTTCACACTACCAATTGCACGGCTATGGATTGCGGGGTGACTGGCAAGGCGGCTGATGGTTTCTTCTGTAGCGCGAGCCACTCGGTAAATACCGGTAACGTTGCGATAAACTGCCTAGATACAGGTCATGTGCTGGAGAGCTGTTCCTATAGCGGCATCGTGGGCTGCGTTTCCATTCGATGCGGCGTGATCGGTGCAATCGCCAACGCGACAGGTGATAACAAATACGGAAACTATATCAACGGATTGACTGGCGAGGATTGGACATCCGAAGTAACGGGTGGAGTGCAAATTGGTGTATTTGGCGCTGGCGATCTAATTGACACCACCGTTGACGCCTTGACCATGATTGGTCTAACTAGTTTCATCGGCCCTGGCGTAAGTGTTCGAAGGACCGGTACCGGGCGAGTCGATGGGCTTGATTTAGATTGCTCTGTTCGAAATTCATCGGCACAGGGGGTACTGGTGGACAGCGCCAGAAGAGTCAGTGTCAAAGCGAGAGTTTCAAATCCGACCAATGCATGTATTCAGTTCCAGGGGGATTGTACGGGCTGCCAGGTTTTGCCGGGTACTAACTTGTCAGGTGGTACGTTTGGGGTGATTGCCTTGGGCACATCTGAGGTTTTCATACACGGTATTCGTGCGATATATACAGGAAGCTTCGGAATTTATGCGTTCGAGAATTCTTCTGTGACAAGCATGATGAATCATGTAACAGGAACAAGTTCGGGCCGGGAGGGGAAAGACGCCGGAGCGACTCTTAATAGAATTTCGCTAGTTGATGGCTTCCTATCTCTCGATAGCATAACGCCAGGTGCACCGCTCAGCGGCGTATCGAGTAAGCTAACAATTGTTAACCGTGCCGGTAACACGGCCGGCGTTATTGGGGTAAGCGCCAGCTGATGGTAGTTGGGCTTGAGTGCCTTAAGTAAATATTCCGAGGTCTGAGTTCGTGGGCGCGATCCATTACATCATGAGGTTTCTCGTAATTATCGATGCCTTGCATTTTGGGGAGTGGAATGTAACTTGTTCGGTTGTATTTCGCGGCGTTTACGATACTCATCAACAAGTAATTAAATCAGCCAACACTGGTTAATATTCCTTCTGGAGACAGCTATGTCCATAACTACGCAGCTACTGCTGCAGATACTTCCGAACGCCGGCCGCCAAGCCGGCGTTTTTGTTCCTGTACTGAATACTGCGATGAATAAGTACGGCATCGTCACGCCCAAACGGATCGCGGCTTTCATTGCCCAAGTGGGGCATGAGTCCTGCCATTTGACGCGCCTGGTCGAAAGCCTGAACTACACGCAGGAGAGAATCATTGCTTTAGGTAATGCCGCGCGTCCGGGTTCCCGCTGGCGGTCTCTGGTGCCGCGTGCCGCCGAGTTGGCGGGAAGCTCGGAGCGCATGGGGAATGCCGTCTATGGCGGTCGAATGGGTAACGGCCCTGAGGCAACTGGTGAAGGTTATGACTACCGAGGGCGTGGCCTGATCCAGATCACTGGCAGGGACAACCATCATGCGTGCGGCGAAGCACTGGGTATCGACTTGATCAATCACCCTGAGCTGCTGGAGCAGCCGCAATACGCTGCGCTGTCGGCGGCCTGGTATTGGTATGTAAACGGGCTGAACACGCTGGCCGATGCTGGCGACATCCAGAATATCGGCAGCCTTATTAACACGGGCAGCAAAGGCAAGGTGCCCAATGGTGCAGCCGATCGAATGGCGCTGTATCAAGTGGCATTGAGGGTTCTGGCATGACGCCGATGCAGAAGCTAGCTGGCCTAGGTCTAGCAGCCATCCTTTTGTCATTTCTAGGCGTCGGCGGAGGTGTGTGGTTGACCGCTCGACATTATAGGCCGCTGCTCGATATTTCGAATGCAAGTCTGACCGAGGCAGTTTTGGCCCGCGACAACTTGGAAGCGCTAGCAGGGGAGCAGGGCAGAAAGCTTGGTGATCTGGTAAAGGCGGGGCACTTGCGGGAGCGGAACGCTGTACTGGCCCAGGAGAAGGCGAGACAAGACGCTCAGCCAGATTATGCCGCTGCGAATAAGTTGCTGCGGGAGCGAACCGGCGGCGATCCCGCCCAAGCGGCTGGGGAAATTATTGATCTGGAGCTGGGGCTATGAAGTCGTTACTGGCCGGTTGTGTGTTGGTACTGCTGATGGGGTGTGCGTCCGGGGTGCCAGAAGTGCGCACCGTGAGAGTGGAGGTGCCGGTATTGGTGCCCTGCAATACGAAAGTAGTGGCGGCTCCGCCTTGGGCTACCACGGCTTTGAAGAAGACTGACGGTCTGGAAATGAAGGTGCGCGCGTTGTTGGCAGAGCGTCGACAACGGATCGCTTACGAAGCAGAGCTTGTTGCTATGGTCGGCTCGTGCCGATAGAAATGTATCTGAATGATAGCAATTGTATGGCCGAATACCATCATCATGGTAATATCGGCACACCCTGTGTTTAAAGGGGCTATGGCGGACATGGAGGTCAAGCAATCTGACTCATTTTCGCGAAAGAAAATTTCATGTGTCTACTTTGACGCAAATTCATGAGTATTTATGAGCGAGAAGAAGCAGTTGTTTTTTGCGCCTCTGGAGTCGGCGCGTGGCTTGGCAGCAATATTAGTCGCCGCGTTCCATGTAGGGCAATCAATGTACCTAACTAGGTACGGTGTTCGAGATCAGCTTATAAGCTCAACTGACCAATCCTCAGGATTGCATTCTTGGTTGTCTTATATATATAGTATCTTTGCAGCTGGAGGCCCTATATCGCCTCCTGTTCTTTTTTTCTTTGTGCTAAGTGGGTTTGTCCTTAGCTACTCTCTTCAAAGAAGCGGCGTTACGACAAAGCTATCGTTAGAGTTCATTGTTAGAAGGGTGTTCAGGATATACCCGGCGGCAATTGCTACTGTTCTTTTGTTTTGGTTTCTAAATTCAGCTTTCGGGTTGCGATTGTCTGGTGATTTTTCTGTTAATGATGTTTTTCATAACGCCCTGTTACTTGACGTTTCTATCAATGGGGTAATGTGGACTCTGCAAACAGAACTGATTGGTAGCGTTGTTATCCTGTTGGCTATGTCAGTAGTGTCCATTGCTGGTCGGCGAAGCATGCTGGCGATGTGTGGATTGCTAGCGGTTCTATCACTATTTAAGTTTTGGTATGAGTACGATCCGTTCGGAACGACCTGGTCAAGGACGGCTTACCTGCACGCGTTTCTTTTCGGGTCGCTTGCTTTTCTTTATGGTAAGGATATTGTGGATTTTGTGAAGTGGCGAGGCGCACTTCTTCTAGTTGGTATTGTAGTGTTCTTTTTTGCAGTGCCTGTTATCGTCGGAACGCAAAACCCAATTCCGTACAGAAGTACCGTTATCTCGGCCGCTATCATTGTTCAGTCTGCTGCGGCGGCCATCATCGTCGCAGTTCTTGCATTTGGCAGTGTTCGCTCTGCGAGGTTTCTTAACTCAAATATATTGACATTTTTTGGTAGGATTTCATTTAGTCTATACTTGCTTCATCCAATTACACTTATGTTGATATGGTCTCAGCAAGACTCCACAGACATCGCTCCAATAGTGATTGGATACCTTGTCGGTTGGGGAATTCCCAATGCATTCGTTGCTATTATTTTGACCGTCGCCAGTGTCTTATTTATCACTCCGTTAGCCTATATGTTTTGGCGCTTTATTGAGATGCCTGTTAGCGATCTTTGCAAAAGGTTTTTTGATGGAAGCGAGCGCAAGGTGAATAATCAGAAAGTGAAAAAGCAACATGGCGTCCCTGGTTATACTTTCGCCTGCTCCTTTGTGATGTTTGTAGTTGGTACCGTAACTGCGTTGTATGCGTTTGCTTATGAAGTCAAGCTGCCCGCAAGCTGTGCGAATAACTTCTCATCTGCAACTGTCATTAGTGGAGAAAGTGGTAAAGTAATTGGAAGCAATAGAGGTGCATCCAGCCAGGTTGGCGAGCTAGGGCATATACCATTTTCTAAACCATACAATTCTGTGTGGTGCAAGTGGACTGCCCCTGAAAGCGGAATTTATGCTTTTGAGACTACAGGATCTAATTTCGATACCGTTTTAGCTGTATATGCAAGCACTAGCATGGATTCAATGCCGGTAGCTGTTTCTAATAACGACAAGTCGGTCTCTGAAATTACAAGCTATGGGGAGTTTCAGGCAGAGAAGGGCGTGACGTATTCTGTCGCGGTTGATGGAAATGAAGGGCGTGTCGGGAGCTATGTTCTGATGTGGTCTAAGGTCGGCGGATAGTTCCCAGCTTTTGGTTTTGACTCTGTTCGAAACTAGTGCGAGCAGAGTCGTTACTATAAGCGAGTACATCGCTTCTTCTATAATATTTTATTTGGTTTTTTTGTACTGTTTTGATATATTTCCTCTGTGTTTATTTATTGTTAGAGGGAATAGTTTAAGATGTATACAGACGCGCCTTATGTAATCACGCCTGATCCAGAATCCGATAATGGTCCAGCGATAATCGACGCGCTTGCGAGCGGTTATCGATGGATTCAGATTAATGGGTCTTCGTGTCCTATTGGGACTCGAGTAGATCTAAATGATGCCAGCGGACAGCCATATGACGGGCTTATCCTTGAGCCTGCACCCGGAGTTGGAAAAGTTACAATTGATTCAACTGGTATCGGCAGGAATCCTGAAGAACCGACTGATCCTAGCTATGCTGCTATCGATTATCAGGGATGGGTTCGCCCTGCAAGCTTCATGACCGCTGAGGCTGCAGTTGGCGCAAACATGATTAATGTTGATGACATTACGAAGTATGCGAACGGTCAATGGATTATCATTTCCAGCGCAAATACTGACTTTTCTAGCATGCCTCTACCAACTGACGGCCCTATGGAAGTCCGTCAGATAATTGCTCGGCGTGGATCCACTCTTACTCTAGATCGTGTCCTTAAACGTGTAGCTCCAACAGGCTCCGTTGTTGCTACTTGCCGACCGATTCAAAACGTCTTCATCAGGGATCTAGAGTTTACCGGCAACAGCGCAATTGGCTTGCATCTGCACTACGCCCAGCATTGCACCATTGAGCGAATCACGTCTTCTAACTGGAGCGGTCGCTGCATGCTGTTAATTGACAATGGCGGGGCATTTAATACGGTTGTCGATAGTTACTGCACTGGTATTGAGCCTGGTATTGGTCCTACCCAAAATACTTGGGGCGTGGTTGTAGAGGGGCAGGACTCGACTCGGATTATTAATTCTGGTGGTGAGTTCTGCGGCGAGGGTATGGGCATAAACTACTCCATCGATACCATTTCGATTGACGCTCGCGCATCTAGGAATACCGTAAACGTCGGCGTGCACACGTCGTCTATTCGATCAGGTTTCTTGCGACCTCGGGCGAGTCGTGCGGATATCTTAAACACCGTAATCACCCCAGAATGCGTGGACTGCTATATGGTCGACGTTCAGCCTTGGACTGCGTGAACCCACCTCGCGGCCCTCGCAATGTTCAGACGCCTAACTCTCGGTGTAATCGACGAGTTAGGCTAATGGCTGTTTGTAAACGCTAAGCTCGGTCAGCAGTCGCTGATTCTCCCTGAGCAGATGGTCGCGCTGCCCGGTGATAATCTTCACGCTTTGCACTGAGGCGAATGAGTACTGCTGTTCCAGCTTGCTGATCTTTTCCCCGGCCACTGCCAGCCTTTCTTCGGCATCCGCTTTGCCTGCCATCAACAGGTCATTCATCTGCACCAGGCCGGCAATATTCGCCCGCGCTCGACGCAGCATGCGCTCGGTCTCTACCAGCTCATCTACTAGGATCGCGCACTGGTGCTGGTACATCTCAAGTGGAGTGGGGCAACCGAGCCAATCATCGGTGTCCGTGTCTACGTTCATAGCGTGAATCTCAAGTGCTGTATGTATGAACAGTAATCGAGGTTTGACGTTTGTGGAATTCAAGGCGACGAACTGCATGTGGTTAGGGCATAATTAGGGCATAAACGGGGCCGCTGGGGGCCGCCTCACGCCAAGTGAGGGAGGGGATAGCCTCGTTTTTGCTGGCCTTAAGCGGCCTGTAGGCGGTAAGGAAGGGGTTCGAATCCCTATCTCTCCGCCATCATTGAATAACCAAAAGCCCCTGAAAGGTTTAATCCTTTCAGGGGCTTTTGCGTTTCCTAGGGCTTCTTCGTAGAGGTCGGTTGTGCCCAGTGCTGGTAACAGTGCTCTTCACTCAAACACGTGCCCCTGCGTCGAGGTTCCACTGGTCGAAGCCCTAGCGCGCCAGTGCGGTCGACAACGTTTCGAGGGCCAGGTCGGAAACGCGTGGGGGTAGGCAATCGATTTGCTCCAGTGGATTTAAAGCCCGCCGTTATCAAACCTGCCTCTCGCTGG
>Ga0302347_1002139_pt1 | contig 21099 bp, 18 predicted proteins | sample PhyWR1_FD_202178 | JGI IMG/M metagenome (GOLD analysis project Ga0302347, IMG submission 202178) | Leaf surface microbial communities from wheat plants in UC Gill Tract Community Farm, Albany, California, United States - DLSL W.R1 (v2)... | ecosystem: Host-associated > Plants > Phyllosphere >...
TTTGCGCCCTCTTTTTTATCCTTAGATGTTTACCCGCCCACCATGACCAAACGTGAAGCTCCAATCTACAAGGTGATTTTCCTCAACCAGGGCCAGGTGTTCGAAATGTACGCCAAGCAGATCTATCAAAGTGATCTGTGGGGTTTCCTGGAAGTAGAGGAATTCGTCTTCGGGGAGCGTACGCAAATGGTCGTCGATCCGAGCGAAGAAAAGCTCAAGGCTCAATTTGAAGGTGTTGTGCGCAGCTTTGTGCCAATGCACTCGATTGTGCGCATCGACGAGGTTGAGCGCCTGGGTACGCCAAAGATCAGCGAAGCACGTGGCATGAGCAACGTGATGCCGTTTCCGTTTCCGATGCCGGAGAAGTAGGGCTCAGGAACCTGTGCCGGCCCTGGAGTGTTGCGGGCAGGTCAGGGTAGCGGTGAGAACGGCGAGCGTCCGTCGGCCGATTGCAGTTCCAGCAAGTACTTGCGGAAAATCTGTCCCAGCACCTGGGTCGCGGTTTCGAGTTGGTCGCGGGGCATTTGCTCCGCCACCAGGTCGGCAGTGTCCAGTGCATCTTCGGCGCCATTGACGGCTGCCATTTTCAGCACGATATACGCCTGAATGTTATTGGCCGGTACGCCTTCGCCCTTGTAGAACATGGTGCCGAGCTGGAACTGGGCCATGGCGTGGCCTTGCAGCGACGCTTGCTCGAAGTAGCTCAGAGCCTTGTTGAGGTCGCGCGGGGTGTTTTTACCGTCGTAATAGAACTCGCCTAACTCGTATTCGGCTTCTGCATCCCCGTCTTTTGCCGCAGCTTCGCATGCAGCCAATGCCTCAGCCAGGTCTTCTGGTTGAGTATTCAGGGTGCAGCGACCCATTGCTGGGATCAACAACGAGTTACCGCCTGCCTGGACAAGCAGCGGCTGTAGGAGCAACAGGCAGCCCAGAGCAAGGGCGCGGCCGGTGCGGTTCATGGGAATCGACGTACCTCTGAAAGGCGGGCAAGCCCGGCCATGGGATGTATAGGCGCGCATTATGAAATAAGCGGAGGCAACCTTACAAAGTCTTTACTCGTTTTTCTGCTGCCTGAGCGCGATATCCATTGATTTAAGACGATTTTGGACAGGCGGCATAAACGAATGAGCCATAACCGGGATAAAAAACCGGCAAGGGGCTAAACCCTGCCGGTTTTGCGGGTTACTTCAGCGCGGCAAATGCGCGTTCCGCAGCATCCAGTGTCAGTTGCAACTCGGCATCGCCATGGGCGATCGAGGTGAAACCTGCTTCAAAGGCACTCGGCGCCAGGTACACGCCCCCTTCGAGCATCAGGTGGAAGAAGCGTTTGAACAGGTCGGCATCGCTGGCCATGACGTCTTCGAAGGTGACGATGTCATCGGCGCTGCTGAAGTACAGGCCAAACATGCCTCCGGCCTGGGTTGTAACAAATGGAATGCCGGCGGCATCGGCACGTTGCTGCAAGCCGTCGAGCAGGCGGGTGGTGTAGTCGCTCAGCTCGGCGTGGAAGCCCGGACGGCTGATCAGGCGCAGCGTGGTCAGGCCCGCAGCCATGGCCAGCGGGTTTCCGGACAGGGTGCCGGCCTGGTACACCGGGCCCAGTGGCGCGATGTGCTGCATGATTTCGCGTTTGCCGCCGAAGCAGCCTACTGGCATGCCGCCACCAATGATTTTGCCAAAGGTGCTCAGGTCCGGGGTTACGCCGTAATGGGCTTGGGCACCGCCCAGGGCGACGCGGAAACCGGTCATCACTTCGTCAAAAATCAATACCACGCCGTGTTTGTCACACAGGCTGCGCAAACCTTGCAGGAAGCCCGGAGCAGGTGGCACGCAGTTCATGTTGCCGGCCACCGGCTCGACAATGATGCAGGCCACGGTGTCGCCGACTTCGCTCAGCAGCTGTTCAACCGCGTCGATATCGTTGAAGGCAGTGGTCAGGGTGTGTTTAGCGAAGTCTGCAGGAACCCCGGCCGAACTCGGTACGCCTTGGGTCAGTGCGCCGGAGCCGGCCTTGACCAGCAAGCTGTCCGAGTGCCCGTGATAGCAGCCTTCAAACTTGAGAATGTTGTCGCGACCGGTAAAGCCACGGGCCAGACGAATGGCACTCATGGTGGCTTCGGTGCCGGAGCTGACCATGCGCACCATTTCCATCGACGGCACAATCGAGCACACCAGATCGGCCATTTCGGTTTCCATGGCCGTCGGAGCGCCGTAGGACAAACCGTGCTCCAGTTGCGCCCGTACCGCATCCAGCACGTCCGGGTGGCTGTGGCCCAGAATCATCGGGCCCCACGAGCCGACGTAATCCACGTAGCGCTTGTTGTCTTCGTCGGTGACGTAGGCGCCTTCGGCGTGCTTGAAGAACAACGGGGTGCCGCCCACGCTTTTGAATGCACGGACAGGCGAGTTAACGCCGCCCGGAATGTGTTTTTGGGCGTTGGCAAACAGGGTTTCGGAACGAGACATGATGGGCTCTCTCTGAATCAGGATTCGGTATTTAAATGCGTAGCAAAGTGTTGAAGGCGCGAGCGCGGCGGGTCACTTCCCGGGTGCTGTCAGCACCAAACAGGCCGTGTACCACTGCCAGCAAATCGGCGCCGTGCTCCACCAGTGGCGCTGCGTTATCCAGGGTGATGCCGCCAATCACACAAATCGGCAGGACCAGTCGCGAGCGTGCCTGATCAAGCACGTCCAGGGTCGCGGTGGGAGCCCCGGGTTTGGTGCTGGAATTGAAGAAGCGGCCGAAGGCGACATAACTCGCGCCTTCCCCGGCGGCCTGCTCGGCCAGTTCAACCTGACTGTGGCAAGTGGCGCCAATGATCGCCTGTCGGCCCAGTAGGGCACGGGCGGGTGTCAGCGGGCCATCGGTCTGTCCGAGGTGCACGCCGACGCCAAGGCGCGCCGCCAGCTCGGCATCATCATTGATGACCAGATGCGCCTTGTAGCGCTCACACAAAGTGCGCAAGGCCTCGGCTTCGCGAAGGCGGCGGGCGTCGTCGCTGCTTTTGTCGCGATATTGCAACAGCGTCAGGCCGCCATCGAGGGCCGCCTCGACAAAAGGCAGCAGCTTGCCAGCCAGCAGCTGGCTGTCAGTGATTGCATACAGGCCGCGCAGGGTCATAGGTCGAGCCTCATGGTTACGAACAGAAGTCCAGCGGCAAGCGACGCGGGACAAACTGTCCCTGCCCCAGCTGCTCGGCATCACGCAACGTGCGCCACGTGTAATTGAGTGCGGTTTCTACTGCGCTGACCAGATTTTCGCCGATGGCCAGGCGCCCGGCCAGGGTGCTGGCCAGGGTGCAGCCCGAGCCGTGATAGCTGCCAGGTAAGCGATGGCAGGTAAAGGTGTGACGGCTGCCGTCGCGGCTGTAGAGGCGGTTATGGACTTCGTGTTCATCGCCGTGTCCGCCGGTGATGAGCAGGTGCTGGCAAAAGGGCAGCAGCTTTTCGGCGCATTCATCGGCGCTGCCGTCGGGCAGTTCGGCGAGGATGCGGGCTTCGGGGAGGTTCGGCGTGGCGATGGTGGCCAATGGCAGCAGTCGCTCGCGCATGGCATAGCCCACTTCGTCCTTGCCCAGTCGTCCGCCACCGCCGGCCCGCAGCACCGGGTCACAGACCATCGGCAAGTGCGGGTGGGCCTGAAGCAGTTCGACCACGGTGTCGACCATTTCCAGTGAGCCGAGCATGCCCAACTTGACGGCCGCAACCGTGGAGTCACTGAGCACGGCATTGGCCTGGGCCAGTACCCACTCGCGATCCAGCACGCGGAAATCGCTGACATTGACGGTATTCTGCACAGTCAGGGCGGTGACCACGGGAGCGGCATGACAACCTTGAACCAGCAGGGCTTCGATATCTGCCTGCAAGCCGGCACCCCCACTGGGGTCATGGCCGGAGAGACAGAGGACAACGGGGCGAGAACTGTAGATATTCATGGTGCGCGAGCTTACCACCAAACGCTTTTTTGGGGCGGCTTGCTCCGCGTCGGTCATCTGGCAGCCAGCAGATTTCATTTGCCGGTAAAAACATCCGGATAAACCGCGCCATGTCCTCTGTAATGGCCGTAATAGAGCCTTCGCTCATAATTTTACGGTGATGTGCATCTGCCACTAATGGCTATGCTAGAGTGACGTCAAATTAATAACAGGTCGTCGGGTCGACGTGCTCTCCAAGGGAACAGGAGCTTGCGCACGTCACCGGGGGCTACCGCTGGGGCTGTATGCGCTATTTGTTCGTGATGTTATTGGGCTGGCTACCGATGCTGGTCAGCGCAGTGGACTTCGATGAAGCCACCCAGAGCCTGCCCTTGGGCCGGGTAATGCAAGTATTCGAAGACGTTGACGGTCAGGCGACGCTGGCAGATGTTATCGCCCGGGACGGTCTGTTCCGCAACCATGAGAAAGACTCGTTGAATGCGGGCTACTCGCACTCGGCTTTCTGGCTCAAGGTGGACTTGAGCTACCTGCCGCAGAACCCGAACATCCATCGCACCTGGCTGCTGGAACTGGCCTACCCGCCAATGGATCACATTGATCTGTATCTGGCCGACGCTTCAGGCAACTATCGCCTGGCCGAGCGCACCGGCGATGCACTGCCTTTCGACAGCCGACAGATAAAAGAAAACAATTACCTCTTTGAGCTCAACTTCAGCCCGGGGCAAAGCCAGACCGTGTATTTGCGTCTGGCCAGCCAGGGCTCGGTCCAGGCGCCGCTGACGCTGTGGTCGGCGCAGGCATACCTCGAACAGCAGCCGGTACGGATTTATATCCTGGGCCTGATTTACGGCGTATTGCTGGGGATGCTGGTCTACAACCTGTTTATCTACCTCAGTGTGCGGGACACCAGCTACCTCTATTACATTTTCTATATCGCCTCGTTCGGTTTGTACCAACTGTCCGTCAACGGCGCGGCGGTGCAGTACTTCTGGCCGAACAATCCGTGGTGGGCCAATGCCGCCACGCCATTTTTGATTGGCTCGGCGGCATTTTTCGGTTGCCAGTTCGCCCGCACCTTTTTACACACCGCCTCCCACAGCCGCTGGCTGGACCGTGCCCTGATGTTGCTGATGGCCGTGGGCGTACTGGTCATGGTGCTGGCCCTGACCACCAGCTATGCCGTGTCGTTGCGCCTGGCAACCGGCCTGGCCCTGGCATTCATCGTCACGATCTTTACCTCCGGCGTCGTGGCCTGGGTGCGCGGCTTGCGGGTGGCGCGCTACTTTGTGATCGCCTGGTCGGCCTTTTTGCTCGGCGGTCTGGTCAATACCCTGATGGTGCTGGGCTATCTGCCCAATGTATTCCTGACCATGTATGCCAGCCAGATCGGCTCGGCCATCGAGGTCGGCCTGTTGTCGCTGGCGCTCGCGGACCGGATCAATGCCATGCGTGACTTGCAGGCGCGGACGTTGCAAGAGTCCGGGCAGAAACTGGCCGCAATGAACCAGCAACTGGCCCACACCAACCAGCTTAAAGATGAGTTTCTGGCAACCGTCACCCATGAATTGCGCACGCCAATGAACGGTGTGATCGGCTCTCTGGAGTTGATCAAAACCCTGGACATGGGCCCTGAGCTTGAACTCTACACCCAGACTGCCGAGGGCTCGGCGCGAGAAATGATGCATATGGTCAATGGCATCCTGGCCCTCACAGAGCTGCAGGCCGGCCGGCTTGGCATGCGCGCGCAGTCCTTTGCTTTGAGCGAGCTGGTGCAGAGCCTGAGCGATCAGTACGGGCCGACTGCACGCAACAAGGGGCTGCAATTTTCCTATGAGATAGCGCGCAACCTGCCCGATCAATGGGTCGGCGATGTCGACAAGATTCGTCAGTGTCTGGAGTGCTTGCTGGATAACGCCATCAAGTTCACTCGCGTCGGCGGGGTGATTCTACGGGTCACCGGCAAAACCGCAGGGCCGGGACGCTGGGCGCTGGCCTTGAATGTGATCGACAGCGGAATCGGCTTTGTCCACATTGAAGAGGCCGAGCTGTACCAGAACTTCTTCCAGGTCGATGGCTCCATGACCCGCAGCTACGGTGGTCTGGGTATCGGTCTGGCGATCTGTCGGCGTTTGGTGGAACTGCTGGGCGGGCGCCTGACCCATCACTCGCAGCCGGGCCAGGGTTCGCAGTTCCAGCTGTTGCTGGAGCTTGAATCGCCGCTTGAGAGCACGCAGCAGGCTGAGGGCCTGAGCCGAACCCCGAACGAGTGTGTGGTCTTGCTGGTGGAGGACAGCAGCCCCGGCCAGGTAGTACTGCGCGGCATGCTGCTCAAGCTGGGTTATCGGGTGCTGAGTGTCGACAGTGGCGGGGAGGCAATCGATGTTCTGCGTCGCGAACGGGTAGATGCCGTGGTGCTGGGATGCCCGTTGAACCTGGTCTCGGGGACGTCGATGGGCGGCCAGCTGCTGACCCTGGCGGCCTGTGCGAAGCTGCCGGTACTGGCGCTGTTTGAATCTGAAACCGAGGCCCGGCAAGCGCTGCAGCAGGTCGATGGCATCACTGACTACCTGATCAAGCCCGTGCGTTATGAAGACGTACAGCACCTGATGTCAGAGTGGTTGCTGCAGGGGCCTGAGGGCAAAAGCGCCGGACTTTAGACGCTTATACCCCTTGTGATGATGGTCATGCGTGCTTCACTGGGTCCACCAGATTGATTCTTGGAGCCCGCACCATGAACCTGCATCAGTACGCCGAAACTCACCAGGTCACCAATCAGCCGCCCTCTCTGGACGGCGTCAACCTGTACCGCATCGACCTGCCGCTCCAGCACTGGGGCCGGCACTTCGGTGCGGGCTGGGCGCAATCGCGGATCGATGACTACGGCGCACTGGCAGGTGGCCCCTTGATGGCCGCGGGTTTTCTGGCCAATGAAAACAAACCGGTATTTGTCAGCCATGACCGTTTTGGCCATCGCATTGATCTAGTGGAGTTTCACCCTGCCTATCACGAGTTGATGCGAACCGCGATCGAGCACGGTTTGCCATCGTTGCCCTGGACCGACCCACAGCCCGGCGCCCATGTGGCGCGGGCCTGCATGACCTACCTGCACAGCCAGGCCGAAGCAGGCAGCGGCTGCCCCCTGACCATGACCTTTGCCAGCGTTCCGGCCTTGCGCCTGCAGCCGGACATTGCGCAAATCTGGTTGCCGAAAATTCTCGCGACCCATTACGACCCGCGCAATGTCGATATCCGCCACAAAACCGGTGTGACCATCGGTATGGCCATGACCGAGAAGCAGGGCGGGACCGACGTTCGCGCCAACACCACTCGCGCCTACCCCGTGGGCGCGGCCGGGCCGGGGGAGGCTTATGAACTGCTGGGGCACAAATGGTTTTGCTCGGCGCCAATGTGTGATGGTTTCTTGACCCTGGCGCAAACCGACAAGGGCCTGAGCTGTTTCTTGTTGCCGCGCCATCGCCCGGACGGCAGCCGCAACGAGTTCTATATCCAGCGTCTGAAAAACAAGCTGGGCAATAGCTCCAATGCCTCCAGCGAAGTCGAGTTTCGCGGCGCGCTGGCGTGGATGGTTGGCGAGGAAGGGCGCGGCGTACCGACGATTATTGAAATGGTTGCCATGACCCGCTTCGACTGCATGGTGGGCTCCAGTGCCTTGATGCGTCAGGCGCTGACCCAGGCCAGCCATCACTGTGCCCACCGGCTGGTGGGTGGCCGGGTGCTGGCCGAACAACCCTTGATGCAAAACGTCCTTGCGGACCTGGCCCTGGAAAGCGAGGCCGCCCTGGCCTTGAGCCTGCGCATGGGCCGCGCGCTGGATCACCTGGATGATGGGCAAGAAGCCAGATTCTCGCGTTTGGTAACGGCGGTGGGCAAATACTGGATCTGCAAGCGGGCCCCGGCCATGATCAACGAGGCCGCCGAATGTATGGGCGGTGCGGGGTATGTCGAAGACAGCATCCTGCCGCGTCTGTATCGCGAGGCACCGGTCAACTCAACCTGGGAGGGATCGGGCAACGTGCAGTGTCTGGACGTGCTGCGGGCCCTGTCCAAAGAGCCGGGGGTGCTGGATGCGCTGTTTGCCGAACTGGGGGACGGGCATGGCAGCGTGCATCTGGCGCAGCACATCGGGCAGTTGAAAAAAGCCTTCACGGACACCGATGACATTCAATACCGGGCGCGGCAACTGACAGAAGATATCGCCCTGGGCCTGCAGGCCAAATTACTGCTGGAGGCGGGTGACAGTGACGTCAGCGACGCATTTATCGCCAGTCGCCTGCAAGGCAGCGGCCGGGCCTACGGAACTATGCCCCGGGGCCTGAACGTCGCCGCGATTGTCGCCCGCTCAACTGCGCAGCTGTGACGCGCACCAATCTGGTAGTCGCTGCCGCAGGCTGCGATGGGCTGCGTAGTGGCCCTTAGCGCAGCCTGCACCCGCGACGACAAGGCCCTGTGCTTTGATCTGCGATGCAGGCAAGATAAAGGCCTGCCAGTTCAGAAGACAGGATGCTTATTGTGACCGAAGCTTTTATTGTCGTTTCAACCGCTGAAGAGGCCGTAGACCGGCTAGCGGCCCTGCACGAACGCGCAACCGTTGCGTTGAGCCAGGCACTCAAGCGTTACCTCAAGGATCGAGTCGAACCCAGCGCCGAAGAACGTGCCCTGTTCCGCTACCCGGAGCTGCGCCTGACCAACACCATCCATGGCGAAATCCCGACCATTACCCGGGCATACGCCAAGGTTCAACTGCCAGGCACTTACAGCATCACCGTGACCCATCCCGGGGCGTTCCGAAACTACTTGCTCGAGCAACTGGTGCCCTTGATGCGCGACTTCACGGTCGAAGTCGAAGTCGGGGTCAGCCAGCAAAATATTCCTTACCCGTATGTGGTCGAACAGGGCGATGAACTCGCCGGTTCCGGGGTGACTGCCGCCGCACTGGCGCGGGTATTCCCCAGTACCGACCTGTCTGCCGCGACCGATGCGATTGCCGACGGCCTGTACGACTGGGAAAACACCGATCCGCTGCCGCTGGCCCTGTTTGACGCCGCCCGAGTCGACTTCTCGCTGCGTCGCCTGGTGCACTACACCGGCAGTGACTGGCGCCACGTCCAGCCGTGGATCCTGCTGACCAACTACCATCGCTACGTTGACCAGTTCATCCTGCATGGCCTTGAGCAACTGCGCGACGACCCGCGGTTTGTGCGCATGGTGATGCCGGGCAACGTGATCATCGAAAAATCCATGGACTACGGCGAAGCCCAGGCCATTGCGGCAGGCGTGGTCTGGCATCGCTATCAAATGCCGGCATACCACCTGCAGGCCAATGACGGCCATGGCGTGACCCTGGTCAATATCGGCGTGGGCCCGTCCAACGCGAAAAACATCACCGATCACCTTGCGGTACTGCGACCGCATTGCTGGCTGATGATTGGTCACTGTGGCGGTCTGCGTCAGTCGCAAACCATTGGCGACTACGTGCTGGCACACGCCTATATGCGCCGCGACGGAATCCTTGACCGGGTGGTACCGCCCAATATTCCGATTCCGGCCCTGGCGGAAGTACAGCTGGCGCTGCAGGAAGCTGCGGCCCAGGTCACTGGCGAGCGCGGCGATGAACTGAAAAAACGTCTGCGTACCGGGACTGTCCTGACCTACGACGACCGTAACTGGGAACTGCGCTGGGCCCAGGAGCGTCCGCTGATCAACCTGTCCCGGGCCGTGGCGGTGGACATGGAAAGCGGCACCATTGCCGCCCAGGGTTATCGTTTGCGTGTGCCTTACGGCACCTTGCTCTGCGTCTCGGACAAGCCGCTGCACAGTGAAATCAAGTTGCCGGGCTCGGCCAATGCGTTCTATGAACGGGCTGTGAGCCAGCACTTGAAAATTGGTATCGCTGCCGTGGACTTGATGCGCTGCCAGCTCAACTCGCTGCACTCGCGCAAACTGCGCAGCTTCGACGAGCCGCCGTTCCGCTAGTGGCGGCGGGTCATTTAGCGATCAGGGGCCAGGGCTGTTGCACTGAAGCGCCAACAGCCCCTAGCATTGTCTGCCCTGATCGCCAGATGTCCTGTTTGCCATGTCCCGTCCTGTTCGCCCCGCCCCACGCCGCCCGGCACAAAAAGGTTGTGCTCCTCAAGCTGCCAGTCGTCGTGTGGCCAAAGCGCCGCCGGCTGATCCCAAGCTGTATCTGTTCAACAAGCCGTTCGATGTGCTCACCCAGTTCAGTGATGAAGGCGGGCGGGCGACGCTCAAGGACTTTATCCCCATTCCCGGCATTTACCCGGCAGGGCGACTGGACCGGGACAGTGAAGGCTTGCTGCTGCTGACCAACGACGGCCAGTTGCAGGCGCGAATTGCCGACCCCAAACACAAACTGCCGAAAACCTACTGGGTGCAAGTGGAGGGCGAGGCCACGCCCGAACAGCTGCAACAGCTGCGTGACGGCGTGCAACTCAATGACGGCAAGACCTTGCCCGCCGAAGCACGGGCCCTTGAGGAACCGCAGCTATGGCCGCGCAACCCGCCCGTGCGTTTTCGCAAAAGCGTGCCGACTTCATGGCTGGAGCTGGTGATTCGCGAGGGCCGCAATCGTCAGGTGCGGCGCATGACGGCGGCGGTGGGTTTGCCGACCTTGCGCCTGGTGCGCGTGCGCATTGGTGACTGGACGATTGAAGGGCTGGACCAGGGGCAATACAAGGAAGTGCCGGCGCGGCTATAGCGCGCCCGACTCGATCAAACCGATAACCACGCTCTTGATGATGAACGCAGCAACGCCCAGGCCCAGCACGAAAAACAGGATAAATGAGCCGAAGCGCCCGGCTTTGGATTTCTTCGCCAGATCCCAGACGATAAAGGCCATGAAAATGATCAGGATGCTGACCAGAATCGTCATCATCCACTCTTCAAGCAGGGCAGGGTCCATCAGTGTTCTCCAGCGTCATCGGGGATAAAAACCGGGAACAGTATACGCCAGGGCATTGCAGCGGATATTGATCCAGGTGCAGACACTTGATCTGCTCCGGGAGCCGGCATGCCAGCTCCCGCAGGCTTTCAGGTGCGCAGGTGGGTCAACGGCAACTCAGTGCTGTTGAGCACTTGATTGAGCACAAAGCTCGAGCGCACGCTGGTCACGCCATCAATGCGGGTCAGATGGCCCAGCAGCAGTTTTTGATAGTGATCCATATCGGGCACCACCACTTTCAATTGATAGTCCGCGTCCATCCCGGTTACCAGGCTGCATTCCAGTACCTGGGGCAGGCTGCGGATCGACGCTTCAAAGTTCTCGAAACGCTCTGGCGTGTGCCGGTCCATGCCGATCAGAACGTAGGCAGTCAGGCTTAACCCGAGCTTTTTTCGATCCAGCAACGCGACCTGACGCGCGATATAGCCGTCATCCTCCAGTTGCTTGACCCGCCGCGAGCAGGGAGAGGGAGACAGGCCGATTCGCTCGGCCAGCTCCTGGTTCGAGATGCGCGCATCGCGCTGTAATTCCGCCAAAATACTCAGATCGTACCGGTCGAGTTTGCTCACGAAGACACCCTTTCTCATAACTATTGCGTGAAAGTATCAGCTGTAAGTTAAAAATTGCGCAAGTCATGTTTTATTGAGCAATATTAGCAATCCTTTGCTGCGGTCGCGGGCCTATTCTTAACACCAGAATCACTGCCCGGACATACAGTCCACTGCGGCCCGCCGAATCAGGCCAGCCGCGGCCGCCAGCCCCACAGGGGTGTACCGGCCCCCGGGCTACGCACTGTCCAGAAGACGGCGCGAGGTGAGCCAACATCACGAGTGTTGAGCCAGGACAGAAAAATTCAAAGGGCGACCGACGGGTCGCCCTTTTTTATTGTCCGAAAAAAAGGCGCGCAACTGATAGTCTTTCGCAGAACCGGTTCGCGGTTTTCCAGTCTTATCTATACGCCCTATCCCTCCGCGAGAAACAGCATGAAACCGCACATCTGGCGATTGGCTACAGTTGGCTTGCTTTGCGTGAGTATCAGCGGCCAGGTGTTGGCCGAAGAACAGCGAGGCGATGAAGGTTCTCAGCACGCCCGCCCCGGTAACGGGCAGCAACACGGACAGCCACACGGGCAACAGGGACAGGGCGGCAATAATCAGCCGCGCCCGGAACACAATCAGGGGCGACCCCAGGGCAACCCGGGCAATCAGCCGCGCTCCGAGCACAACCAGCCCCAGGGCGGGCAGTGGCAAAGCCGTCCGCATCAAGAGCCCAACGGTCCCGGTCGACCGGGCCAGCCCGGCCACAACCTGCCGATCCAGCCCCGGCCCGATGCCGTACACCAGAGCCAGGCGCCGAACCGTGGTGGCTATCAGAACTGGCAAGGCGGCGGGCATGGCTCACGGCCGGGTAACAATTTTGGCCCCGGCAACAATCATCCCAACGATCAACGCTGGGCAGGTCGGCCCAGCGGCCATGGCAATGGCTGGGGCGCCGGGCCGCAATACCGGCCGGGTTATATCGTCGACCGATTCCCGGGCCAGCACTGGCAGGTACCTTATCGCGGTCAGAACTACTTCTTTTCCGGTGGTTACTGGTATCGCCCACAAGGCCCGCGTTACATCGTGGTGCAACCGCCTTACGGGATTCGCGTAGGGTATTTGCCCGACTATGCGCGGGAACTATGGATCGGCAGCACCTTGATGTTCCTGGCGGCGGGGGCCTATTACCAGTATCAGCCTGCAACCCAGGACTACATCGTGGTTCAGCCGCCCGTGACACAGCCGCAACCGCAGCCGGTAAGCAATGGTTATGACGTGGTGGCCTACCCGGCGAACGGCCAGAGCCCTGCGCAAATCAACCAGGATCGCTACGACTGTTACCGTTGGGCTGTGCAACAAAGCGGCTTTGACCCGGCCCAGGTCACCTATGCGCCTTCACCGGCAGTGGTTCAAACCTACCGGCAGGCGCAAGGCAACTGTCTGAGCAGTCGCGGCTACCAGGTCAACTACTGAGGGGTTGCCCTGGGCTTGACCACTTCCTGGGGGTCGGCGTGCACCAGCACTTCGGCCCGCGGGTAGGCTTTTTCGATTGCCGCTGCCGCTCTGTCACTGATGGCGTGAGCCTCTGACAGGCTCAACTCTCCCGGCAATTCCAGGTGCAGCTGCACAAACCAGATACTGCCGGAAATTCGCGTGCGCAGATCGTGGGCGCCCAGTACCCCGGGCACGCTGCAGGCCAGCTTCAGCATGTTATCGCTGACGTCGGTCGGTAACTCCTGGTCCATCAGCACCGCAAAACTCTCACGGGCGATCTGGATAGCGCTCCAGAGGATGTACACCGCAATCCCCAGACCAAACCAGGCATCAAGCTGCGGGAAACCGACGCTGGCCAGCACCAGTGCCACTAAAATACTGCCATTGAGCATCAGGTCGGAGCGGTAGTGCAGCGAGTCGGCCCGCACTGCATTGGAGCCCGTGGCCTTGATCACGCGGTGTTGCAGGATCAGCAGGGCCACGGTCATCACCAGGGAAAATATAATCACGCCAATCCCGATCCACGGCGCGCCCAACGGCTCCGGATTTTTCAGGCGCTCGAAGGCCTGAAAAGCGATCAGCACCGCACTCACCCCGATAAACAATGCCTGGGCCATGCCCGCCAGCGATTCGGCTTTGCCGTGGCCATAGCGGTGATCGTCGTCAGCCGGGCGCAACGCGTAATGCACGGCGAGCAGGTTGAGAAACGAGGTCACGCCATCGAGGAGTGAGTCGGTCAACCCGGCGAGCATGCTGATCGAGCCACTGAGCCACCAGGCGATGGCCTTGGTCACGATCAGAAGACTCGCCACCGCCACCGAAGCGCGGGTGGCCAGGCGTAACAGGCGAGCGTGTTCCGGGCTACTGGTCATGGGCCATCCTTATCTACGGGCTTCAGGCTGCGGGGATCAAACCGTACATGGCCAACTGTTGCACGCTGCCTTTGTGCTGGATCAGGCGCGGGTCGTCCAGCGGGAAGCTGCGGCCCAGTTCACTTTCGAGAATGGCCTGGAGCTTGCTGTTGTCCACTTTGCCATCTGCGCCTATGGCTTCGCGCAGTTTTTCCGGGGCAATTTGCGCGGTTTTACCCGGCGGGAAATAAATCGCTCCGGTGGCGAAGTCGACCCCGAAAGCGATCAGGCCCGGAATCACATAAAACAGCAGGCCCACGGCATCGAGCACGGCAATCATGGGATCGATCTTGCCGTCGATCTGGCCGCGTCTGTCAGGGAAGAAAATACTGCCGCAAGCAGTTAATTGGCTGAGCAGGGCTGCAACCACCACGCCGCCAATCACACGGGAAGACATACGCATACAAAAGACCTCGAAGAAGCTTGAAGAGTCGAAACCGGGATTAAGACCGTGCTTAATGCCGAACTGTTCGCCGTTATACTCGTCGCTCTGTTCTGGAGCCACCATGATTTCTCTGCCGATTGATGAAGTTTTACCCGCGCTGCGCCAGGCCTTGCGTGAACGCCACGAAGCGGTGCTCGAAGCACCCCCCGGCGCCGGTAAAACCACCCGTGTTCCGCTGGCCCTGTTAAACGAGCCCTGGCTCGCCGGGCAGAAGATTCTGATGCTCGAACCCCGGCGTCTCGCGGCCCGTGCGGCAGCTGAGCGTCTGGCCAGCGAACTGGGAGAAAAGGTCGGCGAAACCGTCGGATACCGGATCAGGTTAGACAGCAAGGTGGGGCCCGCCACCCGCATCGAAGTTGTCACCGAAGGCATCCTCACCCGCCGCTTGCAGCACGACCCGGCGCTGGAAGGCGTGGGCTTGCTGATCTTTGACGAGTTCCATGAGCGTAGTCTGGATGCCGACCTGGCCCTGGCTTTGAGCCTCAACGGCCGCGAGCTGTTTCGCGATGAACAGCCGCTGAAGATCCTGCTGATGTCCGCCACCCTTGACGGCGAGCGGCTGGCCAGTTTGCTGGACGACGCGCCGGTGCTGCGCAGCGAAGGGCGGATGTACCCGGTGGCCATGCGTTGGGGGCGGCCGTTTGTGCCCGGTGAGTTTATCGAGCCGCGGGTGGTGCAAACGGTACTCGATGCAATCAATGATGACAGCGGCAGCCTGCTGGTGTTTTTGCCCGGTCAGGCCGAAATTCGTCGGGTCCATCAACAATTGGCTGACGCGCTGGCTTCGCGCAGCGACATCCTGCTCTGCCCGCTGCACGGTGAACTGGACCTGAACGCGCAACGTGCGGCGATCGAGCCCGCTCCCGGGGGCATGCGCAAAGTGGTGCTGGCGACCAACATTGCCGAGACCAGCCTGACCATCGATGGCGTGCGGGTCGTGATTGATGCCGGGCTGGCGCGGGTGCCGCGCTTTGATCCCGGCAGCGGCATGACCCGTCTCGACACCCAGCGCATCTCGCGGGCCAGCGCCACCCAGCGCGCCGGCCGGGCCGGGCGTCTGGAGCCCGGCGTCTGTTATCGCCTGTGGTCCGAAGACCAGCATGCACAATTGGCCGCCTATGGCAGTGCCGAAATTCTCCAGGCCGATCTGGCCGGGCTGGCGCTGCAACTGGCGCGCTGGGGGGTAACCCCGGAGCAACTGATCTGGCTTGATGGGCCACCCGCGGCAAGTTATGCACAGGCCCGGCAATTGCTGGAACGCCTGGGCGCCTTGCGCGACGGGAAACTCACGCCCCACGGCGAAGCCATGGCCGAGCTGCCTGCGCATCCGCGCATTGCTCATTTGTTACTGCGCGGGCAAGACCTGGGGCTGGCCGACATGGCCTGCGATGTAGCGGCGCTGCTGGGCGAACGCGATATTTTGCGCGGCGCCGGGGCCGATGTGCACAGCCGGCTGACCTTGCTCTGGGGCGAAAGCCGCGCCGCGCGGGGCGGGCAGGGCGGTGTGCAGCGGGCCAAACAACTGGCCCGGCAGTATCGGGGCTACTTGCGCGGCAAAGCCACGCAACCGGTCGCAGATCCCGATCACCCACGCTGGCTGGGGGCCTTGCTGGCGCTGGCCTATCCCGACCGCGTCGCGCAACAACGCAAACCCGGGGGGGCGGAGTATCGGCTGGCCAATGGTCGGGCTGCGTTGTTCAGCGAGGTCGACGGCCTGATGAAGCAGCCCTGGCTGGTGATCGCCGACCTGGGCAGCCGTCAGGGGCAACGTGAAGAACGGATCTACCTGGCGGCCGAGTTTGATCCCGGGTTGCTGGACAACGTGCTCAGCGAGCAGGTCAGCGTTGTCGACCAGCTCGACTGGGACGAGCGTGAAGGGGTGTTGCGTGCCGAACGCCAGCGCAAGGTCGGTGAGCTGGTGCTCAGCCGTGAGCCGTTAACCGGGCTGGACGCAACTGCGCGCACCCGGGCGCTGGTCAATCTGGTCCGGCGCAAGGGGCTGGAGTTGTTGCCCTGGAACCCTGAGCTGCGCCAGTGGCAGGCGCGGGTAATGCTGCTGCGCCAGCTGGATCTGAGCGCCCAAGGGCAAAGCGAATGGCCGGATGTGAGTGATGCAGCGCTGCTGGCTTCCCTTGAGGAATGGCTGGCGCCGTATCTGGAGCGCGTCTCGCGTCTGAGTCATTTCGCCAGCCTCGACCTGTCCAACATAGTGCATAACTTGCTCAAATGGCCCTTGCCCCAGCGGCTGGATGAGCTGGCGCCGCATCACATCAAAGTGCCGTCGGGGTCGTCGGTACGGCTGGACTACAGCGAACACCCGCCGATTCTGGCCGTGCGCCTGCAAGAACTGTTCGGCCTGGCAGATACTCCGCGCATTGCCGGTGGCCGGCAGGTAGTCAAGCTGCACTTGCTGTCGCCGGCGAGGCGTCCGGTGCAAGTGACTCAGGATCTGGCCAACTTCTGGCGCAGCACCTACATCGAAGTAAAAAAAGATTTGAAGGGGCGCTATCCGAAACACTACTGGCCCGACGACCCGTTGGTGGCCGAACCGACAGCCCGGATCAAACCGCGTAAACCTTGAAGCTCGGCCCCTGACCCCATAGATGCGAGCTGTTGTCTTTAAAAGCTCGCTCCTACAGATGCAGATATAGGGGCGCTCAATCAATCGGTAACAGAAGCCGTCCCAGCACCGGCAGGTGGTCGGAAATGGTCAGGGTATCTTCCTGGCGCACATAGCCTTCGATGCGTTGCAGTTTCGGGCTGTAGAACAGGTAGTCCAGGGTGCGGTCAGGGGCTTCGGCCCGCGGGTCGTTGGGGAAATGGGTCAGCCACAGTTCACGGTCGATGCCGGTGGCTTCAGGGTTGCTGGGGATCATCGGGTACTTTTCCCACAGCAAGTGCAATTCACTGTCCGGCGAATAACCCGCTCGCAGTTCGGCGGGCAGGCGCAAAAACTGGCCAATCGGCAACAGGTTGAAATCACCGCCAATCAGCCAGGGCGTGCCCTGGCTTTCGAATTTGTCGAGCAACACACCGGTGGCCTGCATTTGAAGGAGCAGGTTGCTGTTGTCCAGGGTCGGGGCATCGAACTGGGTGTTGATGGCAACAATTTGCCCGCCGTCGTTAAGCGGCAGGTAGTTAACCAGCAGCGCAGGTTTTGGCTGGAACTGACGGCTGATGATATTGGCTTCGGCCACGGGCAGTTGCAGGCGCTCGGCGTGTTCGATCTGGTAACGGCTGAGGGTGACCAGTTTGCGCCCGACACTCCCCAGAATATGCCAGTCGGGGACGAAGTCGGCCTTCCAGGTAAAGGCCTGGGTGCTGCAGGGGTATAGATCGACCAGGCGCTCCTGCAGCAACGCGAGCTGGTCTTGATAGCCACTGGCCTTGGCGTTTTCATCGAGCTCTTGCAGCAGTACCAGATCGGGCTGCTCATCGCGTATCACCCGCGACACTTCATCCAGGCTGAAAGCCATGTCTTCACGGGTCGGGCGCAGGTCCGGACCGCTGCCATCAACCAGGTTGTACCAGAACACATAACGCTTGCCTGCCAGGTACTGGACATTCCAGGTCATAACCTTGAGCGCCTGGCCCGGTACCAGCACCGGGGCTGTGGCCGGGCAGACGAGTGCCAGCACCTCTTTGGCATCGGGTCGCCACGTAACGCTGTAAATCAGACTCGCCAGCGCGGCTGCAAGCAGCAGCAAACCTGACAGGATGGGGCGTAATAAACGTGGCATGGGCTCGGCTTAAGACGTAGCGGGAATTGCCGAGGATACCGGACAGCAGTCCGGCACCCAAGGAGAGGTATATAGCGAATCGTCCCTCTTACTTGTCGGATGGTTCGCCGATGAGCATAAACAAGCGATACAGCACGACAGACAAAAACAGCTGCAAAAAGCTGTTGGCACTTTCCAGGGCCAGAGCGAGCAACGGGTTATCGTCCTTTTGGAACAGCGAGAAGCTCAGCTCCTTGAGCATCATCAACGGCCCGAGTACCGCCAGCAAGCAGACAAAAATCCGCCAGAAGTGCCCGCGGCTCATGACGAAGCTCGATTTCAGGGCGGCCAGTGGTGGATCTCCGCGCAATACCAGGCGGTATTCGGCAAACGCAAACACCACGGTCAGAAAAATCCCGGGAACGAAAAACATCGATAGCCCGAGCACGATCAGCAATGTGCTGATGGCCGCGAGCAGGGCGAATCTGGGCCACAGCGTCAGTGCCTGGGCCAGCAGCTCACGATTGCGCGGGCTTTCGCCACGGCTGCGGGCGTCGAGAAACAGAATCAGCGCGCCGGTGTACAGCGGATACAGAAGCAAACCCACGAGCAGGCCATAGCCGGGCGATGGGTCGGGGCCCACGGCGTTATCCACCATGAGCTGCAGCACGGCCTCAAGGATCACCAGCGGCAAGCACAGCGTCACGATTTGTCCCAGATTGCGCTGGAAGAAGTACAGGGAGTCGCGAATAACAGTCAGCGGATTCATTGTCAGGTATCAGCAGTCAAAAGCGGTGCGTCACTTTAACCGATGCCAGGCGATGGAGAGCAAATGTAAACGTTCTTGTTACGACCCGCCCGGTGTTTGTGAGCACGCCGGGCGGTTTATCCGCGCAAGTCCTCGACAGGCTGGCATACTGCGGCCTTGTTTTTCAGCAGCTGCCCGATTGCCTGGGCACCATGGGGTTTGCCGGTGAAAAGAATTGCGGTCTTCGCAGATGTGCAGAACCTCTATTACACAGTTCGCCAGGCTTATGGCTGCCACTTCAATTACGCGGCGTTGTGGGCTGACATCAGTCAGCGCGGTGAAATCGTCGAGGCCTATGCCTATGCGATCGACCGGGGTGACAGCAAACAGCAGCAGTTTCAGCAGATCCTGCGCAACCTCGGTTTCACGGTAAAACTCAAACCCTACATCCAGCGCAGCGATGGCTCGGCCAAGGGCGACTGGGACGTGGGTATCACCATCGACATCATGGATGTTGCGGCCAATGTCGATGAGGTGGTGCTGGCTTCGGGTGACGGTGATTTCGATCTGCTGCTCGAACGCATTGCCAGCAAGCACGGGGTTGATACCGTGGCTTATGGGGTGCCTGGCCTTACCGCCAATTCATTGATTCGTGCTGCTGGCCGTTATGTACCGATAGAAGGCAGCTTGCTGCTCAAGTAATTTCCATTTTTTACAGGATTGACCCGGTTTGGAACGCATCGCCGTAATTGACTTTGAAACCACAGGTATCTCCCCGAGCAGCAGCTGCCGGGCGACCGAAATTGCGGTGGTGATTCTTGAACAGGGGCGCATTGTCGAGCGTTACCAGAGCCTGATGAACGCGGGTGTGCGGGTGCCGGGCTTCATCGAGCAACTGACCGGCATCAGCAACGCCATGTTGCGCACGGCGCCATCTGCGCAGCAGGTGATGAACGAGGTCAACGAGTTCGTCGGCACCACGCCTTTATTGGCCCACAACGCCGCGTTCGACCAAAAATTCTGGGACTTCGAGATGGGGCTCATCAAGCGCACCCGCTTGCAGAACTTTGCCTGCTCGTTGCTGCTGGCCCGGCGTTTGATGCCGGCGGCGCCCAATCACAAGCTGGGCACCCTCACCACCTTCGCCCAGTTGCCCCATACCGGCCAGGCTCACCGGGCCATGGCCGATGCCGAAATGGCAGCCAACCTCACGACCCATCTGGCTGAGCAACTGCGTCAAAAGCACGGCCTGCGAGAGTTGAGCCACGATCTGTTGCGCAGCTTGCAAAAAATTCCTGCCGCCAAAATCAACGAACACCTCAAGCGCTGTCGCGGGTTCTGAAGACCAGGGCCTGTGTAGGCGCGAGCTTGCTCGCGAGCCTTTAGCAGCGGCCCTGTCGCGGCCAAAAGTGTACGGCCACTTTTGGCCGGTTCTGTAACTTAATATTGCCCCTGGCTTTGGCTAAACTCCTCCATCCCCTGCCTTTGCCTTCGAGCTGCCTCCATGCCTGCCGCACGTCGTTTCCCGCTACAACTGATCGGTGCCTTTTTTGCGTTGTATGTGATTTGGGGTTCGACCTATCTGGTCATCCGTATCGGCATCGAGTCCTGGCCGCCGCTGATGATGGCCGGGGTCCGCTTTCTGGTGGCAGGCAGCTTGATGTACGGTTTCATGCGCTGGCGCGGGGCGCCCGCACCGACCTTCGTGCAGTGGCGCGCAGCCGGCATGATCGGTTTTCTGTTACTGGCGTGCGGCAACGGCGGGGTGACGCTGGCGGAACACTCCGGGGTCGCCTCGGGTGTCGCGGCGCTGGCCGTGGCCACCGTGCCGTTGTTTACGTTGCTGTTCGGCTATTTCTGGGGCGCCCGCAATACCCGTCTGGAATGGGCCGGGATTGCCCTGGGACTGATCGGTATCGGCATGCTCAACCTGGGTTCCAACCTGCAGGCCAGCCCGATAGGCGCCGCGATGATTTTGTTTGCCGCCGCCGCCTGGGCATTCGGTTCGGTGTGGAGCCGGCACTTGCCGCTGCCGGCCGGGCCCATGGCCAGTGCCGCCGAAATGCTGGTGGCGGGCGCCGTGCTCTTGATTGGCAGCCTGTTGAGTGGCGAGCGCATGACCCAGATGCCCACTGCCGCAGGCTGGGGCGCATTGCTCTATCTGGTGTTCTTCGGTTCGATCATTGCCTTCAGTGCCTACATGTACCTGCTGAAAAACGTACGCCCGGCGGCGGCCACCAGTTACGCCTACGTCAACCCGGCCGTGGCGGTGATGCTGGGCATCGCATTCGCCGGCGAGACCATAGGTTTCGAGGAGTGCCTGGCGATG
>Ga0302347_1002141_pt1 | contig 21052 bp, 13 predicted proteins | sample PhyWR1_FD_202178 | JGI IMG/M metagenome (GOLD analysis project Ga0302347, IMG submission 202178) | Leaf surface microbial communities from wheat plants in UC Gill Tract Community Farm, Albany, California, United States - DLSL W.R1 (v2)... | ecosystem: Host-associated > Plants > Phyllosphere >...
AGTTCGATCATGTCGGCGGTTATGCATTCAAAAGATGACTGCTCAGGATAGCGCCAAGCCCTTGATCCAGCAAGCGTTACCTGACCGCGTCAGGCATTTCCCCCACAACGACCCCCACACCCCCTGGGGGCTGTGAAGCAGACCTCCGGCCTCCGAGTGGGAACCTCATCCATCTGCGCCCCACTCTATCAGAGCGACTGCAGCCGCAACCTCTGCCCCCAATGCCGGGGCCCCGAACTCCAGCCCTAGCCGCGGCTGAGCGGAGCCTTCGAATTTGAAACAAGCGCCGCCTTCGTGACGCGGCGCCAGGCCTCACCGTCAATGCCAGATAGCACCCTTGGGGAGGGACTCTGGGTCATCCACCATCAGGAGATAATCGGGCGCAGGATGCCGCTGGGGATCCAGCCCTGCCCGATAGGCCTGAATCACGTAGGGGACCAACGGGACCTCCACTTCAAACCGGAGCCCTGCGGTGCCCTGCATGTATTCCTCGCGAACCATCTCCCGCTGAGCGGAACTGAGCTGCGGATGCGCGATGAGCCGAACGGCCACCTTGGTGGCCCACTGGACGTCCTCATCCTTCCCAGGTAGGTCCTGAACGTCCACGGTTTCGACCTCGGTGATTCGGCCCAGATTGAAATCACGGAATTGACTCGCCTTGGTGCACCAAGCACGCACATGCCAACGCGGCCCGGCTTTGATGAGCGTGTGCGGCCGAATGGTTCGCCGGTGAGCGGCGGGCTGACTCATCGAACGGTAGGTGATGCCGACCACACCGCCGCTACGGATGGCTGCGTGTATTCGCGCATGATCTGAGTAGCTGATACGCGTCCCGTCGACGCCCACCAACGAACTGGGAACCCCCGCCAAGAGGTGGGCGTCCGCTGTTGCGCCAATCAGCCGCTCGTACTCACTGAAGAGGCCCACCGTGAGGTCGGGCCTCATTCGCCGGGCACGGTCATAGGCCTTGGCATTAGGGACGGGCACGCAGGCGTGCGGGTACCGCAACCTGAATGCGGCAATGTCCCGGCTTGCAAGGGTTTCGTGGACGTCGAACAACTGCAAGAGGCGAGCGCGACTGACCCGCCCTTCCCAGAGGAGTAAAAGTTCGATCGCTCGCAAGCGCTCTTCCGACTGGATGGTTCTCTGGGCCATAGATCGCTCTGCTTTGACATAGACAATAGCACGGCGCTATTAATAGCACCATGCTATGCCCAACCAGCAAGGATGCGCGCGTGGAGAGTTCCGAGGCCGTACCCCTGTTCGACCGCCTGAACCCCGGCCTGTTCCGGCTGCTGGGCATGCCCAACGGGCAGCGCTATTGGGCGGTCATCTGCCGCCTCATGGCTGAACTGTGGGGCGACGGCGGCCTCTCTCCCGGCGAAGACGTCCAGAAAACGGCCGTGGTTCGAGCCATTGAATCCTACCTGGCCGCTGATGACCCTTGGGACGGGGACCTGGAAACCAACATTACGATTCGGGCAAACGAGATCGCCAACAAGCTGGTGGAAACGTCTTGGCTGTCCGAGCGTCGCCGTGGTGCGGTGAAGATGCTGACCGTCCGACCCGTGATCGCCCAGTTCTTCAGCGTCTTGTGCGACTTCGCGACGCAGGAGCCTGAGTTCCTCGGCAGCAAGTTCCGGTCGATTGTTCTGAATCTGAAAGCCGTCTACAGCGGGGAAGCCGGTGGTGAGCAATTCGTGGAGGCCGCGCGGCAGGCCAAACAGTGCATGGCGCACATCGTCCACACGGCCTGCAAAGTCCAGGACCTCATGGAAGAACTGCTTCGCCGATCAACGGCCAGGGAGTTCGTCAAGGGCTTCTTCGAGGAATACGTGCAGGGCCTCTTTATCGCCGATTACAGTGAGCTGAGGACCAAGGATCACCCCCTTCAGTACCGTACGCTGATCGTCAGCCTCACCCACCAGATGCGTCACGAGGAACAACGCCGGTCTTCGCTGCTTGCGTGGTACACCGAGAAGCGTGCGGGGGGAGACAGCGCCCGAGCTGAAACGCTCTTCGAGCGCGACAGCCTTCAACTGCTGCGGCTGAGCGAGGTACACGAGCAACTGCGCCGCGTCGATGAAGAGATCCGGATCGCCAATCAGCAGGGACTCGTGCTGATGGCCTACAGCATGCGAGCCCCGCGCAACTTCGACAAACTCATCGCGCGCTCGCTTTCGGCCGTGGAGCACATGCGCGAAGGCGACATTGGGCTTCCAGCCGCCAGCGGCGCGCGCCACGCCTCCGAGTGGGGCCTGGCCAAGCCCCGCCTGTTCGTCAAATCCCAGGTCGCCACGGGTGTCCGTCGCAGGACCCCTACCCTGGAGGAGCTGGCGTTGGAATCGCTCCGTCGCAAGATGGCCGAGGTCCGAATGGTGAAGCCCATGCAGCTCATCCACTATATCGCCCGGCACCTGAAGGGCCGCAGCGAAATCAGCTGCCAAGAACTGACCATCGAGTCCATCAACGATCTGTGCTGCTATCAGCGCCTGCTGTTGATTGCCTCTCGAAGCGAATGTCCACCCGAGATGCGGAGGGACGACCCGTTGCTGAAACTTCCAGGCGTGCGCGTAGGGTTCGACCCGGACTCCAGCACCCGCAATGCCTATATGGAACATCGAACCTTCAGGATTCAGAGGGAGCGTGCGTGATGGTCAATTGGGAGAGATTGGCTGAGCAGAACCCGCTGTACGTCGCCGATGATCTTCGGCGTGCGGGCTACCGCCTGGTCATGGAACAAGTGATCTACGGATCAGACTTGCGCAGCCGGACGACCTACGAAATCTTGGTCAAGTTCCTGGCAAGCTACCGCGAGCTGCTCGGTAGCTTGGGAATGACGGTGATCCACAATCCCCACATGTCCTATGTGGTGGCCGTCCCCAACCCATACGTGGCGGAAAAGATGCGATTGTCCGAGACCCGCTTGGCGTTGGTTCTGCGCAGCCTCTACAACGACAAGATGTATGCCACCGAGATCATCGCCGGCGAGGCGCACGTGACGATCCATGATCTGGAGACGGCCTACAAGGATCTGATGGGGAAAGAGCTTCCGGACACCGCGCAGCTGCGAGAGACCTTGGCGGCCTTGAAGCGCTACGGCCTGCTTCGCCTGGAAGACGCTCATGACGAGCAGCCGTTCACGGTCATCGTCAGGCCCGGCATCGTTGACGTCCTCGGCGAGACCGCCCTGCTTCAGCTGGCCGCACATGCTCCGACGAGCACTGACGAGGAGGAAGAGAACGCATGAAGAAGCTCGTCATGATCAGCATGGTCCAGTACTTCCTCTACGAGAGGACGGACCTGGAGATCGGCCATAACACGGCGTTCCTTGGCCCCAACGGAACCGGCAAGACCGCGCTGCTGGACGCCTTCCAGATCGTGATTCTGGCTGCCGATGGCAACCGCACCCACTACAACGCCTCGGGCGAAGGCAAGCGGAGGGCGCGCACGCTACGCGACTACTGCCTGGGCGTCTATGGCCAGACCGACGACAAGCGCTATCGGAATGCGGCGAACACCTACATCAACCTGGTGTTCCGTGATCAGAAGACCAACTATCCGGTCACGATCGGAGCATCGTTCTCCGCCGACGAGACCAGTCCCGAGGCCACCCTCAACGGCCTCTATGTGCTCCCGGGCGTCGCCCTCACCAGCAAGATGCACGTTGAGGTACAGGATGGAAAGGAAGTCACCATCCCGTGGCGCCGGTTCCAGCACATCATCGCCGACGAGTGCCGGGCCGTCGGGACGACGGCGGAGATCACCAAGAATCGCCAGACCTTCCTGCGGCACGTGTTTGTGGGCAACCTGGCATCGCCCGGCGAGCGCCCCAACACGAAATCCATCCAGACCTCGTTTGCCCGGTCGCTGAAGCTCAACCAGGACGTCGCCGACCTCAACGAGGTGCTACGCGACAACCTGGTCGAGGAGCACATCACCGACGTCGCCCTGTTCAAGGCCCGCCTTCTTCAGTTCCGCGATCTGCGCGAGCTGGTACGCGTCGTCCAGGAGCGGATCGAGCGCGTCAGTGGGATCGCCGCCAAGTACAGTTTGGTGCTTCGCGAGCGTACGGCCGCCACGAACGTTCAGGCCCTCGAGGCTGTCTATGAGACCGAACGGGTGGCTGAGAACCTCTCGGCTACCCAGGACAAGGTCGACGAGCTCACGGGCGAGCTCTCCGCCAAGCAGGATGCGTTGAAAGAGGCCGAATTGGCCGTTGAGCTTCACGAGGCTGCCCGAGACCGCGCGCTGCAGGCAAGAGATCGGGATCCGGACTATGCCAAGCAGGCCAGTACAGCGGCGCACCTGTCGGATCTGGAGCGCAGCCACGGCGAGAAGGCCTCGGAGCTGAGCGCCATGGTGGCCGCTGCGACATCCGCGGTGGCCCAAGCCGGACGCCTGCCGGATCTCGGCGATGCCCAAGAGGTTTTTGAAGCCGCGCTGGCGCAACTCCTCGCGCTGCCGGTCAACGATGAGCACGCCCCGCTTCCGGCCGAGCAGTTGAGATCGGTGGCGACGGCGCTGGAGAAGACGAGCCACTGTGCCCGCCGGGCCGCCACGACGGCCGAACAGGCAGCGAAATCGGCGCTGGATGCACGCCGGGAGGCCAAATCCACGCTGGAGCGCGCCCAACAAGGGCTCAGAAAGCTGAGGGAGCCTGTCTCCGACCTCCGTCGCCTGCTTCACGAGCATGGCATCACCGCGACCCCGGTGGCCGACCTGGTCAGCATCAAAGACCCGACCTGGCAGCCGGCGCTGGAGGCCTTCTTGACCAGCCACGCCGACGCCCTGCTGATCGCCGGCGGCCGCGAACAGGAACTGCGCGCGATCGACGTGTATAGGAAGCACGGGCCCCGGCTCGGTCTCTGGCGCGTCAAACTCGCCATGCCCTCTCGAGGTCGTCCCTGGCAGTCCCGAAGCGCCGGACGGTTCGCCGCCGACCTCATCGAAGGCGATGTCGAGGCCGTACGCTATCTGCAGGGTGTTCTTGGACAGCTCACTTTGGCTTCCAGCAACGAGGAACTGCTGGATTCGGCGCGGGCGATCTCCAAGGAGGGCATGGTCAGCACCGGAGGCAGCATCGAACTGCGAGAGCGCCCCAAACAGTTGATCATCGGCCGCGTCGACTCCGCCCAGCTTCAAGAGGAGGCCTCCCGTGAATTGGCAGAGGCCGAGCGCGTGTACGGCCTGGCCCAGGCCAACGCCACCGCCTTGGGTGCAGCAGCCAATCGGCTGGGCCTCTACGCCAGCGCAGATGAGACCTTTGGGCATCTGAACCGCCTCTTCTCCTCCGTCCGAGGCAGCCTCAGCGTGGTCGAGCAGATGCGTGAAAGGCTCGCGGCGGTGCGCTCCGGGGAACTGGACAAGCTGGAAGGGGCACTGGCGGTGGCCTCCGAGCGCCGTGACCTGGCCAGACGCCAGGTGATTGCCTTGAGCAGCGAGGTCGGCGGGCTGACCCAGAAACTCAACCAGGCCACCCAGGCCGTCTGCGGACTTGAGGGCCTGCTCGAGTCGGCCCAAGCCAACGAGAAGCTGCTTCGCGCTGCCCCCCTCTACGACGCCAACGAAGTGGAGCGTCACCGCGCACGGTATGACGCGCGATTGGGCGAGGACGTGGATGCCAAGCAGGCCGCTTGCAGGACCCGAGTCACCCAATCCAATGGTGCCGCCTCTGAAGCCGACCATGAGGGCTGGAGCAGTTTCTGTCAGTACGCGGCGGACTTTGCTCTCCAAAACCACGATCTGACCAAGCAGCAGTGGCAGCAGGTTCACGCCTTTGCCGTCGACGAGAAGCAGCGCTTGGAGGGTCTTGAGCTGGTCCAGCGAAAGGAAGAGGCCGAGCAAGCGTATCAAGCCGCCGTCGATGTGTTCCGGACCGACGTCGCCCAGAACCTGCTGGAGGGGTTTGACGCCGTCTCGAGTCAGATTGACGGACTGAACGACATCCTGCGTTCGGCGCCGGAGTTTTCCAATGGCGAGCGCTACCAGTTCGTGCATAGCCCGGTTGAGCAGCATCGAGCGCTCTACAATTTCCTGCTCCAGGTCAAGAAACACGGCGAAGAAGGGGTCGATCTGTTCAAGGAAACCGAGAAGGTTCCTGAGGAGTTCCGCTTGCTGGTCGAGGGGGATGCCGACTCCCCGCTTCTCCATGCGACCAGTCCGTTGAACGACCATCGCCGCTTCTTCTCCTATGACGTCAAGATCTTCCACAACGGCACCTCGATCGGGCTGCTGAGCAAGCGATTTGGTCCGGGTTCCGGTGGCGAACACCGCACGCCGCTGTACGTGATCTTCGGAGCAGCCTTGGCTGCCGCCTATGGCAAGTCCAAAACCGCGCAGACGCCAGGCGGCTTGATCATGCTCGATGAGGCCTTTGAGAAGATGGACGCCCAGAACGTTCGCGCCACCGCCGAGTACCTCAACGCCCTGGGCCTGCAGATGATTCTGGCGGGCCCGGAGGCTGATCAGCCCAAGATGTCTTCTTTCCTCGACATCTACTACGACATGGCGCGGCACGGCTCTGACCAGATCCAGCTCACCAAGAACATCGTCCTGGATGAAGCAAAGGAGCTTCTGCGCAGCGACAACTACTTGCTCTATCCCGAGCTTCTCGAGACGGAGATGGCGCGATTGGTCAGCGGGGCTTCCGATGCTGGCTGATGCCGTACTCGCCGGGCTGCTCGCCCGGGCCGAGAAGCTCGCCTTATCCAGCGGCCGGACCGCCAAGGAAAAGATCAGCGAGCTCGACGCCTACTGGGCCCTGTCACTTAAAGATCGTGATGCGTTCCACGAGCGCATGCGCAAGGCGGAACGCGAGGGCGGCATCCACGTGGCCTGGTCCAAGCAGGGAGGAGAGGATCGGACAGCGGATCTCATCTCCGTCAAGAACGTCCCGGCGCTGGCTTCCTTCCTGGGCACGACGACCCGCACGGACGTGCTCAGCACGGCCAGCACGCTGCTCGCGCCTTGGGCAGCGCATCCACGTGTTCGGCAAATCCTCGAGAGATGGCACAGCGGCAAGAAAATCCGCAAATTGGGCGCCGCATCGGCGAGCGTCTTCGTCGATGCCCTCACCGTCCTGGACACCTTGGCCCGCTTGCCCGGTGAGGATCAGGTCGTACGTCGCCTGAGCGTCAAGCTGTTCGGTGACTCCAAACGCATCGAACGGCTGCATCGACCGCTGGACGTCCTCACCAACGAAAGTCTCGCGGCCCCTGCGAGGACCCCTCAAGAGTTGTTCAACCAGTTGGGGTTAGTGAAGGAGCCACAGCCCTTCCTGGTCGCCGGCGCAGGCACCCTGCGGCTTGGCCCAGACCAGCTCGCCCCTGTGCTTCGCCCGTTTCTCGGCGTGGCCAGCAAGGCCATTGAAGGCTACTCAGGCACCCCGGCATGGGTACTGAGCATCGAGAACCTGACCACCTTCCACTTGTGCAGCCAATTGCCGCAAGCGCCCCAGGGGTTGATCGTGTACACCGGAGGCATGCCCTCGCCCGCCTGGGCCACCGCGTACGCCAAGCTCTTGGCCGGGGTCTCGCCGGCCACCCCCGTCCTGCACTGGGGTGACATCGACGCAGGCGGGTTCCGCATCGCCGCCAGGATCCGAGAGGTGGTGCCCACATCCCTCCCCTTTCTTCCCTGGTTGATGGACCCGCTTGGGCCTCCTGCCGGCGTGGAAACGCACCGAGCGGATCCTGCCACCCTGGGTGCCATGACGCGCCACGCTGACCGCGCTGGCTGGTCGGAGCTGGCAAAAACACTGCGCCCCATCTGTGTGGAACAAGAGGCCCTCGATCCCGTCTTGCCGGGAATCGATATCCAGGAGCGGATCCTGAAATCGTAGGGCAAGGCCAGTTAGTTGAAGAAGAGGTACACCATGAAGATCGCGGCGACAGGAACCAGCAGAAGGCAGAGACTGACAGGAGGAACCACTCTCATCCAGAACACCTGGGAGAGGCCACGGGCACGTCCACCCTGTCTCCACCATAGCGCCATCCATTGAACGACCCACAGCCGCCCCAGACCCAATAATCGAGGACGCAGCGAATCCACAAAAGGGCGATAGAACGACTGCCTCTTGTATACCCGGATCGAGTACCAGGCCACCATCCAGAAGCCGATACTGACGTAGAAGATGAAGAAAAGGCCAAGGCCTACCGGAATCGTCATCTGCGCCGCTCCCCTCTTCGACCTTCACACACGGGTGGGCAACAAAGCGCCAACTGCAGGCGGATGCCGATCACGGGACTTGTCTCTTTCGTCCGTCCCGCGGCCATCGACCAGTCGGAAAACCTCACCATGCTCACAGCAACACGCACTCTTGACCCATGACTTGGGCAAGCTCGGGCGGACTACGCTTTAGGAGCTGACGCATCTGCGCCTGCTGCGTCGGCGAAAGACGGGAGACGTCGGCACCGCCATTCTCGATGATCCGCACGAGATCTCCTCGCTCCTCACGCAACGCGACCTGGAGAAGCGACTCCTCGCCGATCACCGGCCCATCTGGGACCAAAGTTATCGAATCCAGCTGTCGCGTTCCTTCGGACCCGCAGTATTGGTACTACGTCTACGCAGGGCGTAGTGGAGGCAGCAACTACTACAACCTGGTCAACTATGCGACCTTGACCTGCTTGGACGTTGAGGCAGGCTCTTACGCCAACGGAGCCCAGCTCACGACCAGCGCCTGCTGCGCCCAATGCACCAGCCAGTGGTGGCGGCAGCAGGGAACCGCCCCGGCCGGGGCGACCCAGCTCCGCAATCTGCCCAGCGGGAAGTGCATAGACATGCCCCTAGTCCCGGGCAGCAACAATGTCTGGAACGGACAACCCATTGGCCAGTGGAGTTGCGGCTCGTTCCGGAGCGGCCGCGGTGCCAATCAATTCTGGATCTTGAGAAGGTAATCTCCTGGCACCATACATCGCCGCGCCCACCTAGAACGCAGCGCCATCACTTCGATGGCGCTGCCTTTTCACGCCTGAGACGATGCGCCTCCTATCAAGAATTCGCCAAGGCCTGAAGGTTCTTACGCCTCAGGAGTTCTCGCTAGCCGTGTCGACCTGCCCTTTCTGCGGCCCAACCGTTTTCGTTCGTCTCAATGTCAGCGAAGCCGGTCTTCGCTGCGTGCGCTGCTCAGCGAGCACGGTCCACCTCTCCCTAGGGCTCGCGCTTCGCAGCGAGGTGCCAGGGCTGTCCAGACTGGCCGTCTGCGAATTATCGGCACGCGGCCCGCTCGCCGGGTATCTGCGCAGGACCGCCCATCGCTTCAGCGGATCGGAATACTTCGACGGCGCGCCCCCTGGCGAACTCGTCGGCGGGATTCCCTGCCAGGATGTGCAGGCATTGACGTACCCGTCCCAAAGCTTCGACGTCGTCACCCACACGGAGGTCTTAGAGCATGTGCCGGACGATGCACGTGCCTTCGCCGAGCTCTATCGCATACTCCGCCCTGGCGGAATCATGCTCTTCACCGTCCCTCTGAGCGGCCTAGACCAAACGATCGACCGAGCACGCCTCCATGAAGGAGAGATCGAGCACCTGCTTGAACCGGTCTACCATGCCGATCCGCAGCGCCCCAGCTCAGGCATCTCGGCCTTCCGCGACTATGGCCGAGACATCGTCGAACGCCTGAACGCAGCCGGCTTCACCGGCTGCGCAATCCATGGACCCAGACACGCCATCCCGTGGCTTCACGCGAGAGAGGTCATTGTCGGTCACCGGCCCCAAGGCTGACACCCTCCTCAGCGCGGCGCATGGGACATGACGCCTCTGTCATCCTCGCTGTCATTGGTCGTCCGCACTTTTTTCTGATCGAGGAACGTTCAGATCCACAATCAGAAAGATCACCGACACCTCATCGTGTCCGTTCGCGTACGTCGCAACACAGCCAGCTGTTTCGTAGTCCTCTGGAGAGAGTTCGGCACAACTACGAAACTCAAAGCGCGGCGGCACTTCGCTCTCGATCATGTCCTTGACGTAGTCAAGCAGGCGGTCTATCGCCGTGTAGGAGTAGATCACCTGAAAGTAGATTCTACACTTGCCGTAGTCGAGGGCCTTGTGAAAATGCTTCTTGATCTCGCCGCAATTGACAGAGGTACACACCAGAGCTTCGAGAATAGCCACTTCTTGGCCTGATGTGCGAATGACCAGATCACGCTCCCCGGGGTTACGTCGCGCAGTGAATCCTCCAAGTGACTGGTCCGCGACATCCCAACGGATGAACGCCAGATGCGCACCCAGAATCTCCCTCACCGCGGTGGTCAGATCATTTTCGAGCTTCGCATCGTTGCTCTCCGAGGTTCGCCTGCGGAGTATCGCCACCATATGTTGGAGGCTTGCGACGGCCTTTGACACCACCCCAATGAGGTAGCCCCTAAGACCTTCGCCCGCAGGTGCCAGCACCTCTCCAATCTGCCCTGGCCGCAGATTCTTCAGCTGCTCCAATGACATTCTGATAGAGGAAAGCGGATCAGCTTGCGTCGCCACCAAGGGAACACTCTTGGCCGTTTCCCCGTCATCGAGCGTCTTCCGCAGTTCGAGCAAGGACGCATCCGGCCCGAATTCGTCGATCGCCAAGTCAAGAAAGATGACAGCATCCTCAACATCTTCCAGCTTTGACATCGCCAAAGCAGTCACATACGCGACATCCTTGTCCCTTCTCGAGCGCGACCTCAGAAGCTCCAACGCTTCTTCGGGCCGCTCCAGAGCGACAAGGAGCAATCCGATGTTGGCAATCAGAACAAGGCTTGATGAGCCTTTGTCCCCATCCACCATCGCCATCATTTCAGCAAGCAGCGCCTCGCCTTTCCCTTTTGCCTCGCCGCTGAGCGGGCCAATGCCGTCGCCCAACAGCAGCCGCATCGACGCCGCATACGCATTCTCTCGATAGCTGCTCGCGCTTCGCCTTCTCGCGGCCAGCCGCTCAAGCTTAGCTTTAGCACCGGCAACATCACCATCCGAACGAAGCAGTTGTGAGGTAGCACGCGTAAACGCCAGAGCTTGTTCTGCCTCAATCTTGAGGCCGTCATCGAGCGCCGGTGGGATCACCAATTCATCGAGCTCTACCCAGCTTTTCTCACTAAGCAGCAGTCGGAGACGAAGTCTGAAAAGGTCGAACTTGATCTCTGGCCGCACCCTGTCCGTGAGCTTTTCCACTTCATCCAAGTGCTGACGAGCGACTACAAACTCGTCCGCATCAAGCAGCCTATCGATGCGCCGGATCATCTCCGGCCATGTCCACGCGTCGGAGGCGTGCTCCGGCCCCAGCTCTTGCAACCTCGTACGGACTACTTCCTTCGCCTTGTACGGCAGCTCCTTGGAGAACTCTGCAAGCAGACTGGGATCATCAGACCCGACCATGACCTCGAGGAACTTGTTTTGCTGGCTTGCATCAAGCCTTCGCCAAGCCTTGGCGAGATCACGCGCCGGTGAACCCTGCTCTTTCCCAGAGCCGAATGTTGGCGCATATCGTTCAGTCAGGGCAGCGACGCGACCCTCATCCGAATCCTCGGTGACACCACGTTCCATCATTTGCAGCAGCGCACTCGAAAGCGCTTGAGGCACACGTTTATCCGGCCAACCGGCGACGGCACGTGCGAGGACCTGTACATGAATCCTCAGTGTTTTAGACAAGCAATACTGAGTCCTGTGATCGCCCTTGATGAAAGCCTCACGGGCGATGACACCCGGATCAAAGGGCTGCAAGACTGAGTCTTCTGCCGACGTCGAATCAGATGAGTCGATCTGTATCAGCCGTGCTGACAGAGACTCCGGCAACTCGGCGACATCGGTCCGATCCAACGCCAGGTCACGAGCAAAACGCGCATAGAGCGCCGCCACGGGCGTCAGATCCACATGGCCGGCGACCGGCAGTAGCTCGGCGGCTTCGAGTACCCCCGCGAAGCACCCCCTGGGCATCGCCCCCTCACCCCCGGCCTGTTCCATAAGATGCCGCAGCACGATCGACTGATCGTCGTCAGACGCACCGGCCAACAGTTCCAGCAGGGCTCTTCCCACAGGTTCCGTCGGCTGCGAATCTTCCTGGGATGAGTGGCTCCGGGAGGCGTACGCCCACGTAATGAGTGAGGCCAGTTCCAAGTGATCGAGCCGCCCGAACTGAAGCTGGAACGCCAAGATCGACAGAGCGTCCTGGATGGCGAACGTTCTTGCTTGCCCGTCGCGTACAGCTCTGTGCTCCGTCTGCCTCCCCTCCGGATTTCTCCACCGAACAATGATCTTCGTGGCCAAGGCAGTCGTTCGCTCAGACAGGAGCATGTCTACCAAGAGCACAGGCGCGCTATGCACTTTGAAAACAAGGTGCTGCATAGCTAGTGGGCGTTCGGCCACGAGGTCCATCACCGACTTGACGGTCGCCTCGATGCGAGTGCCTCCAGCCGTCTTCTCCATCTCAGAAAAGAGCAGACTGAAAGCAAAGCCCACCGAGCTTGGCTCTTGCAGTTGCCTCATGACCAATTGCTGGACATCCGGCCAATTGAGCCGATCATGGCGATTGACCAAGGAACAGGACAGACCCGAAACCGTTCTCTGGGCTACCGCTTCCTCGCTTGCGGCCACAGCGGCACCGCCGTTCGCCGCAGAGATCTGGGCCTCCACCGTCCCCCAGTTGGGCCAAGTCTCCTGCCGGTCGATAACACGAAGGGCAGCCTCACGGCAATGCCTTCTTTCCGCCGCGTTCCAGCGGGGGTCCCACTCCACCCAACCGTGTACGACGCCGCACCAGATTTGCCACTGCAAGAAGGCTCTATCGACCAGCTCGTCAACGACCGTTTGAGAGACGCGGTGCTCTTCCCCTTCGGAGAAGTCCTCCTCCGATTCATCGTCCTCCGTGGCGTCCCCGGCGTCTGGCAGTTCCGTCCGATGCAGTTCGGACCACAACCGCCTCACGAGCCACTGCGCGTCTCTGGCAGGCAATCCTTCCCGCGGCTGCAGCTCAAGCTGCTCCTTAGCTTTCTGTGCCGAAGCACTCAGATCACGATGATGCCCCCGGTCGACGAACTGGAGTCTGTCCAGGCTATCGAGGAAATCCTCCGTTCGCGAATCTAGGAGAGGGGTCTCGTCCGATTCCTCTGGCTCTGGTGTAGAGCGAGTCCATCGGCCATCACGTAATTCCAGATATCCCCTCTTGCAAAGCTCTTCAGAGGAGGGGCACTCATCATTGATTCGTTCCGGACAGACGTCCCAATCCCGGAGTACGTTCTCGGAAGCCCCCACGTACTCCAAGCGGTATTGGCGACAGAGTTCGATGAGGGACGCCTCATCAAATGACTCGCCTTGGTACCTGGCCTGACCCGAGTCGGGTTTGGGTAGCCATCGCTCGAACTCACGTCTGAGCCGATAGCGGTCCTGCTGCGGTGGCCAGGTGGCCGTCCACGGAGAAATCATCTCAAATCCCACCACGACCTCGGATCCTTGCCTGTCCCAGTTACATGTTAGCTTCGTTCGGCCAGTTCCGACCCCTCGACACCGGTGACTGGCCGCGCACCCGGCACGAGCAACGCACTTCAGGTGCTGACTCTCCCTACCCGGTCTTTCTTGAAAGACTTGAAGAACGCGACGACCGAGCACGCGCTGCCGAGCAGGATCACCGGATGGAGTATATGCGCGTGCTTAGGCAGTCCGACGTGGCTCATGTATCCGGGCCCCGCGAAGAGTCGAAGAGGAAGAAGGCGGACAGCGCACCGAATACCCTCGCCGCACGGCCGGAGGCTCTTCTTTCGCCGCATGTCTGTTCCATATTCATCATGATCGATATCACCCCAAATGATCGAATCGTCCACCTCGGTGACCGAGGGCGTGGACCTCTCCTTCCGCCTCGAGCCAAACCTCGGCGAGAACTTGATCGTCAACCAGCTGGGGTTCATTCAACGTGCCATGGTGGCATCCCCGTCTTGCTTGGATTCCCACGAGCCGATTCGCTCACCAAGCGATCTCATCAAGCATCCTTTTATTCACGTCAAGGGCATCTTCAACAGCAAGATTTCCCTCAAGACTCGCGGCAAGCCACAACGCCCCTTGGGTCCAAGCTCCGACCACGCCGAGCGTCGCCTCCAATCACCGGCACCCCACATACGAAATGATCCTCTTCGGCAATGGTATTGGTGTCGTGCAGTCCCCCCGGCTGCGCCTCTGCGATCCGCGAGGGAAGGCTCGTCCAAATTCTTCCTGACTACAAAATTCCCAAGTTCGAGCTGACCGCCCTGATCCCTGCCAGCCGCCCGATCCTGCCGAAGATTCGCGAGACCATCGCCCTAACAAAGCAGCATCTGGCTGACATCTGGGGGCTTACCACGGAGTCCTAAACGGAGAGGTCGACCGATCCATGCCCTACTCCTTGAGAAGCAGCTGAACCGTCCGGCGCCCCTTTCTGCCTCTACAATCCGTCTAGCCGATTACGCATATGCGCAGTCGTTGTCGTTGCACACATGGAAGAACTCAACAGGGGAGAACATCATGTCGTTGCTGCACGAGATCCTTGCGTGGACTCAAGTCCTTCCGCCTTGGCAAAGCGATGCTGTCGCCCGACTTCTAGCTAAGCGCGAGCTAGCCCCCGCCGATCAGGAGGATTTGCTTGCCATGCTCAAGGCAGCCCATGGGATCGCAGATCCCAAGGGGCGAACGCCACAGCCCCTTACGGCAAGCCAGATACCGCAAGCACCTCAAGCGGCGACGCCCGTCCAGCTGGTGGCCATCAAGAACCTGCGCAACGTCAACGCCATCGCCGAGAAACAGCGCCTGGAGTTCGGACCTACGGGCCTGTCCGTGATCTATGGAGGCAATGGCTCAGGTAAGTCCGGCTACTCGCGTGTGCTCAAGCGCGCGTGCCGCTCTCGCGACCAAAGTGAGACGATTCATCCCAATGTCAACCTGCCGATGAGTCAGGCGGGAGTTCCCGAAGCCGTCTTCGAAGTCCTACAGGGCGGGCAAGCCTCTGAGCTCACGTGGACGCAAGGTTCCCCCTCGCCGGATGAGCTATCGTCCTTCTCGGTTTTCGATACCCGATGCGCCCGCGCCTATCTAGACGACGAAGACGACTATTCCTACGTGCCCTACGGACTGGACATCTTCGAAGGGCTTGCCAAGACCTGCAGACAGCTCAAGACACAGATCGAAACGGAACAGCAGCAGGCGTACGTCGACATGTCGGCCCTCGCCCCGTTGCGGGGCGATACTGCGGTCGGCAAGCTGATCGGCGCTTTGTCCGCAAAGACGCCGGCAGCGCAAGTTGAGACGCTGGCCAACGTCAGCGCCGAGCACCGCGCCAAGCACGCTGCGCTCCAAACGAGCTTACGAGAGAACAACCCTAAGGAGAAAGCCAACCTGCTACGCCTGCGGGCGCGCCGCATCGCCACGCTGGCGACTGCCTGTAATACCAAGGCACGCTTGGTTGACAATGCCGTCCTGAGCCGTCTTCGTGGACTGTCGGGCAAGTATCGAGCCGCGCAAGAAGCAGCAAAGCTCGCCGCCACTGCGTTCAAGGAAGGAGAGAATCTTCTTCCGGGCACGGGCGGCGAGGCGTGGCGCGAGCTCTTCGACACGGCACGCAAGTTCGCGGTGGAGTCCCATCCTGCCCATACCTTCCCCGATCTCGGCGACAACAGCCCTTGCCCACTCTGCCAGCAGCCCTTGGGCGAAGGTAACGGACGTCTGAGACGGTTCGAGGCATTCGTCCAGCAGGAGGCAGAGAAGACGGCACAATCCTTGCGTCAAGCGCTCGCCGATGCCTACAAACCGTTTACTGCGCTGGATCTCTCTCTACATCTCGACGAAGCCACGTTCAGCGAAATCGAAGCCTTGGACAATCCGCTGGCGGCCGAAACGCGAGCGTTCGAGGCATATCTGGTCGCTCGGCAGGCCGCCATCAAAGATGCGGTCATCGCCAACCAATGGGACAAGATCCCTAATCCGTTGCAAGGCCCCGGCGCACAATGGCAGGTTTGGGCCCAGAAGCTCACTCTCGAAGCCGACACACTCGAACAGGCGGCGGATGAAGCTGCTAGGGAAAAGCTCCATCAGGAATTCCAAGAGCTTGACGCCCGGCTCAGACTAGAGCCCCTGAAGGTAGCGGTGCTCTCAGCGATCGATCGGCTCAACCTTCAGGCCAAGCTCGCCAAGTGCCTATCTGCCCTGGGCACCCAGGCCATCTCCAGGAAAGCATCGGAGATGTCTGAGAAGGTCGTTTCGCAGGAGCTGGCCGATGCACTGACGCGGGAGTTCGCGGCCCTAGGAGTGGGCATGCTCAGTGTCGCCTTGCAGAGTCGGGCCGACCGAGGCAAGACCTTGCACAAGCTGAAGCTGGAGCTGCCGCAAAAGCGAAATCCTGGCGACATCCTCAGCGAAGGCGAACAGCGGGCTGTTGCCTTGGCCTCCTTCTTAGCCGAAATCGCGCTCAGCGGAGGCACCGGCGGCATCCTGTTCGACGACCCGGTCTCCTCCTTGGACCACCGCCGACGGGAGCGTGTTGCCCAACGCCTGATCTCCGAAGCCCGTAAGCGTCAGGTCATCGTATTCACGCACGACATCTACTTCCTGTTCTCCCTACTGGAGCAGGCGCAGGCGTCGGGGGTCTCCATCGCCACGCAAAGCCTGATCAGGCGCCCTGAAGGGTACGGTGTCGCAGATTCGGAGTTGCCTTTCGAAGGGCGCAGCACTACGAAACGGATCGGCGCGCTCAAGGCGCAACAGCAGACCGTCGCCAAGCTGTACAACGATGGGGATGAGGAGGCGCATCGTAAGCTGACGATCGATGCCTACTTCCGTCTTCGCATGGCCTGGGAACGCGCGGTTGAAGAGGTCCTGTTCGCCGGCGTCGTGGCTCGCTTCCAGAAAGGGGTATCCACCTTGAAACTGGCGGGTGTCACCGTTGACGATGATGACTATGCCAAGGTCACTTCCGGCATGACGAAGTGTTCTTACTACGCCCATGACAGGGCAGCCACCGGCGGGGAGACGATACCCGACCCGTTAGAGCTGCTGGCCGACATCAATGCGCTCGATGCCTGGCGGTCACACGTTGACGGTCGCGGAAAGTCGCTGGCCGTCAAGCGCAAAGCTGCCCCCACTACGCCCGCCGAACCCGCCTAGCAAGCGCGCTTCGGCTTGCCTCTCAATAGGCGACCTCAGGCGGCATCGAGCGTCGATGCCGCCTGAGGCTTCTCGCCAGCCTGCAGCCTCGCCACGCATCCCCCATTTACTCTCTCTCGCCTGAAATCGGGCGAGTCACTGCGCGCGCTAGCCAGCATCAATTAGTGGCATAAGTGACCAGTCGTAATGTCGAATCTTCATCAGAGGACCAAAGGCAAAGCTGTGTAGATCTTCTAGAGATTCCTATTCTCGGAATAAGATTTCCTGATGTATCTTTGCCATGGATATCCTCTATTAGATGCGAGTTTTTGTCCGAGTCGTAGACTGCGGCAGCATTTCGGAGGCGGCTCGCGACCTCGGAAAAGTCCAGTCCTATGTCAGTGGGCGCATCGATGGCCTCGAGCGCCATCTAGGCGTCAGACTCCTGCACATCGAACTTCACGCGCCATGCACTGTACCGACGGAGCAAGCGAATTCTACGCACCGTGCAAAGTGGCGATCGCCCTGGCTGATGACGCTGTCGTATGCGTGGACCAGAGGATGGGGCGACTCTCCGGCTCACTGCGAGTAGCAGCTCCCCAGTGCTTTGGCGATGTCGTTCTGGCGAGCACGGCACTCCCCGAAGAGTCCAATGACACACCTGCACCAGGTGCGTAGTCCACATCATCCGGCCTGCCGCTGGTGCGTCGATGCAGATGAGGACTCGCTCGAGCCTGCAGGCCGTCCGTGGTCCACTCAGCCCGCATCCCGCAGTAAGTCCACGTAGAGAACCTGCATCCCTCCCTCGTGACCGTCTTCCCAATTGGGCTCTACGCTCACAGGCGGATCAATGTCGTCGGTCTCCGCGTTTCCCCATTCGCGATCAACCCAACCGCTCTCGGCCAAGTCCCCGAAACGCTCCAACGCACGAAACGCTCCCTTGTTAGTCATTCCGGCAATGGTCCACTCACCCTCCCACCTCGGATACGCGTCGCCATGGCCCCGACCTGACCAAAAGATGCCACCAGATCTGGCACCGAAGAGGCCGGAATAGCTTTCGAGGCTGGCCTCAGCCATCAATTGACTAAACTGAAGTACCGACCCGGAAGGATTTCCGGGTGATCGAGCGTGACCAGATAGGGCCCCGCGAGACCGAATCATCAAGGCCTCATACAGCCGATACCATTCCGGATACGCGCGCTGGTCGATCGGTGCGCCCGGCGTAAAGGTGCTGTTCCAGCCAGCCGGGTTGCTCGGGTTACTCCATCCCACTGCCATTCCGGAAACGATGCCCAACAAGCAGGCCGTGTATGACGCCAAGACCGGGCTGGCATTCAACTCCGCTTTCGACCAGACGTCCGCCCAGCTTGCTGTCGGCGCCGACTCACTTCCAAGCCAACGTGCCGATGCAGGAGAGTATCCATTTGCAGCCGCCGAGCCCGCATCCTTCCAATCGTTGTCAAAGTCCAAGAACGTCCATGGCACCCTCCCCTCATTCGGCCACGGGGAGACCTTCGGTGCAGTTGCCCCGACGGCAAAGTCCCTCTGCAGATCGATAGCCTTGGCAATGACCTTTCCACTCCGCCCACCTCCCTCCATGAGCGAGAAGCTAGGCATACGATGGAGTAGATCGAGCTCATGGCTACTGCTGGCACCACGGTATGGCTCCAGTAGATACATTGTCCGTTTGGCCTGAATCAGCCACATCCATTCCTTCATCGCATTGCCATAGGGCTGCCTCACGACGACGGCCACATCGGCCAGCTCCCTGCGTCCAACAGGCTTGCCATCCGGCCCCACCCAAGAGGCCCAAGCATTCTTGTCCAGCCAGATCGACATCAAGCGGATGGGGCTGCTCGTGGCGGCACGCAGGTGCCTAGAGAGCTTCTCAAGGGCAGGCCCTTGATGCATACCCCGAACGAAATCGAGTTCCCAGTTCTTCCGCTGGCGCCCCCTGGACCGCGCCACCTGGCGCCCCCAGCTCCAAAGCTTTCGATCCATCTCTCCCCCCTGTGAACGCTGTACTCCATCGACCCGCAGACCCTATGAACCCGGATCGTTCCGCTGGATCCTAGTGCTTGCGCCAGTGCAACATGGAACCGAAATAGAGATAGGAGCCATCAGAAAGCGTGATGAACTCCGCCCCTCTGCCAATGACCTGCCTGACGCTAAGCATCATCTTACTGTTCAAGAGGCGATCTGCCGATCCATAGTCTGCAGTAATCCTCCGCTGTAGCCACTAACGCCGGGCACCTAGGACCACCGGGCGAGTACTCGCCTCCCGTCGTTCAGCAAGCACGCGCATCAGCTTCTGGACCAGAGAGCGAAGCGGAGCAGCCTCTTCCACACCCCATCCCCACGACACTGTCTCAAGAGTCGGGCAAGGAGATGGGCGGCACCTCAGGCGATACCCCACAAGGCTCGACCGCGCCAGGCACCGACGCGCCTTCCTTGGATCACGCGCCTTGGAGAGCTTGCCGGCAACCCCTTTCGCCCCCAAAGGGGAGTGAGGGTCTCACGAGCCAGACCCGGTCGGCCGCCGGCCCAGGTCGTTGCAAAGGCCTTCGAGAGAACCGAGTGAAAGACACCGATCACGCCCATTCCCCCCTGTCCTTCAATCGACTATTGCCACGTACTAGGCCCATTCGACGTTCCAGCCATGCCGCGACATCCATCGCAGTCCAAGATGCCAGTTATCAACCACACTGGTGTGCCAAGCTCCCATCCCGCAACTAATATCAGCTGGCGCACACCCCCGGTGGCGTAGTCGTCTCCAGGTGCATGGATGCCCCTGGGACGACAATTCTCAATCTGGCAACTATCACTAACCAAAGGCCTACTGAAGCCTGATCACCAGCATATCGGCCTCATCGTTGGGCATGGTTTCGGCGCTAAACGGAACCCGGACGTAGTAGCCCGTTTCCGGCGGCTCCAGCAAGATGCCGGCATCGCCGTAGGCCTGCTTCACCAGCTCAACAAGGTCATCAAAGATGGTCAACCCGCGCCCCGCCTCGCGACGATCCCAAATCAAACGCAGCTCCTCCCAGACCCGAGGGATCAAGGAAGACAGGCTCGTCTCGGCGTAGTCCGGACATAGAACCCTCAGATTGCTAACATCCTCATTGGCATCCAGGTGACCGAGCAAGTACCCAGCCAACTTCAATGGCATCAAGATTGGCTCTCCCGCCTCAACCAAGAGCCGATCCAGGTTCCCATGCGCACGATAATCTTTGTTGGCCTAATTGGACCGCGCTCGGGAATGCCCTGATGAGCGCTCAAACTCCTTTGCATAGGAGACCCTAAGGGCCACTGGATCTCCTACCTGCCCAGTCATACGGCAAGCGGAATACTCCTCCCAAACCGTTGTGGCAGCATCCCTCATCATGTTGTCTATCCAGCTACCCGACTGCGATTGGAGCAGTACGCCCGGCATCGCCTCATCGCGCCACTTGAGCTAAGCCTCATGGCCTAGTTCGTGCCATACGATGTGAATCGCCCGTGGATAGTGTTCGTTCTGTGCATCCACCAATTCGGCAACCATGTTCCCGTTGTAAACAACATGGCACATGACCTTGCCATGCCTGAGAACCCTCAGAGCCTTGGCGACGCAGACCACCTCGCCATTGTTGGTGTATTGACGAGCCCGATCCGATCCGATCGGATCGCCTCATCTCCTAGGCACGAGAACTGTAGGGACGCAGGAGTCTGGCGCCTAGCGAACATGGCCCGGCGCTACCGCACCTCGAACTCGCCGACCAGCACCGTCTCGGCACGATCCTTCAGCCGCATCGTGATCATCTGGTCCTTCTGCTTCGGCGTGCCCCAATGGGTAGTCAGGCGCAGCATCAGCGTCGTCGCACCGGTTACCAGCTGCTGGCGGCTGCCGAAGTAGTTCGCCTCCACCTTGTACTTGCCCGGCTTGGCGTTGCGCAGCGAGAACTGTTCCGGACCATAGCCACCGGTGAAGTCCTGCGAC
>Ga0302347_1002143_pt1 | contig 21007 bp, 7 predicted proteins | sample PhyWR1_FD_202178 | JGI IMG/M metagenome (GOLD analysis project Ga0302347, IMG submission 202178) | Leaf surface microbial communities from wheat plants in UC Gill Tract Community Farm, Albany, California, United States - DLSL W.R1 (v2)... | ecosystem: Host-associated > Plants > Phyllosphere >...
TGTGACGACAACGTGTTCCTGCTCTGCGAAAACCAGTCCACCTACATCCCGATCGCCTCGGTGCACCGCCTGCGCAACCCGGGCAAGATCCCGTTGGAGATCATCGAAGTGCAATCGGGCAGTTACCTGGGCGAGGACGACATCGAACGCTTCGAAGATATCTACGGCCGCTCGACGCCGATTGAGCGTGGCGTATCGGTGAAAACTATCGCGCAGTAAAACAGTCGTACAAGAAGCCCTCGCCCAGCCCATTGCGTCCCCTATCCGCAGTGGGTTGGGTGGGGGCTTTTCGGTTCAATGACCATCAAAACAGACAGACAGCCCCTCGCAGGGTGTCAGGCCTGTTTTTAACGAACCCAGTTACGCGGTGCAAACGCGTTGTAATTGCCGTCCTCCTTGGGTTCAGCATTTTTATACGTGTTCTTGCCGATTTTCTCCGCCGCTTTACCCCCCCACATCAGCGCCGAACCTGCGACTTTCGAGGAAAGGCCACCTGAGCTTGCCATCTTCTTGCCGGCCACCTTCGCCATCCCGCCAACGAACGTCAACGCGGCCCCATAGGCTTTGTCTTTCGAACTGTCGGTGCTATGAAGTACTGAGGATGGCAAAACATGCGAACGAATTGTATCGCCGAGGCCTTGCAGCACAGTTTGCCGCAAGCTCGTAAGCCCCATACTTTGCATACGCGGCCCCGAGCGCGATTCGAGGGGGGCGGCACTCGCTTGCACGTGTCCTGCCTGGCTGGAGGCCTCCGCTGGTGCGGACACGCTGAGAGGGGTGGACAGGCTTACAGCGGCGTCTGAAATATTCATAAAAAACTCACATTGTATAAGTGCAACGTTGGGTTCCGTCGTTGATCAACCAAGCCTCCTTGCGCAAACTGTGTGGCAAGTTATTCAAACCGGTTCCCACATCGTCGGGTGCAATGACCTACGTTGACCCTTGCCCTCATCTTGCCGATCCTTGCGCCTACCACGACGCATTCGTGATGAGGTTTGACGGCCTCAGAGATTCATAGGATCCCTTCTTTTTCAGAAGATCCATGTCAGCTATGAGTGGGTTGGGTGGGGGCTTTTTATTTGGGCTTTGCGGTGCCTGTTCAGTCTTCTTCGGCAGCCCTTTTCACAGCTTGACGGCCCCCATAGATTACGGAAAAACTTTGTGGGCTCATGATGTCGGCAGACAGCACACCACTGATCCATCGCTAGTGGCGGGAACGCTTTTACTGAGTGCAAACACCCTTTATTGATTAAAAAATTATTGCTCTGCTTTAACTACTATAGGGTTGTTGGATCGATTAAAAAAGATTCGTTGTTGAAAGCCATGAGTCTCTCTTATTTCGTTCAATATCTGCTGAACCGGATTGTAGCGAACATCCAGATGGGCAAACCCTACTGAAACCATAAATGTACGGTCTTTATTTGCACTCGCCTCAACCCCGACTTTTTCCGCCAGATACGGGTTAATGAATTCATCCCTCCAAACCGACGAGGTGATAGTTCTTAATCGCTCAACGGTACTCTCGGGATAACCTTCCGGCTTTGTAAAGTCTGAAATAACCAATGAAAACTCCTTGGCTAACTCTTCAGCCTGCATAAATAACTGGCTGGTAACTTTCGCTCCAAGCATCTCGACATCATCCAAAACCGCGCCCGACGAGATTACACTCGACTCAGAATGATCCATCGCGATGATAAAGAGCTCTAGCATCGAAGTCGAGAGTTCTTCTGGTTCCCACCCAATCACCGCGCTTTTATTTTTGTCGATAAATTCAGGAATGAATTTTTCAACCTTAATGGCTGCGTCAGTTGGAGTGGCTTCCACATACAAACTTAGCGCACCGTTTCTGTTTGCAGCCATTACATCAGGTATATCCGAGGCGTAAGCAAATGAGGGACTGGCGTGGCCATCCCCCGAGAATATGATCTTAGGTGTCCCATCGCTAAACGCAGCTCTCAGTTCATTATCACTTAACGCCCGCTCTTGACCATCAACATAGGTAAACCACACGGTGGGTGAAAGCCCAAGGATATCTGTGAACGTCACTGGGTTATTGCGCACCATCTCATAGCGATTAAGCCCATCCACTTCACCTGCAGGGTCGGGATTACTCCAACGCTGTAACCACGGCACGTAGTACCTGAACCCATAGTAATAAAGCCCCGTCGCATCCCGCTCCTTGCCCGAATAACGCAACGTGCGATAACTCTCTTCGCTCGAATCACCCTTCTGCGTGAAGGCCGTCGTACCAAACGGATGATACGTCTCGCGACTGATGATCCGCGCTTCACTGTCCAGTTCCAGCGCACAAGAGCCCAGATGATCGCTAAGGGTGTAACGGTATTGATCATTCGCCAGTTGCTGCGGCGCCGCGCCTTCCCAATGCAACACCTGCACCGTGGTGCGGCCGGCCTGGACGGTGACGACGTGCAGTTTCTCGCCATCCCCATCGCGCGTTTCCAGCCCTGGTAGATATCGGGTCTCACTGACCAAGGTGCGGGCGTTGGTTTGCGTCGTGCGCACCTTGCGCTGACGCATGCCGTCGGCACCGTAGACGTAGCGCTCGGTGTCATCCAGGCACAACGTTCGCTCTACGGTATGCACGTGGCTCAGTTGATTACGTACATCCCAATTGAGTGTGCGGCCCCGATCCAACACCAACAGGTTGCCGTTGGCATCGAAGCCTTCGGAGATCTCCGCTTCGGTCGGTGGCCTCCCGCCCACCTCGGGCAGGCAGCGATTACTGTGCTTGGCCGCCGTCAACACACGCCCATGTTGCTGTGGGCCGTGGTGGATCAGCTCGAGCAAATTGCCGCCAGCGTCGTAGCGATAGGTTTGACGATAGTTAGCCACGGCAGCCGGATCCTCGAGATGAGCAGGCCCGCGATTAGCGCTGCCGGCCTCCCAGCCGGTGGCTTCGATCAACTGGTAAAGACTGTCGTAGGTATAGCGGTTGATCGGCTCGATGCGTTGGTTGGCAAAGAAGCGCACCGGCAGTGCCTTGTCTTCAAGGCTAAGGATATTGCCCACCGGGTCATAGACGTAGTGCAAATCCTGTAGCGGTTCGTCGCTAGGCCCGGCAGCGCTCAGACGGTTCAATCGCCCGTCTTTCGGGCAGTAATCAAACCGACTGGTGACCTGGTTGCCTGCCGTTTGCTGTTCTATCTGTCCTTGAGCGTTGTAGTGAATGTCATGTACCAGCCGCTGCGCGGCGGTCGCGTTTTTCAGCTGCAGCCAGGCCTCGCGCAATCGGCCGTCGATGGTGTGAGTGAAACGCTGCCGATTGCCCCGCGCATCGGTTTGCTCCAGCACATCGCCCAACGGGTTGAGCAGCAAAGCGCTGCGAGCACCGGCTGCTTGTTCAAGCAAATCATCTCTCTCATCAAGGGGCAGTGGCCAATCAGGCATATCCAGGCTTTGCAGATAACGCTGGGTTTGCGCTATCGGCTCGCCAGCTACCCCGTAGTAGTCGAAATGACGAGTACCGGCCGGGTCATCTTGGCGCACCACCCGCCCACATTGATTACGTTCAGCCGCAGTCGGCTCAGCCATCCCGTATGCAAAGCGCTCGGTGCAGGCTGAATTTTCAATAATCGCCACAGGTCGCAGTAGCGCATCGAATACTACGCGGCGTTGACTACCGCGCCCATTCCAGAACTGCACACCCTGCCCAGCCTCACCGAACAGTTGAACATCCCAACCCGCATCGACGCTTTGAATCAACAATACTTGGCCGCCAAGCGAGTGAAGGATATTCAGGTTGGCAGGCACCTGCGGGTCGTCTTTTTGCACCGACTGCAGACGCGGGTCCCAGCGCGCTGTCGCTCTGCCTACCGCGTCATGCGCAGTGCGGTCGATGTGTGCCTGTGCCGCTTGGCCGGCAGTCGATCGTAAATACTTCACCGAGCGAACGGGTAGACTTCTCGGATCGGTAACAGTCAATGTGGGGGTATGGCTATTCAAGCTGAGCATGGCTGAGTCTCTCTACTTGAGGATTGCCGACATAAAATTCATTTCACACCGGCCATCTCCGTTCGAAGTTCGTGGTTAATAGCGCTCATGGGGATTTTATTTCCAAGAGTTTGCACTACCTACCTTAATGAAGCGTCTAAGCGGCATCTTTTCATTTCTACGATCATTAAAGCCCTGAACGTCGCCTCCCGACTCGACCAATATAGCCTGACGAACGATATCATTGGCCTCACTATCATATTCTCTTATGATCGAGCTAAACACCTTTGGACCCACCATCGAACTCATCAACTTTATTCGCTCAGGTGTTTCCAACTCGAGTATCCCGGCTCCGATGCGACCGTGACTATCCGTATACTCTTCAGACTTAACAACTTCTTTATAACGCACGACCATTTCTTTCTCGATATGCTTCAGTGTTTTGTTTCCAGCATGCGCGGCAAACGAGCTATTGTTTATCAGCACCGCATTTCTGGAGCCCCTATTTTCCCAAGGCACCCAAACAGGTGAGTTTGTGATTATTTCGTCGGGTCTTGCATAAAGCGTCGTATCGCCCAGGCGCTCGTGCCCTTCACTCTCAGCACCGAGATACTGGTCATCGACATCGGAGTAGAGCCCTCCTTTCTTGCGAACCAAATAGGGCCGTAGCGTATCCACCGCAAACGCAAAGTTTTTTGGATCTCCCGACCTGAAGTCTTTATAAATAGCCCCCACTGGACTTTTTTTGAATTTCCTGAAGAGTTTCTCCTCTCTCAAATAGACAACATTATGAACTTTAAGATCCTGTAGGACATTCGCAAATGCATCCTCGTTACCTGACTCAAGATAAAGATGAACTTTATACCCGCTCGCCTGCTCGACAGTATTATTAATATTGCTGACATGCGCCGCCAACGCTTCCGCTGACTCGCCCACCCATATCAAGTGGATATCTTTATTCACCGGCTCGCGCTTCTCACCCACAGCGTCTCGATAACCAATGGGATTACCGCCTAGAAAGGCGAATACATTTAAACCATCACTGACACCCACGGGGTCCGGGTTAATCCAGCGCTGAAACCTGGGCATGTAATAGCGCAGACCGTAATAATAAAGGCCGGTCGCATCCCGCTCCTTACCCGAATAACGCAACGTGCGATAACTCTGCTCGCTCGAGTCTCCCCTCTCAGTGAACGCCGTACTGCCAAACGGATGATAAGTCTCGCGGCTGATGATCCGCGCTTCACTGTCCAGCTCCAGCGAGCAGGACCCCAAATGATCGTTCAGGTTGTAGCGGTATTGATCATTGGCCAGTTGACGCGGCACCGCGCCCTCCCAGTGCAACACCTGCACCGTGGTGCGGCCGGCCTGAACAGTGACGACATACAGTTTTTCGTCATCAATCGTGCGGGTTTCCAGACCGGGTAAATAGCACGTCTCGCTGATCACCGTGCGGGCGTTGGTTTGCGTCGTGCGCACCTTGCGCTGACGCATGCCGTCGGCACCGTAGACGTAGCGCTCGGTGTCATCCAGGCACAACGTTCGCTCTACGGTATGCACGTGGCTCAGTTGATTACGTACATCCCAATTGAGTGTGCGGCCCCGATCCAACACCAACAGGTTGCCGTTGGCATCGAAGCCTTCGGAGATCTCCGCTTCGGTCGGTGGCCTCCCGCCCACCTCGGGCAGGCAGCGATTACTGTGCTTGGCCGCCGTCAACACACGCCCATGTTGCTGTGGGCCGTGGTGGATCAGCTCGAGCAAATTGCCGCCAGCGTCGTAGCGATAGGTTTGACGATAGTTAGCCACGGCAGCCGGATCCTCGAGATGAGCAGGCCCGCGATTAGCGCTGCCGGCCTCCCAGCCGGTGGCTTCGATCAACTGGTAAAGACTGTCGTAGGTATAGCGGTTGATCGGCTCGATGCGTTGGTTGGCAAAGAAGCGCACCGGCAGTGCCTTGTCTTCAAGGCTAAGGATATTGCCCACCGGGTCATAGACGTAGTGCAAATCCTGTAGCGGTTCGTCGCTAGGCCCGGCAGCGCTCAGACGGTTCAATCGCCCGTCTTTCGGGCAGTAATCAAACCGACTGGTGACCTGGTTGCCTGCCGTTTGCTGTTCTATCTGTCCTTGAGCGTTGTAGTGAATGTCATGTACCAGCCGCTGCGCGGCGGTCGCGTTTTTCAGCTGCAGCCAGGCCTCGCGCAATCGGCCGTCGATGGTGTGATTGAAACGCTGCCGATTACCCTGCGCATCGGTTTGCTCCAGCACATTGCCCACCGGGTTGAACTGCAAAGTACTGCGAGCACCGGCTGCTTGCTCAAGCAAATTATCCCGCTCATCGAAGGGCAGTGGCCAATCGGGCATATCCAGGCTTTGCAGAAAGTGTTGATGCTGTTCCAGCACCGCGCCGGTCAAGCCGAACTCATTGAAATGCTGCGTTCCAGCCGGGGTGTCGTGGCGGATCAACTGGCCGCATTGGTTGTGCGCGGCATAGTGCGGCGACGCATCGGCGTAGTGATGACGTTCGACGCACGCAGCTTGCTCGAACACCGCCACAGGCCTTAGCAAACTATCGTATTCAACCTGTCGCTCATTACCGCGAGCGTCCCACGCTTGCACCTGTTCAGCCGCCTGCGTGAACAGGCTGACACGCCATCCTGCATCAACGCTGTGGGAGCCCAGTACCTTGCTGCCGAGCGAGTAAACCTGCGTCAGGTTGGCCCGCTCCACCAAACGCGGGTCCCACTCGGCCACGACTCGGCCCGCACCGTCGAAGCCACTACGACTGCTCCTTGCCTGCGCCTGCTCCCGCCCACTCTCACGCCAATAGCGCACCGTGCGCACCGTCAGCCCGCGAGGGTCGCTCACACTCAGGCCTGGGGTCTGCCGGTGCAGCGCAAGGGCGGTCATTGCAATGTCTTCCCCCGGGCCTCTTTCATCGCCATCACCTCTTCATAGGTGTCGTTTTCATCCTCGTAAATGCTGTACCAAGGCCAGTAGGTATGACGCCGCAGGTAGTCCTCCTTGGCGAGGACGGTACGAGTAGGACGGCCCAACGGGTCATAGAATTGTCGGTCGCTGTAACCGTGTTGCCTGAAGCTGACATCGTTGATGTAGCGATGATGATCGGCAAAATAGGGCCTGTAGATGCGCACAATCAGCCCCTTGTTGTTGTACTCGACCCGCTCGCTGACCCGCCAGCGCTCAACATCCTGTACCGTCACCGGCCGACAATTGCCGTCAAGCGCCAACGAGCCATCTTCCTGCACATGGTAGGCATAACCGCGCTCGACCTTTTGCTTGCTCTGCAAGGCGCGACCGAAACCGTCCCAACAGCTCAAGGCGACGCGGATTTGTTTTTCCGGATCGAGCGGGTAGCGATCAGCCTGCAAGGTAACGGCGTGAACAGGCTCGCGGCGCACCTGAGGGATCAAGCTCAACAGGCGTTGTCGCACGGGCGTCAATGCATCGGATGGCGAGAGCAAACGGGCCGACACACGAATATGCCCGCTGGGTAGCAGGTCGCCCTGCGCTACGCATTCGTCCAGCCATTGGCGATCCTGCAGGTCGGCGTCAGGCACTCGGCCCATCCAACTGAACGGGTCGGCAAAGTGCGCAGTGGCGGCATCCTGCAACGCCGCGGCCGGTGCATCAATGATTTGGCCAGGTGTGCCGCCGAGTGGAGGACGGTAGTCATCGAGCGACGCAAAGCCCACGGGTTGACCACGTTCGGTGCCGAAAAAACTGGTGGCGATCACCTGGCCGAATGCCCCGTAAAGCACCTCCTGAGTGTTTTGATTGGGGTCGATAATGCGCGCCGGTTGCAGCAAGCGATAGTCAATCGAATCCACACGCGTCTCACAGCCGTCAGGTAGGCGTACCCGAGTATTCAGGCAGCCATAGGGGTCGTAACTCAGATGGGTCACACCATGACTGCGGGTTTGCTGCACGGTGATGACGTTATAGAAACCCGCGAGGCCGGCGTAGGTATTGAAACCGCGCTTGACCGACCACAATGGCGCTTGCGCCCCGTCGATGGACGGCAGAACCAGGCGCATTTTGTGGTACCCGACCTCCAGGAGTTTTTGCTCCAGGTCAAACGGCATTTCACCCTCGTCATTGCGCAGCAAGTCGTACGCCTTGAGCGCTGCCTCATCCAGCTCGGCAATTTCCAGCTCATCGGCCAAGGCCAGGAACATGGCCTCTCCATCCGGTAACGGGTGAACCCCGGACAAGTCCCGGTAGCGCTGCACCGACTGCCCCACCAGTGTTCGCTGAGCTTGGGGATTCAAGGGGTTTGCGGCGGTTTGCGCGATAAAGGCTTCATAGCTGATCGCGTCGGGTTGCAAGCCGTTGGGACCAGGGCCCTTACCCAGCACCAGCGCGTTGTCACGTTGCTGAAAAGGCAGGGCCAGGCGCCAGCCCTGTGGGTGTGTCAGGTGAATAAACCGCGCCAGGCTTTCACTCAGGTAGTAAACCTGCTGCGCCGAATCATGGGCATCACACCACCAGCGTTTCTGCGGTGTGATTTCATTCGGGTCCACCTGGCAGGCCGGATCATCCTGGGCCGTCAGGCGCCGGGCATAACTGACCCTGACGCCATGGGTCAGGCTGCCAAAGGCATCCCAGCGCAGGTTGATCCCGTGCTGGCACTGCGGGTCATCGACCTGTTGCTCGTACTGGTAGGCGATCGACTCCAACGATAACGCCAGCATCACCTTGTAAGGTGCGAATTGACCGCCTACTGGCCGATCCAGCACGCGTACCAGGTAGCGGTTTTGCTCGACGCTATAGGGGACGTCACCTGCGTTGCGCCCTCCATAGGTTTCCACACGCAATACCTGGCCTGCCAGTGCTTGGAGCATGCCAGGCAACTCATCGGCCTGGGGTACGACAAGTTCATCGACACCGTCGGCTTCGTGATAATGGCTAAGCAAGGTTGCTCCCAAGGGGTGAGCAGCCCGATCACCGTTGAAATACTCATCGCACGCTGGGTCGATCACCTGTCCGACATGAAACCAGGTCTTGCGCAATACCGGCTCACTGAAACCCGACTCCGGTGATGCCTCGGCAGCAGCGTCGGTATCAGTCGCCAGGAGCAGGGCAAAACCTCGGAACGTTCGTACCTGTCCGTCGTAAAAGCCTTTTCGATATTCGAACCGTTGCGTCAGCCGATTACCCGTGATTTCGTCACATTGAACCTGCTCACTCACCACCGGCACGGGGAAAGGTAAACGACACACGGCCGGTTGATTGCTCGCGAGCAATTGCTGCTTTTCATCCAGCCACTCCTGGGCCGAACTGCGATATTTCACGCTCGCGGCGGCGCCCTGGTTGTTATTGGTTGCACATAACAAATAGGGTTTGGCTGCGACAAAGTCATATCGCCAATGCATGGGCGACATATGCGGCACCGTCAACACCAGACTGGAGCAGCCCAGCCCTTGCAGGTCAGCGGTACTCACCTGGCAAAATCTGTCATAGCGAACGTCTTTGGGCCAAGGAAGCTCGACGGCGTCGTCAAAGCCGTTGCCACAACGGTTCATGAACACCAGCGCGCACTCGGCTTTCAAGTAGATCAGGTCTGCGGCACCGGAGCCGTCCAGATCCGCGAGCAAGACCCGCGATGCATCGAACTCGTCATAAGCAAAACCCAGCGTGCTGAACCTGAACCCTTTACCAAAGCGGCCTCGCCCCAGGTTGGGCCAGCATTCAAGCCGGTCGTGGCGGATGCGGATCAGATGCTGCTGGCCGCTGCCGAGCACGTCACTGAAGGCGACCAACTCGGTGGCGGCGTTACTGATCAACGGCAGATCATCCTCGCCTTCCTTGCGCTTAACCTGGGTGGCGGGGGCAAACCCCGCTTGCCGCTGGTTGGCATACAAACGTACGCTGCGCGGGCCGATCATCGCCAAGTCAGACAAGCCGCCCCCCATCAGATTGGCCAATTGCCCCTGAGGATGGAAAAACTCGTGAGGGAAGGCATCCACGGTCGCGAAGCTCGACCAACTGCGGTCCGGGTTGCAGGTAAAAAAACCACACAGCCCAGGCTGGGCTACGACCCATTCAAGGCAGCCATCACCAGTGAGGTCGCTTAAAAACTGTCGGGGTGCCTGCAGGCGGTCGGCTATCGGAATCTCTGGCAACTCATGCCAATCGTCATAGGCCACTTCGTCGGGGTGGCTCGCCGCCTCGGCCCGCATAGGTGCGCGGTAGTAACAGGCTTTATCGTCAGAATACAAAATGCCCGGAAAACCTTCGCCGTACAGGTCGACAAATTTATAACGCTGACCGTCGTCAAGACCCGGCATTGTTTCAAATGGCTGATAGCGCCGTGGATCCGGTGCGAGCTCGAACGCGTTATAGATGAACTCCAACGGTGGCCGACTCTGTACCTTCCCCGCCCGGTCAATGGCTTGTTCATGGGCAGCATGCAGCAGGCTATAACCCAGTGGCGATGGCCGATATTCAAGCAGTAGTCGGCGCACCAGCACGGGCGCCGGCCCCATGTCTGGCTCATCGGGAAAGTAGTGGAACATCAGCACCTGCCGACACAGTTGCCGCGTCCTGAGCTCAAAACCATAGGCATAGCTGGAGAACGGATCGCTGCGTCCAGGCCATGCCTGGGTGGCCTCATAAGGAGGAGCGGTCATGAGGGCAGTAGGACGCTCACCATGGTCGAACACCAGATGAAAATGCCATAGCACACCTTGCCCAGCCTCAACGCGCCACGCATACAGCTGGTCATCGGCGAGCGCATTGCCGTAAAGCACCTTGCTCAAGTAACGCTGGGCACCTGCGTGATCGTCGGCCTGATAATGGTAGACAATGTGCTCGCCACGCGGGTTGAGGCTTTCTTCGAGCAGCCACTCCCCCACACGCGCATCGACATCCGGGTCGGCACGTCGTGAAGCAGCGGTTTTGCCGTACAGGTGCAGATTGCCGTCCGCGCTGTGAATCAGCCAGAACCCCCCCGGGTCGTCGGTATCGGACCAATGCTCGATCAGTGCAAATGCGCCTTCGGTGCGAGGCCAGTAGCGTACAACGGTGTAAGGCCCCACCGACAAGCCGTTATAGGCCGTCTCGACCCTTGAAACCTCTGTACCCGTCCTCGGGTTGCGCTCCGGCATCCAGGGTTCCCCATCCGGCCCCAGGATCACGTCTTCATCGGTATACGCCGGCACCCCTGTGGACGTTCGTCGAGTGATCGCATTGGGCGTCTTGCCCCAGCCTATTCCGAACGAGCTGTTGCCGTTGGTGCTGCTGTAACCCAGCGTCAGGTCCGGGGCAAAACCCCGCCCGGGGGAGATTGGCAAGGGCAACTCGAACGATGCACTACCGCTGATACCGACCGGTCCCAGGCCATTGCCGATACTCTGGATGGCGCCACCGCCCTTGGGCAGGGACGGCGCGGCGATTTGCAGCGACTCGTCATGGTTCACCATGCTTCCTCCTAGCCAGCCTTGGCCGTGTAATGCAGCTTCAGGATGATGTCGGTCAGCGATTCGAACAGACGGTTTCGCGCCGCAACGTCAGTAGAGGTGAATTCCAACGCCCAGCCTGAAATAGCGCCCGTACCCTCAAAGGGCAAATAACGCTCATCATCGAAACTGAAAGTGAACAGCCCATCGTCATCCACCCCGCCAGACAAAACGATTTGCTGGCTGGCCCGCAGGTTTTCCTTGAGGGTGTCGCCTATCTGCACGGCACTGTAGGTTTGGGTCAAGGTGGCGTGAATGTCTTCGTAGGGCCCCAGGACCACAGGCAACGACACGCTGATACGTTTGATCCGGCGCACGCTATGCCCAGGGTAATTGCTGTCGAACATGGGCTGCGTCAGCTGGAAATCGACGCGGCAGTTGTCTATCAGGCCAAGCTTGATGGTGTCCCAGTCCTGATTGATGGCGGAGGTCGGATCCTTGTCCTTGAGTTGGCGCAGGGACACCGTCTTGGTGATCTCCAACCGTCGTTCATTGCGACTCAGGTACGCCGAGTCCATTTTCAATAAGGACAACTTCAACGCCTCGCCGGCGCTCAAGCCCCGGTAGCTGTCCTTCCAGACGCCCGCCTGGATAAAGCGCGTGCTGAAGTCGGCGAGTTCAAATTGCCAACAGGCTTCAGCGGCCAGGCACAGCGCCAAGGTGGCATCGTAGGCCTGGTAATAGAAGGTCGCGAACTGGCCGTTGAGCCATTGATAGAGTTGCGCATTGCTGAAACGGGTACGCAGAAAATCATAGCTGGCCAACGCCTGATCCTGGGCGGCGCGGGCCTGATTCAATTGCAGAGTGGTGGCGCGGGCCTGAGCTTCAAGCACCTGCATTTGTGCCTCGATCTGGGCAATTTCCAGCGTGGCTTGGTCACCGGCTTGCATCCATTCCTGGTGGCGACGGCGGAAGTTTTCAGCGCGGTCCGTCGCCTCCGCAATGGTATGGAGCATCGCGGCCCTGGCTGAAGAATAGGCACTGACCATTTCGGCGACGCCCTCCAGGCGCCATCCCCCGGAGGACGCTACGGCAACGGCACCATTAGTCAAACCCGCGTGAGCCCCGCCGCCGCCGCCAGCCGAATTGGGGGGGGCCTTCAGGCCACTGCCAACGGCATTGGCCACCTGACTGATGTTGTCCAACACCCGCCCTTCCAAGTGCAGCGCTGCAGCAGCTTTTTCACCGGCATTCACCACTTCATCGGCCAACTTACGGTAGAAACCCAGGCGTCCCTGAGCCAGTGCCTTACTCGCCTCCAGCGCTTTTTTCTGCTCAAGGTCGATCTTTTGTGCCTGCTGCTGAAGGTCCACCGCAAATTGGGCGAACTCCCAAGCCTGGTGGTATTGCAGCTCTTGCAGTTGCGCCTGTTCCTTGCGCTCGATCAATGACAACAACGTATTACCAAATTGGATCAGGGTTTCCACAGCACTGCTGGCACGGTTGTGCATCACACTGTAGCGATAAGGTGGCACCTCCTGGGCCAACAACCGCGCGGCACCACCGGAGGCCGCGCCCTGACCGAACGCCGCCAGCAGATCGCGCGGGTTCAAGGGGGCAGCAAACAAGGGCAGCATCAGCGGCTTGCCGTCCAGCGTACGGTTGTTACGCAGGTTGTCCAGGCGCGCCTCGGCGGTATCCCAGTTCTGGACCAACTCACGGTTGAAGGGCAAGCGCAGGTATCTGTTATCCAGATCAAGCAGGGTAGGGTCGGGCGCGAAAGTGCGCAGGTACAGCGGCGGTTCGGCGAAGTGGTAGAGCGACTCGCCATCGTAGGCCGCGGCACTCTCTTCGCGTAGTTGGTCCTGCCGGATCAGGCGCTGTTCGAACTCGCGCAATTTTGAGTTGGTGGCGTCGCTCAGGGTTTTCAGGGGGATCGGTTGCCAATGGTCCACCACGTTGATATCAGGGCGCGGCCCCAGCAGGTCAAGCACGCGCACGTACCACAGCTTGGCCGCTACGAGGCTGTCGGGGGTCAGTTGCCGGTAGGCGGCGTCACCCCGGTCCAGCAGGTTCTTGATGTAGAACATGTAGATCGCCTTGCGATAGCGCACCGGATGACTACTGGCAATACCGTCCGGGTCGGCGGGTTTGCGCGACACGTAGTCCATTTCTACCGGGTCATCCATCAAAGGCCGTACGTTCCAGTAGGCCGGACGGCCCTTCTCGTCTTTTTTGCGCGAAGGGTCGAAGATAAAGCCCAGCCACTGTTCGGCGCCTTCGAAGTTTTGCTCCTGGTTCAGACGGTGGCTGACCATGAAAGGCAGGTGCAGGAACAACTCCCAGAAATACAAGCCGTTGGCACCGTGAAAATCCATCTGGTTAATGGCCGCTGGTGGATTGAGAGGGGGCTCTTCAAGGAGCTGAGTCTCCCAGGACAGCAGGTTTTCCAGGGCGATATTGGCGCGGTTGATCAACTCGCGTGCAAACAATGTATTCATGCGGATGGGTTGGCGTGGAGCGGTGCCGGCATCGTTTAGCTTGATGCCAGAGTTGGTGAAATCGATGAATTCGGCGATGCCCAGAGTTGGGCTGGCACGGGTGTTGATGCGAGGGGCGATCAGCGGTGTGGTGACTTGCGCGACAAGCTCCAGTTCTACGTAGGTCATTTTCAGGGCATGTCCCAGAACCTGCCAGGTGGTACCGTTGAACACCTTGATACCATGGATAATCGGAATTTTTTTTGAGCCGATGGGCCAGGCTCCCGGCCAGTCAGGCAACAGGGTTTCAGGGTTAATGGGGAGCTTTAATGTATGGGTGTCGGGTGGATTTATTACTGCGAATCCACCGGAGTGCCAAAGTGACGCCGCGCCAGGATTAGCTGCCATCGGATCACTCAGATTCAGAGGTCGCAGAATAACGTGCTGAAAAACATAAACAGGGGACCTTATAAACTCCTGGACCTCAGCGTTACGGACTCCAGCTGGCCCATTCGTTACTACATATTTTAATTCTAAATCGGGGTGCATCATAAAATCACGCAACCGCACAGCAACTTTAGAAGCTATTGATATAGAACCATTTACATCCGGCAGACCAAGAGTACAATAATCAACATTGTATGTGTCACGCAAGAAATTAACCAACAACCCGCTTCCAATGTATCCATTAGTAGGAAAAAATAACAAACTAACCCTAAACCTCCCCCCACCACTAAACTGCGAACCACTCAACACTTGAATTCTAGAACCGCTCAAAAGCGTCTCATAGTCCGACATTTTCTTTTCGGGCAAAACCATTTCAAGCTTATATCTTTCTCGCGTCTCCGATTCAAAAGCCGGTATAGAAAACGTCGCATTAGGACGCATTGAAAATACAGCTGATATTTTAGACTTAAACAACACTGCCCCTGTAAAACTATCATAAGTAACATCGTCTCCACGGGAAGGGCTAACAATCGAAACTTGCCTCTCTTCAAAATTCCAGTTATCCAGCTCTTGATGCGGTCGATGCGACTCGACACTTTTCAGCGCTATACTAAGCTCAGGCACTTTGAACTGAAACCGCCCTTTATTATCCTGAGCAAATAACCTTCCCACCCTCAAGACATGGGGTGCCTTGATCTCCTTTCGAGTTCCGATACTGGGCACATACCCACGATTGGGAAACAGCGCCGTTACATTAAAGTTCTTATCGATCATCGCCGTTTTTAGAAACGCATATTGATCCGCCGCACCGTCCGTTGCATTACCTGCGGTATACCCCATATACATCGCCACAAACATCGACTCCGGCATCGTCGAACTGTCGGCCACGGCAATGCTCTCAACCTGCTCCGCCAAGTCCATAGTCTTGAACAACGGTGACCCACTCCAGGCTTCAATGACGGTTTGCGGCATACTCCAACTGTCGTCGTACTTCTTGTAGACCATGTTCAAACGCAACATCGGGTTACTGTGTACTTTGATAACCGGTGAGCCCGGATCTGGCGGTGTGGGGGTACCACCTGGGAGATAACCTTCTTCAACCGTCATCTGAGAAGGGTTGTTATCCACACACTCCACCCACAATACAAACAAGCGGTTATTAAACAACACTGGCCTGATGGTGCGCTCAATCGCACTGGCCGAAATCGGCAAGTTAGCCTTGTGCCAGTCTGACCACGCCCCCGGCTGCGGATAATCGAACTTTGGCCGGTTGGGATCCGTGCCGTTGAGGTTCATGTAAGTACGCTGGGACATATCCACCGAGCGCCAGTAGTACACACTCTCGGCCCGGGACTTGCCGATAAAGTAATACATGCCATTCTTGAAATCGGTGGTATTGATGTAACCATTGATAATCGTCAGGTTGGCCACTTCCTCAAAGCTCGCCAGATAAGACAGCACCGCTTCCTGAGTGGTGTCGATCTCGATCTTGTTCTGATTGAGGTCGTTTTCCAGTTGTTGGAAATACGTTGATTTGCTCAAGCGCAACGAGGGGTCGATATACAGCTCCGGGTAATAGCTCAACTGCTGGTTGGCCGCCCAGATGGGGTACTGGCAGTCGATCTCGCGCCACTGCCTTATCAGGTGCTCTTCCATCACCTTGGTTTCATAGCCCGGCTCCATGCCCATCAGCGCGGCATTGATGTATTGCTGAATACTGGCGATGGCCGAGGCCACCGGGCTGGTGGGCACGGCCTGGCTGACCTGCACATCCAGCAGCTTGTATTGGTAGAGGTCGTTGGCGGTCTTGATTTTGTCGCTCAACTGGGCGTCGACAAACTCCGCTGCGTTCGGTACCACCTCATCCAGATAGTAGGCCACCAGGGCATCGCGCAGGGTTTCGTTGAGCTGGCTATCGATTGAGCTGGACATGCTCGCTCCTTATTCATCGTAAAAACGCGCAGGCGCTCAGCGCCGGGCAGCCATGACGGCATTGCCTACCGCTTGCCAGGCCACCCCCGTACTGTCGCCGTGCAGGGCTGTGGCCCTCAGCAAGTCCGCCGCAGCCAGGCCGCTGGCGGCACAGGTGGTTTGGCTGCGCAGGATCCAGTCGATGTCGGCCATGGAGCAGGCGCGCTTTTGCGCCAGCAATTGGAAAAGCTCATGCACGTCGTCCTGCCTCCACCCCAACAGCCTGGCCAAAACGGAAGCGGCCTGGTCGCTGACTGCAGCGCGCAATGTTTTGTTTTTGAGCGCTGTTTTTCCGGGGTTGGCCGCGATGAAATAACCCAGCAATGCCTCCTCCGCCTGGCTTTGGCCATGGAACCACTGACTGTAGCGGCTCAGCAGGTAGAAGCTCTTGAGGTTCAACTCCAGATTTCTACCCGGAACTCCCAGCCATTGCGGATAAAGCAAAAACACACGCAAGGCACTGGTGCTCAACCGCAGGTCCATCACCACTGTCCCATGACGCAATACACGCTCGAGTTGATTGATCAATGAGTCAGTGGCGGCTGCAGTAGCTAGCCCCAACACCGCTGACAACAGGGCGTGTACCGAGGTCTGTGCCCAACGCAGTACAACTTGGGTGCGGTCCATCGGCAGGTTGATCATTTCTTGTGCCAAACCTTCGATCAGCCGCAGTTGGCGGTCATGCCCGGCCAGTAACAAGCCGACAAGCTTCGCCACGCTCTGCTCACGTTCATCAGGGAAGAGGTTCAACTGCCCCACTCGATAGTTAATCGCTTCTTGCAAGTACTGATGGGGGTCTTCGAGACCTGTGAGCGGAACAGGCCTCACGAGCCCCTGCGGGTCCAGCAAATACTGCAGCACTTCGCGCCATTTGATAGGCTCTCGTGCGGCTGCGGACTTGGGTCGTTCATAAACAGGCAGATTCAGCGCCGAGATCTGCTCATCGGTAATCAATACCTCTCGCGTCGCGGCGGCCAATATACCCAAGCGGTCCACCAAGCCTTGGGGGGGCAGGTAATCTCCAGGCTCCAGGCCCAACGCGCGCCGTATCCCGGTAACACTTTGCTTGCTGTCCTTGAGCCAACTCACGGCCCAATCCATCTGCATCAACACATCGAGAACGTCAGGCGCGGGCGCCATCGCATCCTCTTCCCAAGCCTCTACGGTGGGTAGGTGTCTTTTAGGCAGCGAGCCGCACTTTACTTGCAGGTGGTGAATTGAAGACAGTTGGCTGGTTATTACCTCCCAAGCTGTCCTTGAAAGGCGCTTGCCGCTGAGCGACAACGTCCCACCAGCGCTCAACGGTTCAAGCGTAAGCGCGCTGCCGTCAGGATTGCGCACGAAGTTTTCTTCGTCTGAATGCTGGGGCTGCCGCTCCAGGGTAAACACCCGCGTGCCAGTTGCTGATGCAAAGTCGGTCCCCGCCAGCACAAACAAGGCTGAACCTGGTAGCAGACGCAATAAGGTACCTTCATGCGCGGCATCAACCACCAGCACCAGCCTGATGCTCATATCGCTGGCGCCCTGCGCAGTCAACGACCATGGCCTGAGGGACGACAATGAGGGTTGCAGCAGGCGCCCGGTACAGAGTAATCGCTGGTACTCCAGCCCCCCCAGCATATCCACCAAGCCCCAGCCTTCCTCCGGCGACAAGCCAAACATTTGCGGAATACGCGCCTGACGGTAGAGAGAGGACAGGGTGCCAAGGTCGCGGAGTAACGGCCCAACAAAATCCTTCGTTTGGTTGGCCAAGCGAGAAAGCGATGACTCTGTAGGCTCAAGGCCGAGCGCGGCACAGAGTTGTGCGACGATTTTTTTGTTCGCAGCGTCTGTCCCACTGATATTAAAGGCGGCTCTATTGAGTTCCAACGGCGTATCGAACAGCGCAGCAGGGTTAAAGACTTGGTCAAACAGCGGCACCTTGTCACCCGTGGCGTAAGGCGTGAGATCGTGGAGGAACGCCGCAAATTCTTCGGGTTTGATGCCATAACGTCGGCTGAAATAACGATAAACACCCAGGACCCGCAGGGTATTGGTGTTCAGGTCCATGGTCAGGTTGTGTTCACCCTCGCTGCGGATGGCGCAGATGAGCAGCGTGTCCAGTTCGGCATAGGACATGTCCATACCCAGGTCTTTCTTCAGCCAGCGCTGCAGACGAATCATGCGTTGCAAGCGGTCAAACCGTTGAGGGGACGTTTTAGTCAGGTACCAGACCGTGCGGCTACCGAGCGTGGTTTCCTTGAGGCCCATGGAATTGTCGAACTGGTCTGCACGCGTCGAGACAACGGTAGCAGGCACAACACTGTCATAACGCTCACTGCCATGGCCGTTGACATAACACGCGCCATAGTGGGAGGCGTGCGGGTATGCCTTGCCGACTCCCGCGCCCCCCGTCCATTGTGGGTTGCCGCTGGGGCAATTGGGAGACACGCGGGGGAAATGCTGACGCTGGGATAAAAGCGCCTCGACCTGCTCGGCATCCAGCTCCGAACGTTGCATGAACGTCTCGAGCTGCACCAGTGGGTTGTCAAGGTGGCCAATACCTTGGAGACCGTAACTGCGCTGAAAAAACTCCTGCTGCTCGGCCGTCCATGTCACGTACTCATCCAGGACAATGGTGAAGCTGAGTACCGCCAGTGAAACTGGCCTAGCGGTAGTGCCCGTGGTGGTGGTGACAGTAAATGAGGCTCGATAGCCCGGTTCGATCGGAAACGGTTCTTCTCCCCCCCAGCGGATAACTGTGCAGATTGTTGAGGTATTCGCGGGGTGAAGATAATTAGGCGTCCATATATTAGCCGTGTTCGCATATAACGGCGTCCCAGAATTAATCCAGAAAAGACCCTCTCGTTTAGCATCGTCAGACCCCGAGAATTCAATCGTTGCCGTGCTCGTCAAATTCCCTTGGTTGACTAAGGTTTCTGCCTGAGGCACAACAGACTTCAGGCTTGACTGTGGGGATATCAGTAAAGCAATCCTGATAGCCGAATGCGGACTCAGATGAGAAGTCCCCGGCCCTCCCCAGGCCGCCGTCAGCTCAGCCTTCGATAGATAAAACGTGGTGAACATTGAAGGTTCGATCAACAGTTGCTGTTGCTGTGGGCTTAACCCCGACATCAACAGTTGCGCTTGCGCTGCAGTGTTCTGCACCGCGCCATAATCGTTCAAGCCCCGTTGGCTGATGGGCAACTGCAAGCTGATACGGTAGTTCAACTCCCCCAACTCAAGCTTCTTTTCGGCCAGCCCTAATCGGCATTGGTGGTGAGGGTAGTAATACGGAAACATGAACGGATAGCGCCGCTCGGCCAGCACGTCGTAAATCGGCTTGTTGGCATCCGGCTTTCCTGTCCGGTACCGGGCGATGTCGGCCATGAGTATCTCATTGACCAACTCCAGCATCGGTCTGGGGGTAAAGGTGCTTTGCTGGTCAATGATCAACCCCTCCAGATCGGGCCGCCGAGTCCTCAACAGAATCTTGGGCAGATCACCCTGGCCGGAGCCTTCCAGGGTGCGCGTAGCGAAACGATATTGAGCGCTGAGGTAGGCCACCGGCGAATCGACCGCCGCCATCGCGCCGACTTTGCAGAACTCATCCCAGTTTTCCTTGAACAGGTTCGGGAAACTCGGCCCGACATCGACCAGCGCACGCACACCGGTCTGCTGGCCCTGGTACTGGGTTCTGCCGTTGGATACCTGGTGTTCACGGTACAGCCGACCGATCTGCACCGCATAGCACATGGCATTGTCATAGGCCACCTCGCCATCCGCCTCGCAGATCTCACCCAGGCGTTGGACGAAGTGGGGCTTGGGTTGGGCGATGATGTCGAACACTGACGTCATGCCCATTTGCTGCATCGCGGTGATGAAGCTGACTTTTTCCAGGCCCACTTGCCGTTCGGGCTCGTTGACCAACGTAAGAAGCAGACGGTCAGTTCTCGAGTCGTTGTCCATGCCCACGCATTCCCTCAGGTAGAGATACACCGCTACGTCCAACAAACTGAGTGGTTCTAAAAAATAAAGAACCTGTGAACTCTGACAGTAACGACGAACGGTACCTGGGGACGGCCGAACACCAGAGCTACCTGAATTGGACGAGTCTGCAGTTGGCGGAAACTGGCTTGGCTTTGGTGGAAGCTTGCATTGATGGCTTGCAGGCCGATGCTTGTGCTCAGTAAGTCAGTCATCGCGGGCGAGCCCACTCCCATAGTTTGACCGGGTACATCCTTGGAATAGGGTCAACCTGTGGGAGCTGGCTTGCCTGCGATGGCGTGCGCCCGGCCAGCACAATGCTCAAGCTAACCAATCCCGCCTACGCTTAAGTTAGGATGCTCGTTCCCTATTCGAGGTGGTCTCCATGTTTTTCGGCGTTCTCCTGATCATCACCTGGCTGATCCTGCTGCTGCGCTACCCGGCCAAGGCGCTGCCGGTATCGTTGGCCGCTGCCGTCGGCCTGGGGTTTGTCGCGGTTTGGGTGGTATGGCTGGACAATCGCGAAGCGTCACAACTGGCGCGTCTTGAGCTGCGCATCATCTACGCGCCGCAAGACTGCCCCGCCGACCGCCCGCTCAAACTGACCCTCAACAACGGCAACGATGTACCGCTCACCGAACTGCGCTGGCGCGTGGCCGCCTACGCACCGGGCGATACGGTCAACCTGGCCGACAACGTCTACGCCGCCCCACGCTATCGCGGCCCCGGCGAGTTGCAGGCGGGCGCCACTTGGGATGACTGCCTGCCCAC
>Ga0302347_1002150_pt1 | contig 20963 bp, 26 predicted proteins | sample PhyWR1_FD_202178 | JGI IMG/M metagenome (GOLD analysis project Ga0302347, IMG submission 202178) | Leaf surface microbial communities from wheat plants in UC Gill Tract Community Farm, Albany, California, United States - DLSL W.R1 (v2)... | ecosystem: Host-associated > Plants > Phyllosphere >...
AAACGATCTGCTAAACATTACAAACGATAGAATAGCAGGTTTTTCAAAAGTTGAAGACAAAGTGTGGGAAACACATTCTGATCTAAAAGCAGTTTATGACGATATGGTGTCCAGATCTGTTGACATGAAGAACGATCTGATTAACCTCATCAGCCTGAAAGGTGGAGAAGCCGACAATTCTACCAGTGTCTCGGGCGCTATTCACAGAGCTTGGATCGATGTAAAAAATGCATTTGCTGCAGACAAGGATGAGTCTACCTTGGAGAATGTTGTGTTTGGAGAAAAAGCTGCGATCGAAGCTTATGAAGATGCTTTGGAAAGTGGTGATCTGTGCCCAGAAAGTACAACGCTGGTATCAGATCAGTTGCACCACCTGAGATCATCTTACGCTAAATTTGAGACTTTAGAAGGTATCAGCTAATCACGTAAAATTTAAGTTCGTTTTTTGTTAAATGAGATGAACATCAAAAGAAAACCTCTCGAAAAATTGAGAGGCTTTTTTGTGCTGTATTTTAATGAATATTTTTTTTATAATTTCACATAATTTCTGATTATAATCGGTAAGAAGCGCCAAAAAAGAAATGTTTTGCTGCAGTATGCTGAATGCCAAAGTTGACACCCGCGTCCAGTTTAAAATCTGCTGCAACCTCCATCTGGACAGCTGCATTCACATAATTAGAAAACTGATGCGCCTTGAAATCATAAGTGTAATAGGTTTCCGCAATACCATCCAAACCTTTCACGATGGCATGACTTACGGTAAGCGTCTGCAAAAATTCCGTATGCATTGCCGAAGCATCTTCATCTTTCAGACGGTCGACTTCCACCTGAAATCCCAATTGCCATTCGCCGGGAAGTTTATATTGCATCGGGACAATCAGGCCGCCTTCCCACTGGCTGTCTTCGTATTTTGAAATCGGAACTTTAAGGTAAGGCAACACTGCGAGTGCAAAATCACCACTGTCATTACCTATAATATTCTGCTTAATCCTAAATGTCAGATCACCGTGGCCTTCCGTGACACTTTTTTCATTTGAATCAAATTCCCGTTCGGTCTGCCTGCCATAGGTCTGGAAACCAATTTGTACAGCTGTGGAACCCGTGATGCCTACTTTCAGGTTCATCTGATTGATAAGCAAGGTGTGGGTCTCCTGTGTTTCTGCCTTTTCTCGTATGGTTCTTATCAGGTCTGTCTCAAACTGAAAATGTCCCGCATCCACTGTAAAAGGTGATTCCGTGACATCGGGACGGTCGGTTTCCATTTCCCGCATTTGTGATTTCGGAGTTGGATTGAAAAGTGAAAAATGCTTGCTGGTGCTCTTCTGCGCCCATCCCTTAACAGGAATAATTGCGCAGCAAAGTACCATAGTCGATACAATGTAATTTTTCTTCATAGCTATCTGAATACAATTAGAGTTTAATATTAGCTGTAGATTAAAAGCTGTGCCGTAATTGCAGAACGGTTTTGATATTTGAATATTTTTCCGGATAATATTAAAACTGTTTCGGTTTTTTCAGCAGCTTCAGCAATGGTAAGAATTCTTTTCTGTCGGGTTTCCGGTCTTTTGGCGAGGACAATCCATTGGAGCATCATTTTCTTAACAGATTTACTGAGGCTTTGAAAGAATTCTGCCGCATTTTCTCTACTTGCGAGTTCAGTGGCGAGATCTTCAGGGATGGTCAGTTCTTCTACGTCGTTCAGGATTTCCCAGGAGCCGTTAGCTTTCGCAGTGTCGATGATCTCAATACCCGCCTGAGACATTCGGTTTTCAGAAATAAGTTTTTCAACCTTTTGCTTGTTGATTTTAGACCAGGTGCTTTTAGCTTTTCGTTTTCCAAAATACTGAATGGAAGAGTCTTCGTCCAATTTTTTCTTAAGACTGTCTATCCATCCGAAGCAGAGCGCCTCGTCTACAGCATCGCTCCAGCTTACAGAAGGCTTGCCCGACTTTTTGTTATATTGAATAAGCCAAATCCCCTTTTCCCTGCTGTGATTTTCCTTAAGCCAATTGCGCCACTGACCGGAATCTTCCGCATAAAAAGTGTCTGGAGTTTCAGTAGTTTTATTAGTCATCACTTTTCGATTTCGTAAGTGTAAATATACTTAAACACAGGGGAAACGCTCACTATTACACATAAAAAAAGAGAGACAAATTTGAGCTGCCTCCCTTTCTTTAATTAAATATAATTGATGTATGATTGTCTGGGAAAGAGGGCAAAATTGCCCTCCTTATCAATAAATCTAATAAACTATGAATTAGGTTTATTTGATTTATTAACAGCAAAATTTTTGCCAAAATAATCTCAATTTATCTATTTTAGTAAAAAAATATATGCAATTTTTTGTTCAATCCGTATGTGATGGGCTTTCTTTAATTTTAATTGCTATGGTTAGTTTGTGTGAGTCTTTTTACTTAATCCAACCCACCTTTCTTTTCCATTTTTCCATTTCTGCTTTTCTTTTTTCAAAATCTTCGGGTGGAAGGTGGTTTTCGGCTTTTGCCTGATTTCGGATAATTTCGGTCTGTTCCTGCAGTGTATTCAGACCCAGCGATTTCCTTCTCTGATTCACCTTTTTAATGTCATCAACCGGGTTAGGGCTCAGCTCACCCTTCTCATCCCAGTCAAACTGAGTTCCGTAATTCTGCGGTTTATTTTCAAAGACTGCAATCCGGTCTGTAAGATAAGCAAGGTTCCTTGGATCGGCTTTTTTTCTCTGAACTTCTATTGATAAAAGTTCTGCACATTTTTTCATAAAGTGCGGTTTCCCAATTGAATGCTGAATAATAATCCAACCTGCATAAGCAGCTTCTGAACCTAATTTTTCAACGGTAGGAAATCCAATTTCATTAATGATTTTCTCCAGTATTGAAGCATTACTGTCGTGCAGCTCTGCCATCTCGGCATTATAGCCTTCTCCCAATTTTCCAGTTGAAATAAGGTGGTTTCTGAGCTCAAAGTCTTTCTGTTGAAGATCAAAAATGATGTCTGAAAATTGTTGATAATCCATTTTAAGATTAATAGTTTTAACAATAATGTTGAACGCCTTCAGTCTTTATTTAACTTCTTCATTGAGATAAACAAAATCTCCGGAATTCAATTTACCGAAAACTTCAGCTTTACTGCCTGGATCGATGAGGAAAAGATAGCTTACAAAATGTGGTTCCTTTGCTCCATTTTCAATCGTATTTTTTTCCTGGTCCAAAACAATTTTCAAAGTAGTGCTTTCGTCGTTGTAGGCAGTTACAAATCGGATAATACGATCTGGTTTTGTCCATTCATAGATCGTCAGTTTTTGGTTCCAGCTGCTCTTTTTCTTTTGCGAAGCTCCGAATTTTGCAGTGAGAAGCTTCAGAAGATTTTCAGAATCACTCTTCGTAATTTCGTCTGCAACAACGCCAATCGCTTTTATTTTGTCGTCATTTGTAGTTGCTATACTGATCTTTTGAAAATAAGTGTTTTTGAAGACTGCCATCTTATCAATATTACTCCAGTTGATCTGACTGTATTTAAATCCGATTCTTTTCTTGTCCGGAGAATAATTATTCAAAAATGTTTCCTCTTTCGTAAGCATCACCGAGCGTTCCCTGTCACCTTCTATATTGATTTCGTAGGCATTAGGGTAATCTTTACTCTTATACTTTTCTGGTAAAAGGCTGGAGATATCTGTTTTAAAACTGAAGTTTTCCAGGTCCAAAGGTGCTTCTCCAATTGCTTTCTGTTGTGCAAAAGAAAGACTGAAAGTGAGCAAAAGCAAAATGCCGGCTGTGATTTTAGTTTTCATATGTTTTGTTTTTAGTTAATGATAATAAACTTAGTCAGAATCGACGGTTGAATTAGTTTGATGCAGAATCACGTAATCCCAGGGATTCATCGTCAGGATCATCGTTCCGGAAACCGATTGCTCCTTGCCTGTAAAAAGATTAATGTAATTTCCTGTATCAAAAGAAGTATCGAACTGGACGATGATCAGCTCTTTACTAAGATTAACAAAGGTCAGAACTTTGTCACCGTTTTTCTCTCTCACAAAGGAGATGACCTGATCCATACGGTCATTCATAATCCTTACCATTTCGCCGCCACGATCACCATTCCAGAGCGCCTGATTTTGATGTTTTAGTGTAAATAGGGTGGTGTAGAGCGCCTCACTCTCATTAAGATCCCAACTGATTGCGTCCTTTTCAAAAAAAGCGAGCGAACGGTCCAGTCCGGCTTCCTGACCGCTGTAGACCAACGGAATGCCATCCATCATCGCTGTGAAAACCGTAACGGCTTTTAAAGATTCGCCAAAGTTGATGTATTGGTTGCCTTCCCAGGAGTTTTTATCGTGGTTATCAATGAAATTCATTCTGATGGCCGCCTTTGGAAAAATAGAAACGTGCTCCGCAATATAAGCTTCGCTTAGCGTCTTTACGCTCAATTCATTCACAAAAATGCGGTGCAGAATATTCCACAAAGTCCAGTTGTAAGTAGCGTCGAAAGCCCTTCTGTGAAGTTCTTTGTCCTCGGCTTCGGCCAGCATAAAAACAGGTTTTATCTCATCGAGTTCTTTCCTTACATTTTCCCAGAAATCGATGGGGACAAAGCTGGCGATATCGCATCTATAACCATCAATATCATACTTTTCCACCCAGAATTTCATTGCTTCTGTCATATACTTTCGCAGTTCCGGATTTTTGTAGTCCAGTTCAATAATATCATCATAGTCCCGCCAGCGCGTCGACTGGAAAGTGCCTTTTCGGGATTTCATGTACCAGTCCGGATTTTTGATCACCATATCATTGTCCCAGCTGGTATGGTTGGCCACCCAATCGATGATCACGTACATACCGTGTTTGTGAATTGCTGTAACCAGACTTTTAAAATCGTCCTCGGTGCCAAATTCCGGGCTTACAGACCAATAATCTTTCACCGAATAATAACTGCCGAGACTGCCTTTCCTGTGAAGCTCGCCGATGGGCTGCACGGGCATCAGCCATATAATATCGATGCCCATTTTCTTGAGCCTGGGAAGCTGATCTTCGACCGAACGGAAAGAACTGTTTTCTGAAAACTGGCGGATATTAAGTTCGTAAAGTGTTGCATTTTTCACCCAGTCCGGTGTGGTAATTTCAACATATTTTTTTGGCTGATATTGGTCGTAATGCTGTTGTTCCATATATTGTTGTCGAGGTTACAAAAATAATCGTAACTAATATCATACCTAGCTTCAAATTTTATATCAAGAGAATATTAATCTTTTAAAATCTTAAACGGATAGCAGAAAAATTGAGTGAGAAATCTATTTAGGTTTGATGTTTGCAGGGAAAAACGCGTGACAGTCTTTTGATAATTCATTAAAAATATATAGTTATGATTCCGAAAAAAATACATTACTGCTGGTTTGGCGGACAACCGAAAACAGAGTTAGCGAGCCATTGCATCGAATCCTGGAAAAAGATCCATCCCGATTTTGAAATTGTAGAATGGAACGATGAAAACTCCCCACTGGAAGACAACAATTACGTCAAAGAAGCGTATGAGCAGAAGAAATGGGCATTCGTCTCCGATTATGTGCGATCCAAAGTGATGCTGGAACAAGGCGGCATTTATATGGATACGGATATGGAACTGAAACATCCTCTGGACGAATTCCTGACCGAGGAAGCGATCTGTGGTTTCGAGGTCAAAGGTGTGCCGTACTCCGCATTTTGGATGGCAGAACCGCAGCACCAGTTGTCTAAAGATTTTGTAGATTATTATCAAAGGCAGGATGGCTTCGTAGAGCGCATCAACACAGATATATTTTCAGAAATGCTGGAAAAGGAATATGGCGCAGACCGCTACAGTGATACGATCCAAAAGTTGAAACACGGCGTTACATTGTATCCGTCAGTATACTTCTCGCAGGATCTTCAGAAAAATTATGTGAGTCATCATTTCAGCGGTTCCTGGTTTGGCGGTGATGAAGAAAATACGCACAAAAAAATGGTTAATGTCTACGGCCTTTTGGAACGTCTGATTAATTATCCCGGAGCTGCAAACGCTGTGAAAAGTGTGATCGACGAACACAAGATCATAGATGTAAAAGCTGTGCTCGATTTGATTCCAAAAGAGAAAATCAAAGAATATCTTGCTTCTGAATAGTGCATTTATTCCTTAACGACAACAAGTTTCCTGACTGCAGTTCTAAATCGTAAGAACTGCAGTCCTGTTATAAGGATGTACGCTGCTGAAAATATAACAAAGGTCATCAAAATCCTGTTCGAACTGAAACTGAATTGTAAAACGACCATCGTATAAATCAAACTGATAATCGGAATGGCTAGAAAGGAGAGAAAAGAGTAGAAAGGACTATTCCTGACTGCAGCGATGAGATTGAGGAATATCGTAAGAGAGGAAAGCAACAGGCCGATCACGTAAACCAGAGAAAAGCCGATATTTAAAAGAAGCTCAAAAATGTCCATTACTTTATCAAAAGCGGTAGGACCGTGCGGATCGGTTTCTGCAATTATCATTCGGTAGCCGAAGAAAAGCAGTATGAGCAAAAACACATTGAAGATCCAGAATCTGAACAGCATATTCATCATATCGGCAGTCTATTTTATTTTAAGATTATATACTGACCGTAGGTTCCGGACATTCACCTTTTTTATATTTGTTCTGATTTTCGTCCTCCAGATGATCTATGGTTTTGCTTTTGGATTTGTAAAAAACATTGAAAGTTTTCTTTGGATATTTTTCTGATTTGCTTGGCGAAAACATCACTTTATTTTTCGCTTCCGCAAAATCACCGTCCACATATTGCGAGATTTTTGAGTAAATATAAGCCGATTCATTCTCCTTCTTTTTTGCAGCATCATAGTCGTAAGTGGTTGTGATCATTCTTGCATTGGTAGAGGACCAACCGTACTCAAAAAGATTTTCGGTGACATACACTCTGGAATCTTTTTCTGACGTGGCAGTATAAATAAAGCACTTTTTTGATCTCTCGGCGCCTGAATAGTCCGGTGTTTTTTCCCGTGGCGCAGGAGTGATTTTCGGCGGCATGATGGGAGGCGGAACTTTATTTGATTTTTTCTTTTGGCCAAATGACAGGCTGAAGATCGTAAAAGTAATAATTGTAAGGGTATTTCTCATGGCTGTTTTATTTTAACTTATACTTTATCAAATCTACCGCCAAATCATTAATCTGATATTAATTTAATAAGTAATTACCAGCCGACCATCATTCAGTCCTTAAATTCGGCATCGCTTGCAAAGGCCAAAAACAGTAAAATCCACGGCAGTAAGATGATCAAAAAAAGGATCATGGTATAAATGATAAGGTATCTCCGGTTTTTGGTCTGCAACCAGAGCAATCCGCCGCCAATAATGCCGAGAACTATCACACCGCTCAGGAATTCCATTTTAGTATTGTAATTAAATTAACTTATTTACTATGTTCTGATTGCTCAAACACACTTCTCATATCAGGATTTGTATTATTCCCTGTTTTTTTTGCCTTGTCCAAATCTGAAGATTTTCAGTGTTATCGCAGACAGCAGGATTGCGAATAAAATATCTAAGATCAAAAACCAGTATTTCGTGATGGACATGTCCGCAGAACTTGTTGGACTCGGAGACGTCATTTCGCTGTACTTAATGTAGAATGCCAGCGGGAAACCGACATAATACGGACCGTCTACCGGCCGCTTATCATCGATGGTGAAATAAGTCAGTGCTGCAAAAATGACGATGGCAAGGACGAAATTTAGCAGGTATTTCTTCATTTGGTCTGCGGTTTTTGAGTGGTTTTTACTTCGAAATCTTTCTGAGTTTTATATTTTTAAAGTCGATCGCCGAGCCTTCATAATTTAGAGAAATACGACCCTCACGAGAGCTTGCGTCAGTAGCTTCGTTCACCAATTTTCCATTTAGATATTGTGTGATTTTTCCGTTTAGAGATTTGATGACGATAGAATTCCATTCGCCGTATGGTTTTTCATTCTCTAAAAATTTGGGAGACGTCACGCTTGCACCGGCTTCCACCAATTTGCCATTCACTTTGGCAGTCACCTGATCCAGAAAGACAAAATCCCCGGTCGTATTCTCCTTGATCTGAAACTGAATTCCTTTTGGCCAAACCTTATCCGGGGAGTCGGTCGGAATATTGTACATCACGCCGCTGTTTTTCTTGCCTTTTCCTTTGTATTGCTCATCAAGGTTCCATCGGTAATCCAGCGTCAGTTCAAAGTTGGAATAGCTTTTTTTAGACATCAGATAGCCCACATTTTCGCCGTGCATTCTTATTGTTCCCTCTGTGAACTCGTAAATTTTTGCAGGCTCCAATTTTTCAGAACTTGTTTTGATGTAGGCGTACCAGTCATTCTCTGTCCAGGTTTTTTGCTGGGTGGTGCAGGCGGTGAGGATGAGGAGGGCAAGGGTTAGGGTTGTTTTTAGCATTTATGAGAATTAATAACGGTTTTGGGCTTGCCGAAGGCAGGATTTTACCACAAAATTTAAATGGAATTACTACTGTTGAATTTGCAGAAATGCTCAGTCGAAACACTTCAGCTCCGCTTTCAGCAAACCGTTGTTGGCTGCCATTTTTGTTGAAACGTTGTTTTTTAATTTGTTGGTACTGCTCCTATTTGTTGCAATAATCCAAGAAAATCTGGTTGTCCGTGTTCGCCAATAATCTGTCCTTCTGATAAGTAATAAAAATTCATTGCTTGAACACTAATCGATTTTCCTGTTGGAGGAACACCAAAAAAATTCCCTTGATGTGTCCCACGCATTGTAAAACGAGCAGCTACTTTGTCGCCTTCTACAACTATGTCTTCAAGTGTCCATTGAATGTCGGGAAATCCACTTCTCATCATATTGATAATTGTAAGATAACCTTCTGGACCTTTCATCGGATCAGTTTGTCCAGGAACATGAAATATTGCATTTGGACTAATAAGCTCTTCTGCAAGATTTTCACTCGCTGTGTTTATGAACGTTACAAAGCGGTTCATAATAGTCTTGTTTGTGTTTAGTATATTCATTTCTGTTTGATATTTTTTTAGTCTGTCATGTATTATATGGTATCGCTTCTAAAATGGAAGCTGCCTGCCTGAGGTTTGCGTTCTGGCGGTAAATCGAAGCACAAAAGCTGATATTATTACTAGATTTCAATTGTAAAACTGCTGTTGAGTCTTGTGCCTCGGCCTCCCCTGACGCAAAACCCCTGTTAGCGGTTCGTTGTTTTATTCAGATATTATTAAATACTAATTATCTAAATCTCTTAATGCAAATTGGTTTTTAAGCGAATTTTTATTTTTATGAATTTCTCTTTCAATATTTGCGTTTAGTTTTTTTAGCATTTTTAAATACTTGGGCTAGATTATCAACTCGAAAGAATAAAATCAATCCGTTTCCAATTTCTTTTTTCTGGGTTTGAAATTGTCACGTGTTCGTGTTCTCCCCATTTATGAAGACACAAAATAACGACGTTTTCATTTGTTAGAATTTCAAAGTTTCTCCTCCGTGTTCACTATCACAACCTAATAAATTTTGATAAAATTCAGAACTTTCAGGAATGCTCTTTACTGCAACTATAGTTTCTGTTCTAACCATTTTATTTTTTATAGCTATTTGCTAGTCCCATATTTGAGGTCTCTCAAGTCCAAGTGTCCGCAAATAAGAAAGCATTTGTCCTGTGTGGACTGCTTCGTGATATGCTATTCGTTGCAAATAATCTCCAAGTTGTCTTCGTTGTCCTTTTTCTGAACGAACAATTTCAATTGTCGAAAAATCTGTCGGTCTAAGTGCTTTTATAGTTTCTATAAAATCTGCTCTGAAAGGCTCTGCAAAGTCAAGTTCTGATTGCAAGTCTGTATAAGGTTTGTTTGTCCAAGGTGAAACATAGTCGCCTAAATTTCCTCTTTTATTTACTATCATATGAAATAAATGTTCGCCTTCTAAAACGTGTCTTACCATTTCGAGACAATTCATTGCATTAATGTCGGGTCGCCAAAAATAATTTTCCGGTATAATTCCTGTCCAAAGTTTTAAGCTTCGTCTTCTAATTTCTTCCAAGTTGAGGACTGTAATTTCATTTGGTGTCATTCGTTTTGTGTTTTTTATTGATTTGTATAATGAAAATTAACTCAAAATACCTGTATTGCAGCTTATAATACAAAAAATTCTATTAGTGTATTCATAAGTTAGTGGACTGAATTTTTTACTAAAGTAATCATTAATTCTTCTAAATATGAATATAATCCTAAAAACAACAGCCCATTTTAATAAATTATCTATTTTAGAATCACATTTATAAACAAAAACACACAAATGAGCCCCGAAGCAAAGCAACATCACCACCCAAGGCCATGGCGGAAAAATAGTAGAACTATAGTATTTATTATTTCATTGAATTATTAACGATTTGGCTATCTACAAACTGCTCAAAACTTATTATTTTTCCGTCTTTCAGTTTCCAAACGTGAGCAACTCTAGCTGTAAATGCTTTGTTTGTAACCTTGTAAGTTCCTGTGTATGTGCCGAAAGCAACTACTTTATCATCGCTTGCTACATAATCTTCAGGTGTGAATTTATAATCAATCCATTCACTTCCCAATCGGCTGAAAACGTTTTTACCGATACTTTCCAAACCAACATATGTTCCTGCATAAGGAAAGCCTTTAGCTTCTGTCCAGGAAATATCACTGGCTGCATATTGAGCTAAATTTTTACCGTTTTCTTCAGATGTTTTGCCTTCGTAAGTACTTTTTATAATTTCTAAGTTGGTCATTTTTATATTTTTTAAAGAACAACTTGACAATACTAAAAGCACTGTCAAGCTGAAAATGTGTTGTTTTATCATTATTATCTTATTTCTCAACCTCAGCTTTCAATTCAAGATTAAAAGTTTTATATACGCCTATCACTTGGTCTGCAATGGCAATAGGTGTTGTTCCAGCAGTTGTACCAATAAATTCATCTGTTTGAATAAATCGAGTTTGACAGTCAGAAATGGCTTCTACCCGGTATCTGTGATTGTCAACAATTCCGGGAAAGATAGTTACTTCATCAGACCAGCCAAACAAAACGCCCTCTTGATAAATGAAAGAGCTATGTGAAATATCTGCAACCTGACCATTTCCCAAATCAAACTTTACAACAACACTTCCGCCGTTGCTGATGTTACCCGTAATACCTTGTAAAGACGAACTCCAATTGGGCATATTGTCAAAATTTCTGAGAACAGACCAAACTTTACCAGCTGGAGCATTTATAATAATATCAGTATAAACATTTGCCTGTGTAACAGATACTTCGGTAGTATTTGCAGTTTCTACCTGTAAGGTTAGATCTGGTTTACAAGCAATATCATCTTTTGAACAAGAAATAAACAAGAAATTTGTGATTACTAAAAGCACAACCAATGGCGTGCTAAACTTTATTTTTTTGAACATCATTTTTATATTAAATTATTTTTTTTCTTGAAAGAAAGTGTTTACCATTTCATTTCGCCTGTATTCACTTTTGCGCCAATCTGTAAGGCGGTTTCAAAAGTTAGTGTAGGATATTTTGCTTTCAGGGCTTTGATTAATTCTTCAGAAGTTTTGTTGTTTTTCAAGGCTTCTTCATAAAATTGAATGTAATTTTTAGTATGTTTTACCGCACTGATATCAAATGGATTCTGAGCGTTGGCGTGAGCAGGAATTACAATTTCTGGATGTAATGCTTCAATTTTGTCTAAAACTGAAACCCAGTTTTTTCTGGCTTCCGTAGTTTGCGCATCTGCCATCCACAAATGAAAACTTGTACCGAAAACATTGATACCGCCTACAACTGCTTTGATTGAAGGTATCCAAAGGAAAGTTTTGTCAGGAAATTCTTCTAAGCCGATTATCTCTAATTTTTTGCCTTCTAAATCTATAGTACTACCTTTTAAAACTTGAGGTAAAACAACATTTGATGTTATATTTTTTCCTAATCTTTCGCCCCAAACGTCCAGCTTCTTTTGAGCGCTAGCTTTAATATGTTCAACCGTTGCAGGTGATGCGTAAGCGGTGACTTCGGGAAAATATTTTTTAAATACTTCTAATCCGAAATAAAAATCAGGGTCGCCGTGAGAAACGAAAATAGTTGTTAATTTTTTGCCCGAATTTTTAATTTCCTGCGCCGCTTTTTCGGCTTCTGCCAAAGTAAATTGCGCATCAATTAATACGGCATCTGTTTTGCCACTCACGATTACCGATGCTACACCGAAACTATTTTCTGATGCGTTGTAAACGCTTACGTTTAAATCTTTTGTTTCAATAGTTTTGAAACTTTGTGCTTGTGTTTCCATTGTTGTTAAAATTGTTGATGTAATTAAAATTGATTTTAAAATGTTCATTCTTTTATTTATTTGAATTAATGATGCAAAGTTGCTTCATCGAATGTCTAATAACATTGAACAAGTTCAATAAATGAAAAATCCTTTAAACCTATAATTTAAAGGATTTTAAGATTGAATTTAAATTATACTTAGGAAACTGTTATGGTTTTTAGCAGAGTATAACCATCGGTCACATTTCCCGTAACATTATCGGCCATATTTTGGCTTAAGCTGTCAGAAAAAATACTGTCCTGTGTATTCGACCTATCTGGCGTTCCGTTATAGCCTGCTGTTGCGTAGACTGCTGAATAGGTAGCAACAGGAAATGCAATTTGCGTAACTAAAAGGGAAGCTCCACCAGTGGTGCGGACTTCTACGTGAACGTGAGGAGCTCTACCAGGATACCAGCCTGGAAAAATACTGATAAATGAAACTTGACCATTTGCATTGGTGGTTTGTCTGCCCCGTAAAAAGTTTTGAGCAGTATAATCAGCTAATTGCAACTGATTGCCTCCGTATTGCGAATAATTACCATCTTTATCACATTGCCAGACATCTACAAAAACCCCTGCAAGTGGTGTGCAACCGTTGCTTTGGTCTTGTATTGTCAAGGTCATTAGCAGTGCAACACCACTTCTGTCTCCAATAATACTTGCTCTCACATATTGTGCAGGTGTAAGTATCGGAAAAGGACCAATAGTTTCTGTCGGCGAAACTGCACAATTGCTATTAGTGTCATTATTTCCAGTGGTACTTGTATCTGGGTCATCATCTTGTGAGCAAGAAGTCACCACCATTGGTAAAGCTACAATTGCGCCTAATCCTAAGAAACCATCTTTTAAAAATTTTTTTCTGTCCATCTTTGTATTTTATTATGATTTTGAAAATTATCTATTTTAAAACATCGGGTGTGGATTGGCTGAAGTCGCAGGTGCATTTTGTATCACATCCCAATGTTCTGTAATTTTATTATTTTCTACTCGAAAATATTCTGAAATGGCTTGGAAACTTCCATCTGGTGTTGGTGCTTTGATGTGGAGTGCTACAATATTTCCTTCGGAAATGGTTTTTCTAAAATCTACGGTTGTTGCGGGTGTTCCTGCGATCCATTGTGTTGCCATTGCTTTTATGGCAGCTCTACCATCTGCAACTTGTGGGTTGTGTTGTAGATAATTTTCTACAATATAATCGTCGATAGCGGTAACATCTTTGGCTCCAAACAAGCGTTGGTAAAATGTAATAACCAATTGTTTGTTTGCTTCTTCTTGTACTAGATTTCTTGCGGCGGTTGTATTGGCATCGTCACCAAACATTGGGTGCGCATTGGCAGAAGTTGTTGGAGCATCCTGTATTACGTCCCAATGTTCTACTAATTTATTGTTTTCTACCCGAAAATATTCGGTAATGGCTTGAAAGCTGGTTCCGTCTGGAGAAGGTGTTCTCACGTGTAGAATAACCAAATTGCCTTCGGCTAAAATCTTTCTAAAATCTACTGTTGTTGGAGGCATTCCTGCAATCCATTGGGTAGCCATTGATTTTAATGCAACACTACCATCGGCAACTTGTGGGTTGTGTTGAATGTAGCCTGATGCAACATAATCGTCGATAGCGGTAATATCTTTGTCGCCAAATAAACGCTGGTAAAAAGTTCGTACTAATAATTTGTTGGCTTCTTCCTGCTGAATGTTTCTTGAAGATGTAACTTCACTATCATTATCATTAGAACAACTTGTTGCAAAAAGAGCAACACCTATAATCACGAAGATTGCTAAAATTCTTTTTTTCATTTTTTCAATGTGTTTAAATTATAATGCAAATATGCAATGACATATAATTTAAAAACATTGAACTAGTTCAATAAATTAAGATAATTACTTCTTTAACGATATTTTTTTTCTTATTTTACTTAAAAATTCGTGGCTGATGCCCAAGTAGGCGGCGACTTGAATATTAGTCAGTCGCTGGAAAAGTTGAGGATATTTTTCGATAAAATCAATGTATCGTTGGTCGGAGGTTTTGCTGAGATTGTCTATCATACGGCGTTGTAAGGAAACGTGCGTTTTTTGGGTCATCACACGAAAAAGTTTCTCAATTTTTTGTAGATTTTCGTAGGCAAACTCTTTGTCTTTTTTATAAATTACAAGCACCTCGCTGTCTTCCAAAGCTTCAATAAAGAGCTGAGAAGGTCTTTCGTTGGTAAAACTGTCGATGTCGGTAATCCACCAATTTTCAATGGCGAAATAAAGAACTTGTTCAAAACCATTCATATCAATATGATATACCCGAAAAAGCCCTTTGGTAACAAAACCTTCAAATTTACAAATCTCACCTTCACGTAATAAAAATTGTTTTTTCTTGATACTTTTCTTCTGAAATAAATCACAAAAGTCAGTCAATTCTTTGTCTGAAAGTGAGATGTGTTTTGATATGTTTTGTTTTAGAATGTCTGTCATAATGTGAGGTTTAATAATTTTACTAACCATTCTGGATACTTTAAGTTTACCACAACCCTCAAGAATATTCAATAAAGAGTTTTTATCGCCTTTAATATTAAAGATTCTCCTTCACGATAAGACCTAATAATCATTGAGATAGTTACAAAGCAGCAACTATACTGGATATAAGCGAGGTTTTTTGAGTGTATGCCTTTTGGTTAATAGACATTATCAACATATAAATTAGGCTTAAGAAAAATTTTAGTAAATTTAATTGAAAGATAAAACATCTCAGTTATTGTCAAGTAAGACGTGAACAAAGGATCATACCAATAATTTTCCAATTCTCTATATCGCTGATTTTCCTGATTTCATCATATTTTTCCTATGGCCTCGTTCAAAAACCGGTTAAACGGGTATATTTCTTTCAGAACCTTTACTGTATTCATAACAAAATCTTGATCCAGAACATCTGCATCAGACAAAGGGTGGAAGACTGTAAACTGCTTGAATTTCAGATAATCGCCCATTGGATCTTCCTTGTCAAAGCCTTGCGGAACTTTCACAAGTTTGGTTCCTTGTAATTCCAAAATGTCTTTGAAAGATTTTTTATTGAGGATTTTAAGGAATTTTTCGCTGTCAGAACTGATTGCTGTGCGGATGGCTTTTAGGTTCTTTGGTTCGGTCATATAAACGCCACCTGCGAGAAAGGATTTGCCAGGTTCCAGATGGATGTAATAGCCTGCGTGATTCAGTGTTTTCGGACCTTTTTCCACCAGCGATGCGCCCAGATTATTTTTGTAAGGCGTCTTGTCTTTGGAAAATCTGGTGTCTTTATAAATCCTGAAAATACAGTTTTTGGCTTCAAGCCTTTCAACGCTTTGATCAAATTCTGCAACTTCGGATATGATTTTATTTACGACGTTTTCAACATTGGCTTTTGCATCAAGGTACATTTGCTTACTTTCATTGAACCATTCTCTATTGTTATTGATTTCAAGCGTGGACAGGAAGTTTAGGGTTTCTTTATTGACAGTTGCTCTCATTGCTTTGATAATTTAGGATAAAGATATTTAATTCTAAGATTATTTCAACAAAAAAATCCCGCTCACTGAGCGGGATTTGATCTTGTGATCTTACTTTTTAATAATTTTGGAACTGTACGTCTTGCCGTCAAAGTTCTTTATATTAATGATGTAAACACCGGATTTCAATTGACTGAGGTTAATTTCCTCTGCGTTTTTAAAATCAGCAACCTTCTGTCCAACCGCGTTGTGCAAATCGATTGTTGCTGCTTTTTCGCCATTCGGAAGATTCAGTTTTAAAATGTCTTTTACAGGATTTGGATAGAGCTTTATGTTGCCTTTTGTCACATCATTCACAGCAAGCACTTCATCATTGATTTTCAAATTGTCAATGTACGCACTGCCTCCGAAATTATCATGAACAAAGTTGATCCCCGCAATGTTGGTTTTGGCAAAGTTCTCCAAAGAGTGGATCAAAACGCCATCAATATAAAAATCGATTTTGTTTTCTGAAGTTACAGATTTCAGTTTGTACCATCTATTGGCTTCCCAAGTGAAATTGGCATTTTCGTAATCATAATCTTCATTTGCTACCACTTCAAGATTTCCTGTGTAGTTGAAAGAGTAAATAGAAATAGGCATAAACTCGTCCGTTTCCACGATTCCAAAAGTTCCAAATTCAAAAGTAGAACCTTCAAGTTCAGTAATGTAAACATCAAATTCTACGGTCGTTGTTTGGTAACTGTAGTCATTGTCGAAAAATTTAGCTGCTCCAAAAATAGGAAACCAGCCAAAATCTTCGTTGGTATCAACGCTTATTTTAAGAGATTGAGTTCCGGTAGAAGCTTGTTCGTTTGAAATCACCTGATTGTTGATAGGAAGTTCATCATTATTCAAAGTGACTTCCCATCCATTCTGGCCCTGTACAGAACCAAGTGCATAGCCTTCCGATGCTTCAAAAGAAACGGTCTGCTGCGCAAAAGCAAAAGACGAAAACAGAGAAAGCATCAATAAGTATTTATTCTTCATAAAATAATTTTTGCCAATGATAAGAAATTAAAAATGAAAAACAAAGTCCTAAGCAAGCTGAAAAGGCCTTGGGAAGTAGATTTTTTCTTAAAAGCTCTTAGTCCATACAGAATTTAGACGGACCGTTTTCACCTATTGACAATTTAATTGCATTTGATTGCTATGTCATTCCTCTTCATTCATAAATTGATAATTGTACTTTTAGTTATCATCTATCGGGATAAAAACCAATTTTTTATAATTGGGATATTTCTTTTTATTGATCGTTATTTTCGCAGAAATACGCCTGTGCTTTCCAGTTGATGGACAAGGCTTCCAGAATTTTCTTTCCCAATAAATTTTTATCGTATCACTCCTTTGCTGTGCATACAATTCCTCAATTTTAGGCGTAAAACACCCATTTCCCATACTAAATAAATAATCGGCATTTTGGGTGTAGTATTTTTCATAACCGGCTTTGTTATTTTTAGTTGTGTCCACTATTTCTGCGCTTATTGCATCCTTATAATTTTCAATGAGTTTAAAATCAGAGTCGTAGTTGTGCTCGGTTTCTTCTATTTTAAATTCGGATATGTTTTTACCGCACGAACAGATGAAGAATATTAATCCCAGAAGAAATATTATTTTAATTATCTGCAGTTTTTTATTCATTGTTATTACTTTCAATAAATTTAGAAATATTTATGAATGTCTGACCGTTTTTTTTAAGTCGAGTAGAGCTTGTCAGCAATGCAATTAGAAACACCACTGAAAATTTGGCGAAGTCAATCTTTTTATTTTAAGTTGAAGTTTGTGTAACTATTGCAAAGAACTTCTTAGACGTATTATTTATATTTGTTAAAGTAACCAGTTTTATTAATCGTGTGAATTTCGCCAATACTGAACGCTTGTCAGGATAATTTTACAATTCGTCTTCAATATTTTCTGTTTTAAATTAATATCAAAAAAAATGAAATTGTAAGGTTTTTATTTTTTACCAAAATAGTGAAGGCAAATGATCTGTTGTCTAAAATCAGTACAGCGTCTGATCGTTTTCGCAAAAGAAACTCGGTCTTTTTCCTTTTCCTGTTGTTTTTTTAGAAACATCGCCGCCACATTTCGGACATTTCTTTTTATGATAAATCTGCCAGTTTTTTTTGAGTTCATCCACCCGTTTCCATTTCAGAAAATCAAAACTGTAATTTCTGGCTTCTGTGATAAGATTGTTGAGCTTTTTTAAAGGCAGATTTCCAACAACACTTTCCGGGTGAACGCCTACTCTGAAAAGAGCCTCGTTCTTAATAATGTTACCAACGCCCGAGAAAATATCCTGATCCATCAGCGCATCACAAACCATCATTTCGGGATGGGTTTTCAGTTTCTTTTTAGCCTTTTTGGGATTCCACACGTCGCTCATTACATCTGCTTCCCAGTCTACAGTTTTCAGGAAATCGTCTGTAACTGCCTTTACAGAACAGGTGTAGAAAATGGCTTTGCCACTTTTGAAAGTAAGTGCCAATCGAAGAGATCTGTCGGGTTTTGTCTGCTCGTCAATCTCGTAGGAGCCAAACATCAGCAGATGGATTCTGATGTTTATATGTTCGAAAATGAGATAGCTCTGTTTCCCATAGAGCCTGATTTCTTTTAGCTTTTCCCCAATAAGTTGTTCCGTTTCAATGGTTGCATTTCCGCTTGCTGCGGTCACCTTTTCTCCAACGAATTTGGTGAGATCTTCTTTCATCAAAAAGATAGACGGACCTTCTGGCATAATGACTTTTTTGATAAAATCTCAAATATTATTCCGTTAAAAATAAAAATTGAAGTATTTTTGAAAAATGATGAACTTAAACCAGATTTACAACAATCAGCGGACAGGCAATAATCCACACACAAAGGCTTCACGAACAGATTTTCAAAGAGATTTTGACCGGATTATTTTTTCATCAGCTTTCCGCAGACTGCAAAATAAAACCCAGGTTTTTCCGCTTCCCGGCAGTGTTTTCGTTCACAACCGTTTAACGCATTCACTGGAGGTTTCTTCCGTAGGCAGAAGTTTGGGAAGCGTCATCGGTGAATTCATCTACGAAGATTTTAAAGACGAACTGACTGAAGATTCTAAAAGTTTTTATCTGCATAACCTCAGTAATGTCATTGCTGCAGCCTGTCTCTGTCATGATGTGGGAAATCCGGCTTTCGGGCATTCCGGAGAAGATGCCATCGCCAGTTATTTTGACCGAAATGAAAGTGATCTTAAACCCAAGTTTAATGAGAAAGAATGGGCAGATCTTGTTAATTTTGAAGGAAATGCGAACGCGATACGTGTTTTGGCTCAGCAGCAACAAGGTAAAGACGCCGGCGGTATCCAGTTGACATTTGCCACTCTGGCGAGCATTGCAAAATATCCGTGCGAGGCAATTGCCAAAAAGAAAGGTGTTCTCCATCGCAAGAAGTTTGGCTTTTTTCAAAACGAAAAAGAGGTCTTTCTGGAGATAGCTAAAGGTTCTGGTATGATCCAGGAAAGCGAGGATCCTCAGATTTTCAAAAGGCATCCTTTTGTCTGGCTTGTAGAGGCAGCAGATGATATTTGTTATAATATTATTGATATGGAGGATGCGCACAGGCTTGGCATCGTCTCTACCGCAGACTGCAAAAATCTCTTCTTTGAGCTGGTGAAGTCTGAAACCGATGACGTCGCAAGAATTGATACAAAGCTGGCTTCTATTTCAAATGAAAATGAGCAGATATCGTATCTGAGAGCCAAAGTGATCAATGCGTTAATTAACAAATCGGTAGCGCTTTATAAAAGTAATTTTGACAAGATTCTGAACGGAACGCTGGATCAGGGACTTCTTGATATTTATAATTCAGAAAATAAAATACTGCAGGACATTACCACATTTTCCGTAGACAAGATTTACAATCACAAAGCGGTTGTAGAGATTGAAAATGCAGGCTATAACGTGATGTATGAGCTTCTTGATCATTTTATTCCCTCTATTTTGAAGCCGGATCATGAAATGAAATCTTACGACAAAAAAGCACTCAAACTGCTTCCCAAGCAATTCTTTTATGAGAACGGGACAGACTATCAGAAAGTGCTGGGCGTGGTAGATTTTGTCTCCGGAATGACAGATAATTTCGCGACAGATCTCTACAGAAAAATTAAAGGAATTGATATCGGAATGACTGTGTAAAACATTAAAAACTAAACCAAGAAAACTTTTTTAACCTAAATATATTAAACTATGAAAAGAGAATTTTTCAGAAAAATTGCTTCTACAGCAATCTGTCTTACCGCTATTGCTGTTTTGACAACTTCTTGCAGCAAAGATGACGACGAGGCTGCCAATCACAAGCTAAAGTTTCAACTGACGGGTAACTATACCGGAAATCTGAAAGCTACACTTACCTATGGTGATCAGCAAAATGCAGATGCAGAAACTGAGGACGTCAGCAAATTGCCTTGGACAAAGGAAGTAGATGTTAAAGGTCCGTATGCGATGGGAATCGGCGTGATGACCTGGGACAAATCGGGGAAGAAAGGCGAGAAGGTGAACATCAAACTCTATGTTGACGGTGTAGAAGTCAAATCTACATCTGCCACGGCCGATGCAGACGGGGATGTGATGTCAAACATCATACAGTATACCGGAGGAAATTAATTTTAAAACAGAAGAAGAAGAGGTTACAATTTTGTAACCTTTTTTTTTTTAGATAGAATTCAGTGTATTTAGAAAATCATTTTAAATCAGTTCACAATCAAAAACTTCCTGGAAATGTTTTTTGATCTTGTCCTTTACTTCTTCAAAATCAACTTCCGTCTCCAGCTCTCTTTTCATAGAAGTGACCTGTTTATCGGTGATTCCACAAGGAATAATATAGTCAAAATACCGCATATCGGTATTCACATTTAATGCAAAACCGTGGATGGTGATCCAGCGTGACGCTTTTACTCCCAATGCGCAGATCTTTCTTGCATAGGGTTTTCCAACATCAAACCAGACGCCTGTTTCACCAGGAGATCTTTCGCCGTGCAGGCCATATTCTGCAAGTGTGCGGATAATTACCTCCTCCAGATCTCTCATATATCGGTGGATATCTGTATAGAAATTCTCAAGATCCAGAACAGGGTAGCCGACGATCTGCCCGTAGCCGTGGTAA
>Ga0302347_1002151_pt1 | contig 20947 bp, 23 predicted proteins | sample PhyWR1_FD_202178 | JGI IMG/M metagenome (GOLD analysis project Ga0302347, IMG submission 202178) | Leaf surface microbial communities from wheat plants in UC Gill Tract Community Farm, Albany, California, United States - DLSL W.R1 (v2)... | ecosystem: Host-associated > Plants > Phyllosphere >...
GGGAGGTAACATCCCTACGCTGTCGCCAGGATCGGCCTCTGGCAAAAGCGGAATGGATACGCCGAAAACGCCGGCCCATAAAACGGTTGACGGCGATCAGACCAACGGGGTTATTCCGGGCAGTAATACCAGCGGTAATATCCCTACGCTGTCGCCAGGATCGGCTTCCGGAAAAAGCGGGATGGATACACCAAAAACGCCAGAGCATAAAACGCTGGATGCGGCGATGAACTCGCGGAGTAACTGGAAACCGTTGCTGACTGAAACGCCCATTAATATCTATGCGGCCGTGACTATTAAGCTTAACGACACGGGTTCAGACCTGGCCTGACGTTGACCAGCCCTGCTCTCTTTCGTCCTTTGCTGGGCGAAAGAGAGCTTTTTAACTGGCCCGACAAAACGCTATCGCGCGCGTTCGGGCCAGATTTTATTACTCGCCTTTTTTTGCTGCCTGGATATACAACATTTCCAGCGCCAGCGTCGCGGCGGCCAGCGCCGTGATCTCAGACTGATCGTATGCCGGTGCCACTTCCACCAGATCCATTCCGACGATATTTAAATCCTTCAGGCCACGAACCAGCTTAATCGCCCGGTCGGATGTCAGACCGCCGATAACCGGCGTACCGGTACCTGGTGCAAATGCCGGGTCCAGACAGTCAATATCAAAGGTCAGGTATACCGGCATATCGCCGACAATCTGTTTTACCTGAGCGATGATGTCATCGACCGTACGATCGTTAACCTGACAGGCGTCCAGCACGGTAAAGCCGTTATCTTTATCAAACTCAGTACGAATACCAATCTGGACAGAATGATTTGGATCGATCAGTCCTTCTTTCGGCGCGGTATAGAACATCGTGCCGTGATCGAATTCGCATCCGTTGGCATAGGTATCGGTATGCGCGTCAAAATGGACCAGCGCCATTTTACCAAAATGTTTAGCGTGGGCGCGCAGCAGCGGCAGGGTCACAAAATGGTCGCCGCCGAAAGACAGCATTCGTTTTCCCGCTGCCAGCAGCTGTTCCGCATGAGCCTGCAGCTTTTCGCTCATCTCACGAGCGTCACCGAAGGCATACACCAGATCGCCACAGTCAACCACATTCAGGCGCTCGCGCATGTCAAAGTTCCACGGGAAGCGATGATGCTCCCACGCCAAGTTCGTGGACACCTGACGGATTGCAGCCGGGCCATGACGACCACCGGGACGACCTGACGTTGCCATATCGAACGGAATGCCGGTAATAACCCAATCCGCATCGCTGTCGTACGGCTGGAAATTCAGCGGCAGACGTAAGAAACCAAAGGCATTGGATACCAGGGAATTATCGTATTGATGACCTAAGGTGCTCATGTGTTGACCTCTTTGGAGTCGATGTTGTGAAACATAGATGAAAAAAAATCCCTTCCGCGTCGTTAAGCCCGACGAGAAAGGGATCATTTATAAGCTGCTTGTTACGGCGGATTATCGCCGTTAATTCAACCGGGTTCAAGAGAGTATAGGCAATCATGCATCCCCTCGCCTGTCACCCGGTCAGGGTAAAATACTACTCGTCTTCGAGATACGTATACCCGTAAAGCCCCGCCTCAAATTCTTCAAGGAACTGTTGCTGGAGCGCATCGTCAAGATCGGTTTGCTTCACCTGATCGCGGAAATGCTTCAGCAACGTATTGGGGTCAAGCTGCACATATTGCAGCATATCGGCTACCGTATCGCCTTCATCAGACAGCTCGACTTCTACGCTACCATCCGGGAAGACGAATACATCAACCGCTTCGGTATCGCCAAACAGGTTGTGCATGTTACCGAGGATTTCCTGATAGGCACCCACCATAAAGAAGCCCAGCATCGGTGGATTTTCAGGATCGTACTCCGGCATCGGCATAGTCGTCGCAATACCGTCGCCGTCGATGTAGTGATCGATAGCGCCGTCGGAGTCGCAGGTAATATCCAGCAGGACCGCACGACGCTCAGGCACCTGATCCAGACCTTCCAGCGGCAGAACCGGGAACAGCTGATCGATACCCCACGCATCCGGCATCGACTGGAACAGCGAGAAGTTAACGTACATCTTATCCGCCATGCGCTCCTGCAATTCGTCGATAATAGGACGATGCGCACGGTTGCTCGGATCAAGCTGCTTTTGTACTTCATGGCACATATTCAGATAAAGCTGTTCGGCCCAGGCGCGCTCCTGAAGACTGAATGTCCCGGAGGAATAACCGATATGAATATCATGCAGGTCCATCTGGCTATCGTGCAGCCATTCACGCAGCGAGCGACGGGTGCCTGGCTCATGCATTTCCTGCCAGGTTTCCCACATGCTTTGCAGCGCGCGCTGGGCGTCTTCGCCAGGCGCAACAGGAACGGTATATTCGTTACGCTCTACGCCGATAATGTTCGACACCAGTACGGTATGGTGCGCCGTAACGGCACGTCCGGACTCGGTAATCACCGTCGGATGCGGCAGGCCGTGTTCTTCACAGGCATCGCCAATGGCCCAAATAATGTTGTTAGCATATTCATTAAGGCCATAGTTTACGGAACAATCAGACTGCGAGCGGGTGCCTTCGTAATCCACGCCGAGGCCGCCGCCGACGTCAAAGCACTCAATGTTGACGCCAAGCTTGTGCAATTCCACGTAGAAGCGTGCAGATTCGCGCACGCCGGTTGCGATATCACGAATGTTGGCCATCTGTGAACCGAGATGGAAATGCAGCAGTTGCAGACTGTCCAGGCGCCCGGACTCACGCAGCGTTTCAACCAGCTGCAATACCTGCGTTGCCGCCAGGCCAAATTTAGATTTTTCACCGCCGGAAGACTGCCATTTGCCGGACCCCTGCGACGCCAGACGCGCACGCACGCCCAGACGCGGGATCACATTCAGACGCTCAGCTTCAGCCAGCACGATGGCGATTTCGGACATTTTTTCGATGACCAGATAGACTTTATGGCCCATCTTCTCGCCGATCAGGGCCAGACGGATATATTCACGGTCTTTATAGCCGTTACAGACAATCACGCTGCGGGTCATGCCTGCATGGGCCAGAACCGCCATTAGCTCCGCTTTCGAACCGGCTTCCAGACCCAGCGGCTCGCCAGAATGGATCAGGGACTCGATCACGCGGCGATGCTGATTGACCTTAATCGGGTAAACGAGGAAATAATCGCCGTTATAACCGTATGATTCACGAGCGCGTTTGAACGCGGCGTTAATCGAGCGCAGGCGATGTTGCAAAATCTGCGGGAAGCAGAACAATGCAGGCAGGCGCTGGCCTTGTGCTTCGCGGGCCTTAACCAGTTTGGCAAGATCGACGCGTGCTTGTGGGACGTCGGGATCGGGGCACACGCTGATATGGCCCAGTTCGTTAACGTCGTAATAATTATTACCCCACCACGCAATATTGTATGTGCGCAGCATCTTGCTGGCTTCCTGGGAGCTCATCGCAACCTCCTGCATGGAACGTAGTACACCTTGTTCGCCCGCTGACGAAGGCGAAACTGAAGAAATGTCGTCAGACATAGCGAACCTCAAATTGTGTCGAAAGTGTAAAACAGCAAACTACTATCGCAGCCCAAAGGCGCGATAACAACCCATAAACAGTCTGATTCTTCAGTAGAAAATGCTGAAGCGCCAGCTGAGCGAACGGTTTCTTATTCATATCATTGTAAAACACGTACCCGAACCTGGTATGACAATTCGGAGAAACCATGAGAAAACCCTTGCTTAGCAAGAGCGCCCTTGTTCAGTTCACAGTCGGTAATCGGCCCTGAGATCCTGAGAAACACCGGGATGGGTATAACATCGGCAGGTTTGTATCAACGAGATGCAGATTGCGGAAAAGAAGCGTACACCAGAACGGTGCGGCTGCATGAGCGGCGTCCAATGGTTCATTATTTCGTATCACCTCCACGCCAACTTCTTCAGTCAGCGACAAGCCAAAGCTAAAGTTTTAACCCGGCTGGAAGTGGCGACACGATGAATTTCGTCGTGCGCTTTTATATGAGCCGCGCGCGGCGTTTTATACGTGGTTCGACTCTGAAATGCAAAAGATAAATACGCGCTATCCCTGACTTACCGCACGACAATCTCATCCGCTTTGCCTGGTAATGCGACATTAATCAAAAAAAAACTGGAAATCGGGTGAGTAACTAACCTAAAATAGCCGTCCAGATGTTAATCCATCTATACATAAAAGCATTCAAATTGCATTGCGACGGCCAGCGACTCAACTCCGACCATGAAGCTAACACGGTGTCCAGTTTACTGCCCGCAGCCAGTCCATAAGCAGTTTGAAGGATCGGGTATATACAGATTAACACGCCGACTGCCAGTGCCAATCAACCTGCACGCCCTGGTAGAGTTATCCATCATGGCAACTCCGCATGGCAGTTTGCGCTAACCGACTTCTCCTTGGGTGAAATTAAACATGGCAAAACACCTTTTTACGTCTGAGTCCGTTTCAGAAGGGCATCCTGACAAAATCGCAGACCAAATCTCCGATGCTGTACTGGATGCGATCCTCGAACAGGACCCAAAAGCGCGCGTTGCGTGTGAAACCTACGTTAAAACCGGCATGGTTTTAGTTGGCGGTGAAATTACTACCAGCGCATGGGTTGATATCGAAGAGATCACCCGCAAAACGGTTCGTGACATTGGTTATATCCACTCTGACATGGGTTTTGATGCCAACTCTTGCGCCGTATTGAGCGCGATTGGTAAACAATCTCCGGATATTAATCAGGGCGTTGACCGTGCCGATCCGCTGGAACAGGGTGCGGGCGACCAGGGTCTGATGTTTGGCTATGCGACTAACGAAACCGACGTGCTGATGCCTGCGCCAATCACCTATGCGCACCGTCTGGTGCAGCGTCAGGCTGAAGTGCGTAAAAACGGTACTCTGCCGTGGCTGCGTCCGGATGCAAAAAGCCAGGTCACCTTCCAGTACGATGATGGCAAAATTGTCGGCATTGATGCGGTCGTCCTGTCGACTCAGCATGCTGAAGATATCGATCAGAAATCGCTGCAAGAAGCGGTAATGGAAGAGATCATCAAGCCAGTGCTGCCGACCGAATGGCTGAACAGCGCGACCAAGTTCTTTATCAACCCGACCGGTCGTTTTGTGATCGGCGGCCCGATGGGCGATTGCGGTTTAACCGGACGTAAAATCATCGTCGATACCTACGGCGGCATGGCGCGTCACGGCGGCGGTGCATTCTCCGGTAAAGATCCGTCTAAAGTTGACCGTTCTGCCGCCTATGCCGCACGTTACGTAGCGAAAAACATCGTGGCTGCGGGTCTGGCCGATCGTTGTGAAATCCAGGTTTCTTACGCTATCGGCGTGGCTGAGCCAACATCGATCATGGTTGAAACCTTTGGCACCGAAAAAATTGCCAGCGAACAGCTGACGCTACTGGTACGCGAGTTCTTCGACCTGCGTCCTTATGGCCTGATCCAGATGCTGGATCTCCTGCATCCGATTTATAAAGAGACGGCCGCTTACGGTCACTTCGGTCGCGAACATTTCCCGTGGGAAAAAACCGATAAAGCGCAACTGCTGCGTGATGCTGCCGGTCTGAAATAATCCATCGCTATTCACATAAAGCCAGCCTCGCGCTGGCTTTTTTATTTTCTGCGCCGGCCGGCATACGCCTTTCCCTTCAAAGCTTCTGTACTGGTAAACGTGCCCGTTATTTATCGTGAAAACGATTACACCCTCTTCTTTCGCCAGAGCCGCACTTATGCGATTCATGTAGCACAGATTTTTGCCATTCGTTACATTTTATTTCAGCTTAATCTGAAATGGATTTAAAAAATATCGCAAAACCTGACAAAACTACTATAGTTTCATGCTGTTATGAACTTACCATTCTTGACACTTATGTAACCGATTACACTGACGTGATTCAACTCACATATTTTAGCGGCATACTGACCTATTATTCGGGTCAATAAATCTGATAACACAACTGGAGGGCACCATGCCTGACAATAAAAAACATGGGCGTTCTAACAAGGCGATGACCTTTTTTGTCTGTTTCCTTGCCGCGCTGGCCGGACTGCTTTTTGGCCTTGATATCGGTGTGATCGCCGGGGCTTTACCTTTTATCACCGATGAATTTCAGATCAGTGCTCATACCCAGGAGTGGGTGGTGAGTTCCATGATGTTCGGTGCCGCCGTCGGTGCCGTGGGTAGCGGCTGGCTCTCTTTCCGTCTCGGGCGTAAGAAAAGCCTGATGATCGGCGCCATTCTGTTCGTACTCGGCTCGCTGTTCTCCGCCGCAGCACCTAATGTGGAAGTGCTTATCCTTTCTCGCGTGCTGCTGGGCCTGGCCGTCGGCGTCGCGTCTTATACCGCCCCGCTTTATCTGTCAGAAATTGCGCCGGAAAAAATCCGCGGCAGCATGATTTCCATGTACCAGCTGATGATTACCATCGGGATTTTAGGTGCCTACCTTTCTGACACCGCATTTAGCTACAGCGGCGCATGGCGCTGGATGCTCGGCGTGATCATCATTCCGGCCATTCTGTTGCTGATTGGGGTCTTCTTCCTGCCGGACAGCCCGCGCTGGTTTGCCGCTAAACGTCGTTTTCACGATGCGGAACGCGTACTGTTACGGCTGCGTGATACCAGCGAGGAAGCGAAAAATGAACTCGAAGAAATTCGTGAGAGCCTGAAGGTAAAACAGAGTGGCTGGGCGCTGTTTAAAGAGAACAGCAACTTCCGCCGCGCGGTATTCCTCGGCGTGCTGCTCCAGGTTATGCAGCAGTTCACCGGCATGAACGTGATCATGTATTACGCGCCGAAAATCTTCGAACTGGCGGGTTACACCAATACTCACGAGCAGATGTGGGGCACGGTGATTGTCGGCCTGACTAACGTGCTGGCAACCTTCATTGCGATCGGACTGGTAGACCGCTGGGGCCGTAAGCCGACGCTGACCCTGGGCTTCCTGGTCATGGCTGTCGGGATGGGTATCCTGGGCACCATGATGCATATCGGTATTCACTCTCCATCAGCGCAGTACTTTGCTATCGCCATGCTGTTGATGTTTATCATCGGCTTCGCCATGAGTGCCGGTCCGCTGATTTGGGTGCTGTGCTCTGAAATCCAGCCGCTGAAAGGCCGTGATTTTGGTATCACCTGCTCCACCGCAACCAACTGGATCGCCAACATGATTGTCGGCGCAACGTTCCTGACCATGCTTAATACGCTGGGCAACGCCAATACCTTCTGGGTGTATGCGGGTCTGAACGTGCTGTTTATCCTGCTGACGCTGTGGCTGGTGCCGGAAACCAAACACGTCTCGCTGGAGCACATCGAACGTAATCTGATGAAAGGTCGTAAACTGCGCGATATCGGCGCACGTAACTGATCATTACAGGCTTCCTCTCTGACGGAAGGAAGCCTGTCCCACCGTTAACTTCCGCGATAGGTCGAGTAACCGTACTGACTTAACAGCAGCGGTACATGATAGTGCTCATCGGTTTTCGTTATATGAAACTCAACCGGCACTTCCGGGAAGAAGCTCTCCTGCTTTTTGCTATCAAAATAGGGTTTAGTTTTGAACGTCACCCGATAGTCTCCCGGCTTCGCTTCCTGCTCCGGCCATAACGCTTTAATGCGCCCGTCTTTATCGGTATGTCCGCTATTCAATTGCTGCCATCCATTGCTGTTTTTTTGTTCCAGAACCACTTCAACATTGGCGGCGGGTTTACCGGTTTGTTGATCGAGAATATGCACGCTCAAAATATTGTTGGCGGCGGCCATGACCATGCCAGGGGCAGAAATCGCACAGGCGATGGCGGCGGTAAGAAGGTACTTTTTCATGTGATGCTCCAGGTTCGGTTGAGTACATTGACTGTATATGACTCGTGCGCTGCTAACCTGACGCGAAGATGACAATTTCGTCATGATTGCTAATATCTCCCCCACGGACCTGATGCCTGTGACATAGTGGCTGCATGAAAATTCTGCTCATTGAAGACAATCAAAAAACCCGCGATTGGGTAAGCCAGGGGCTAAGTGAAGCCGGTTATGTCGTCGACACGGCAAGCGAGGGCAAAAGCGGATTACGCCTTGCCCTGCAGGAACCTTACGCCCTGATAATCCTCGATATCATGCTGCCGTTAATGGATGGCTGGCAGGTGCTGAAAGCGATACGAACGGCGCATCAGACGCCGGTAATATGCCTTACCGCGCGCGATGCCGTTGACGATCGGGTGAAAGGGCTGGAGTCCGGGGCAAATGATTACCTGGTAAAACCGTTCTCGTTTGCCGAACTGCTGGCAAGAGTTCGCACCCAGCTCAGAGACAACAATGCCGCCGATACGCGCCTGAAAATGGGCGGACTGGAGATGGACTCTCTGCGACAAAGCGCTCACCGTGACGGCAAGGCAATAATATTAACCCGCAAAGAGTTTCTCCTGCTGTGGCTGCTGGCTTCACGCGCCGGTGAAATTATTCCCCGCGCAGTGATTGCCAGTGAAGTCTGGGGCATCAATTTTGACAATGAAACCAATACGGTTGACGTGGCGATCCGTCGCCTGCGCGCCAAAGTTGACGATCCCTTCGCGCATAAACTGATCGGCACCGTCAGAGGAATGGGTTACCGGTTTACTGTAGATGAAAATAATAAAGCCTGAATTATCAATAACACTTCGCCTGACCCTGGCATTTGTCCTGGTGATGACGATGGCCTGCACCGGCGTGAGCTGGACGCTGTATCAGGGGCTGAGTAAAGAACTCACATGGCGGGACGATATCACGCTGGTTAATCGGGCGGATCAAATTAAGCAGCTTCTGCTCGATGGCGCTCAGGCGCAAAATCTGCCGCTCTACTTTAACCGGATGATGGATACCCGTCAGGATATTCTGCTTATCCAGGCTCCCGGCGCGGAGCCTGTTTCGGTCAACCATACCCGCGTTGATCCTGCGCGGCTGGATGTGCTTCCCGCGCTCAAAAAGCCAACGCTGGACACTATTGCGAAAAGTGATGTCTCCGGTACGCCACTTTCGGCGGTACGCGTTGCGGCAAACAGTCAGGGTAATCCGGTCACCATTACTGTTGCCAGACTGGCAACAGAACGTCAGTACATGCTTGAACAGTATCGATACCACAGTATTCTGATCTCTGTTATCGCGATCCTTCTCTGCTCCGCCGTCAGTCCGCTGCTCATCAGACGCGGGCTGAAAGCGATTGCCGTCCTGAGTCAGCTCACGGCGAATACGGATAGCCGCGGACTCAGCCAGCCGCTGGATGAAACACGGCTTCCCGTTGAGCTGAAGCCGCTGGGAAGCGCATTAAATGTTATGCGCCAGAAACTGGCTGAGGACTTTACGCGTCTCAACCAGTTTGCTGACGACCTGGCGCATGAGTTGCGCACGCCGGTTACCATTCTGCTGGGTCATAACCAGGTAACGTTAAGCAAAGAACGCAGTGTGGAGGAGTATCAGCAGGCGCTGGCAAACAATATCGAAGAACTCGAAAACCTGTCGCGCCTGACGGAAAATATTCTGTTTCTCGCCCGGGCAGAACACCACAATATTCTGCTTAAAAAAGAGCGCCTTTCTCAGCTCGATGCCGTTACCCATCTTGTTGACTTTCTTGAGTATGATGCCGATGAAAAGAAGATGACGTTCGACATCACCTGTACCGGCACGGTCCAGGCCGACCGGATATTACTGCAACGGGTATTGCTAAACCTGCTCAGCAATGCGATCCGCTATTCACCCGATGGCGCGACTCTGCGCATCACCAGCCACGCTCGCGATGGGCAGGACATTATTGAAATTGCCAATCCCGGCGCGTCATTTAATGCCCCGGACAAGATGTTTAACCGTTTCTGGCGCGGCGATAACGCCCGTCATTCATCGGGCTACGGGCTTGGCCTGTCGATGGTAAAAGCCATTATGGAGCTACATGGCGGTTCGGTGCGCTATCGCTTTGACCGGGGGCACCATATTTTCTCACTGCATTTTCCTGTCTGACTGCGGCGTCTATTGCAGCCGCCTTTTTTAGCGATTATTCTCTGGCGTTATGAAAACCTCCCGCCTCCCTATCGCCATCCAGCAGGCCGTTATGCGCAGTCTGCGAGATAAACTGACGCTTGCCAATCAGACGCTGGGGCGAGATTATCCGGAACCGAAACTGGTCTATCAACAGCGCGGAACGGCGGCCGGTACCGCCTGGCTTGATAGCTATGAAATCCGCCTCAATCCGGTTCTGCTGCTGGAAAATCAGCAGGCCTTTATCAATGAAGTGGTACCGCACGAACTGGCGCATCTGCTGGTATGGAAACACTTTGGGCGGGTCGCTCCGCACGGTAAAGAGTGGAAATGGATGATGGAAAGCGTGCTGCACGTTCCGGCCTCCCGGACGCATCAATTTGAACTGGCATCAGTGCGCCGTAATACCTTTTCTTACCGCTGCCACTGCCAGCAGCATCAGTTGACGGTACGCCGCCACAATCGAATACTGCGCAAAGAAGCGACCTACCGTTGCGTTCACTGCGGCCAACTGCTGAAAGCCGACACCTGATTTAAGAAATATTAAGAACTTTTATGTTCTGATTGATTGCATCTGACAACTACTTTCGTTACGTTGCGACCTCCTGCTAACATGGAGTTCACGATGTACCGTACCTGGCATTCTTCCCTGCTCTTTTTGATTCCGTTACTGGCAACGCCTTTGTATGCCAAAGAAATTACCAGCTTTGCCCAGGCCAAAACAGCCAGTGTAAAAGTAAACGCCGACGTTCCCGGCGATTTTTATTGCGGTTGTGCGATTAGCTGGCAGGGGAAAAAAGGCGTGATTGATTTGGCGTCATGCGGCTATAAAGTGCGTAAAAATGCCAATCGTGCCGGCCGGGTGGAGTGGGAGCACGTTGTCCCGGCGTGGCAGTTCGGCCATCAGCGCCAGTGCTGGCAAGACGGCGGGCGCAAAAACTGCGTCAAAGATCCGGTATATCGCCAGATAGAAAGCGATATGCATAACCTGCAACCGGCAGTGGGTGAAGTCAACGGCGATCGTAATAATTTTATGTACAGCCAGTGGAAAGGCGGCGAAGGCCAGTACGGCCAGTGCGCCATGAAAGTCGATTTCAAAAACAAGCAGGCCGAGCCGCCTGAACGCGCGCGCGGCGCCATCGCCCGCATTAATTTTTATATGCGCGACCAGTATAAAATCAGCCTCTCCCGCCAGCAGACCCAGCTCTTTACCGTCTGGGATAAGCTTTATCCGGTCACAAAATGGGAGTGTGAACGTGATAACCGCATTGCACAGGTTCAGGGGAATCATAATCCTTACGTGCAGCGCGCTTGCCAGGCGCAAAAGAGCTAACCTACACTAGCGGGTATTATCATTAATGGACTCATAGCCTTATGCGTAAACCCCGCATTTATCACCCTGCCCCGCTGATTGTCGGCCAGGACGTGGCGCTCAATGATGACGCCGCCAATCACGTCGGGCGCGTACTGCGCATGACCGCCGGTCAGCCGGTACAGCTTTTTGATGGCAGTAATCAGGTATTCGACGCCGAGATTATTCGCGCAGACAAAAAAAGCGTAATGGTTAACGTGCTAAACAGCGCCGTCGACGATCGCGAATCTCCGCTGCATATTCATTTAGGTCAGGTGATGTCGCGGGGCGAAAAAATGGAATTTACTATCCAGAAATCGATCGAACTGGGAGTAAGCCTCATTACGCCACTTTTTTCTGAGCGCTGTGGCGTTAAACTGGATGCTGAACGTTTGAATAAGAAGCTTCAGCAGTGGCAGAAAATCGCCATCGCCGCCTGCGAACAGTGCGGGCGTAATCAGGTCCCCGAAATTCGTCCGGCGATGGATCTCGAAACCTGGTGTGCTGAACCGGATGAGGGGCTGAAACTGAACCTGCATCCGCGCGCCAGCGCCAGCATCAACACGCTGCCGCTGCCGGTTGAGCGCATACGCCTGCTTATTGGGCCGGAAGGCGGATTATCGGCCGATGAAATTGCCATGACCGCACAGTATCAGTTTACTGATATTCTGCTGGGACCTCGCGTTCTGCGCACTGAGACAACTGCGCTCACCGCCATTACTGCATTACAAGTGCGGTTTGGCGATCTGGGCTAACGGAGAACAATAATGATCAAGCTCGGCATCGTGATGGACCCCATCGCAAGCATTAATATTAAGAAAGACTCCAGCTTCGCTATGCTGCTGGAAGCACAGCGCCGTGGTTATGAGCTTCATTATATGGAGATGTCCGATCTCTATCTGATCAACGGTGAAGCCCGGGCGCGTACGCGTTTGCTCAGTGTTGAGCAGAATTATGACAAGTGGTATGCGTTTAACGCCGAGCAGGATATCCATCTTGCCGATCTCGACGTTATCCTGATGCGTAAAGATCCACCGTTTGATACCGAGTTTATCTACTCCACCTATATCCTTGAACGTGCGGAAGAACAGGGCACGCTGATCGTTAACAAACCGCAAAGCCTGCGCGACTGTAACGAGAAGCTTTATACCGCCTGGTTCTCCGATTTGACGCCGGATACGCTGGTCACACGCAATAAAGCGCAGTTGAAAGCGTTCTGGCAAAAGCACAGCGATATCATTTTAAAACCGCTGGATGGAATGGGCGGCGCTTCTATTTTTCGCGTCAAAGCAGGCGATCCGAATCTTGGCGTGATCGCCGAAACGCTGACCGAGCACGGCACCCGTTACTGCATGGCGCAGAACTATTTGCCCGCCATTGTCGATGGCGACAAGCGTGTACTGGTGGTTGATGGCGAACCGGTGCCTTACTGCCTGGCACGTATCCCGCAAGGCGGTGAAACTCGGGGTAATCTTGCGGCTGGCGGCCGGGGTGAACCGCGTCCACTGACTGATAGCGACTGGGAAATTGCGCGCCGCGTGGGGCCGTTGCTAAAAGCAAAAGGTCTGATTTTCGTTGGCCTTGATATCATCGGCGATCGTCTGACCGAAGTGAACGTCACCAGCCCGACCTGTATTCGCGAAATCGAAGCAGAGTTTCCGGTATCAATTACCGGTATGCTCATGGACGCTATTGAGAAACGCCTGGCGAAGTAGTTCGGACTGTGCAGACGCGATGCGCGCCTGAAGCCTGTTTATGGCGGGAGGGAACCCGCCTGTCTTCCTACTACTGGCTAGTGACAGCGTCGAACTTTCCCCGCATACTGGACGTTGTTGCTTTTTTGAACCAGGAAAACAGAATCTCTGACAATGAATTTACAGCATCACTTTCTGATTGCCATGCCTGCACTCCAGGACCCTCTCTTTCGCCGCGCTGTCGTCTATATCTGCGAACATAACGACGATGGTGCAATGGGCATTATTATTAACAAACCGCTGGAAAATTTGCAGGTTGAGGGCATTCTGGAAAAACTAAAAATCACGCCTGAACCACGCGATCCGGCGATCCGTCTGGATAAACCGGTTTTACTCGGCGGCCCGCTGGCAGAAGATCGCGGATTCATTCTGCATACGCCTCCGGCCTCTTTTTCCTCCAGCATCCGTATTTCTGATAATACGGTGATCACCACATCGCGGGATGTCCTGGAAACGCTGGGCACGCACAATCAGCCGGTCGATGTGCTGGTGGCGCTGGGCTATTCCTCTTGGGAAAAAGGGCAGCTTGAACAGGAGCTACTTGACAACGCCTGGCTTACCACACCGGCGGATCTGAATATTCTGTTTAAAACTCCGCTTGCCGATCGCTGGCGCGAAGCCGCAAAACTGATTGGCATTGATATCCAGACCATGCCTGGCGTGGCGGGACATGCCTGATGAGCGGAACCTTTCTCTCTTTTGATTTTGGTACTAAAAGCATTGGTGTGGCCATTGGTCAGCGGATCACCGGTACCGCCCGGCCTCTCAATGCGATAAAAGCCCAGGATGGAACCCCGGACTGGAGTGTTATTGAACGTCTGCTTAAAGAGTGGCAACCGGATGCCGTCATCATCGGCCTGCCGCTCAATATGGACGGTAGCGAGCAGCCACTTACCGCCCGGGCGCGAAAATTCGCTAATAAAATTCACGGCAGGTTTGGCGTCACGGTCACCCTGCACGATGAGCGGTTAAGCACCGTAGAGGCGCGCGCCGGATTATTTGAACACGGCGGCTTTCGCGCATTAAATAAAGGCAGCGTCGATTCTGCCTCTGCGGTGATTATTCTGGAAAGCTATTTCGAGCAGAGTGTTTAGCTAAATGCTTCCTGCGATGTCCGGATCGTCTGGTCACGCAGGGAGGCATTGGTCCAGCTTACCGCCTGCGTTCTGTTTTTAACATTTAACTTGCGAAAAATATTGTATAAATGCGTACGTACCGTATTTTCACTAATAAATAGCGCGCGGGCGATATCTATATTTGATGCGCCATAGCGTAATTCATTAAGAATTTCATATTCACGCTCGGTAAGTGGAATATTCTCCATGCGCTCATTGTTTTGCACGTCTGAACGGAACTGAATATGGGTAAGCAGCTCTGGAGAATTACCTTTTAAAATTGCTTCAAGCCCTTTTAAAATATGCTCCTGAGTGTCGTTACAACTGAATACGCTGTAAAACCCCGGTAATCGAGTCATCTCAATAAAGGCATGCTGATGAGCGCTATTCAAAATTACCATACGTAAATCGGCGGTCTGTGTTTGCAGAATGTCACACCAGATGCCATTTAGCTTTTTATTTGATACGGCAATGTCGAATAATACAACAACACCCTCAGGCAGTCTTTGCTCTAATGGTTTAGCAATATTCTGTACCGTGACGGGAATAAAAAGCGCTTCGGCCAGATAGCTGGCAAATGACCTGGACTGTACAGAAGGACACGTAATAATAAACATCTGTTGCGCCATGCTTAACTCATTATCCTGTTGGAACATTGTGACTCTCCTTCAAACGTATATTGTCGCGTCGCTGGTATCACGGCCATTCTTCCGAGCCTGAAAAGTAATCCCGAAAAATAATTTCATGATTTAAGCGAATTCCTGTGACAATCCTATCACTGGCTCAGAAGTGGAATAAGCCAGCCTGATGGACGAGGGCTAATCGACGCTGCTGGTTATTCCGCCCGGCCAGGTGCATCTTCAGGTACCTGCTGCGGCAAATTTGGCTTCATCGCAGAAAAGTCTATTCTCAGGAGCGGATTAACTTCGCTGCCAGCGACTGCAATTCAAGATGGCGTGCTGTAAGCGCCTCCGCTTCCGGATGCCACATTCCGGCAAAAGCCAGGGCTGCAGAGTGGGCGCCCAGGGGCTGAGCCATTGAGACTTCTCCGTCCTCATGATGCCAGATGACACTTCCCTGCTTTCGCTGCTGCTGAAGATGCGGGGCCAGTTGTTGCCACTGCCGCTCGCTAAAGCGCACGGTCAATTCCTCATCTGATTCGGCGGCCAGTAAACTCATGCCAATGACGGACTGCCATGCGGGCAGCATATGAAACCCCGCCAGCGCCTGGCTCATCTGATTGCCGGGTTCAGAATGATAAATATAGATAACCTGATCCTCCCACAGCACGCCCATCGCAACCACGATATCACGTGGCGCATGGCGTTCCAGCACAGGGAGCGCCTGAGAAAAAAGGGCCGATCCGCGGATCGCCTGCGCCGCCAGAGCGTGGATCCCCGGACCAGGAAGATAGCGGCGTTGTTCATCCTGCCTCGTCAGGCCAATAGAGGCCATTGTCATAAGCAGTCGATTAACGCGGGTAGTATTAATGCCCATCAGACGCGCCAGTTCACGACAGCCAATGGCGCGGTCGCTGGAGACCAGATATTGCAGACAGCGGATGCCGTCGATCAGACTTTGGTTCGGTTGAGATGACATAGCGATTATTGTCCGCCGCGGGCTTAAGCCATCTACAGATTCTAGCGCCAGTTGAGGAGGATACAAGGCCAGGCAAACTGTTGGCTGGCCAGCGAATGTTGGCTTTATCTCACGGCAGGGATATGCTGATGGTAAACGGTATTCTCCCCAAAATTACATCAAAGCAGCCCTGTCGCAGTGCGTTGTTGATAGCTTTGGCTAAAAGTCTGCATTCCTGCCTGCTGCCCGGTCTGCATCACGCCGGGTAACTGATGCGTTTTGCCTTCGCGAATTAGATTCGCTACCGCATGTGTGTTTATCAGCAGTTCAAACAGCGCCACCCGGCTGTTTTGCTGATTGCACTGCAACTTTTGCGCTATTACCGCGCACAGACTTCCGGCAAGCTGGCTACGTACCTGCTCTTTCTCCTGAGCGGGAAAGACATCCACCAGCCGTTCAACGGCCTGGGCGGCCCCACGCGTGTGTAACGTTGCCAGTACCAGATGTCCGGTTTCTGCGGCGGTCAGCGCCAGACGAATAGTTTCACTGTCGCGCAGTTCCCCCAATAGAATGACGTCAGGATCTTCACGCAGCGCCGCCCGTAGCGCGGCGGCAAACGATGCCGTATGGCGGCCTATCTCCCGCTGATGAATGAGACAACGCTGACTCGCGTGAACAAACTCAATGGGGTCTTCCAGCGTCACAATGTGCCCGTCCAGATGATGATTCAGATGATTAACCATGGCGGCAAGCGTCGTGGATTTTCCGCTTCCAGTTGCCCCGGTCACCAGAATCAGCCCGCTATCCTCGTTTAATAGCTCAGGCAGCGCGGCGGGCACGCTCAGATCGTCAAGATGCGGCGTCACATCAGGCAGCAGGCGGAGCGCAAGAGAGGCGCCCTGGCGATGAATAAACGCGCTGGCGCGTAGCCGCTGCTGGCCGGATAAGGTGATGGCGAAATCGACCTGGCCCTGATGAAACTGAGCCAGCTGAACGTCATCCAGATAATCATGCAGCAATTTTTCTACGTCTACAGGGGCAAAGGGCGCAGGCTCCAGCTTCCCCAACCTTCGCCAGCGGGGTGCCCAGGCATTGCACAGGTGTAGATCCGAGACATTATGCTTTACACTAAGGGCCACTATTTCTTCCATATCCATACCATCATCCTCTGAAAATGAACGACATTGCGCATAACCTGGCACAGGTCAGGAATAAAATCTCCGCGGCGGCATCGCTTTGCGGCCGTGTTTCAGAAGACATTACGCTGCTTGCAGTGAGCAAAACAAAACCTGCGAGCGCCGTCGCAGAGGCTATCCAGGCCGGACAGCGCGCATTTGGTGAAAACTATGTGCAGGAAGGCGTGGAGAAAGTGCTGCACTTTCGTGAGGCTGGCGTAGAGGGGTTACAGTGGCATTTTATCGGTCCGTTACAGTCCAATAAAAGTCGCCTGGTGGCTGAGCATTTTGACTGGTGCCATACGGTCGATCGCCTGCGCATAGCGTCCCGCCTGAGCGAGCAGCGTCCGGCTCATTTGCCGCCGCTTAACGTCCTTATTCAGGTCAATATCAGTGATGAAGAGAGTAAGTCGGGCATTTCTCTGACAGAGGTCGATAGTCTGGCCGATGCCATCATGGAACTTAAAGGATTAACCCTCCGCGGATTAATGGCAATCCCTGCGCCTGAGTCAGAATATGTAAGGCAGTTTGCGGTAGCAGGCCAAATGGCTGTAGCATTCACGCGGCTTAAAACACGCTATCCCACGATAGATACCCTGTCGTTGGGCATGTCAGATGATATGGATGCTGCGATTGCGGCAGGTAGCACGATGGTTCGTATTGGCACCGCTATTTTCGGTGCACGCGACTACACAAAATAATAAGGAAAACTGAGGAACGCTATGAATACGTTGTCCACTCTCTTTTCACTGGTCATCCAGATTTATACGATGATATTGCTTTTACGCATCTGGATGCAGTGGGCGCGCTGTGATTTTTATAATCCTTTTGCCCAATTTATCGTTAAAGCAACCCAGCCCATTGTCGGGCCGCTGCGCCGTTTTATTCCGGCCATGGGACCTGTTGATACAGCCTCGCTGCTGATCGCGCTGGTGCTGTGTATCGTAAAGGTTTTCCTCAACCCGTATATTACGATTAGCGGCCTGCTGCTGCCTTTTTCCGCGGCGCTGGTGCTTATCAAAACGGTCGGCTCACTCATTTTCTGGGTACTGATGGCGATGGCGATTATGAGCTGGGTCAGTCGGGGACGGAGTCCGGTAGAATTCGTTTTAATCCAGCTGACAGAGCCTTTACTGCGTCCGATTCGTAAATTGCTGCCGTCAATGGGTGGCATAGACTTCTCTCCCATGATCCTCGTATTAATAATGTACGTGATTAATATGGGGGTGATGGAGCTACTGGCCAATGTCGCTGTGCCGCTGGCCTATATCTGGGGATGGGCATGAGTGCAGTTGAATCGCTGTCGGAGGGTCTGGTTTTACGGCTCTATATTCAGCCGAAAGCCAGCCGCGACAGCATTGTTGGCCTGCATGGCGACGAGGTGAAAGTCGCCATCACCGCTCCGCCGGTTGACGGTCAGGCGAATGCACATCTGATCAAATTCCTCGCCAAACAGTTTCGGGTGGCGAAAAGCCAGGTCGTGATTGAAAAGGGCGAGCTGGGCCGCCATAAGCAGGTCAAAATTCTTCACCCGCAGCATATTCCGACAGAAGTTGCGGCCCTAACAGAGTAAATATTGTATGCAAAAAGTTGTCCTCGCCACCGGCAATGCCGGGAAAGTGCGTGAGCTGGCCTCACTGCTTAGCGATTTTGGTCTTGCTATTGTCGCGCAAACCGATCTCGGCGTAGAGTCCGCCGAAGAGACCGGTCTGACCTTTATTGAGAACGCCATTCTGAAAGCGCGCCATGCAGCACAGATAACCGGCCTGCCCGCGATTGCGGATGACTCCGGGCTGGCTGTTGACGTCCTGGGCGGCGCACCGGGCATTTATTCCGCACGCTATGCCGGTGAAGATGCCAGCGACCAGCAGAATCTGGAAAAGCTGCTTGAGGCACTGAGAGAGACGCCTGACGAGCAGCGCCATGCACAATTCCATTGTGTACTGGTGTACCTGCGTCATGCGGACGATCCCACGCCGCTGGTATGTCACGGTAGCTGGTCCGGCGTCATTACCCGTCAGGCCGCAGGTCACGGCGGTTTTGGTTACGATCCGATTTTCTTTGTGCCGTCAGAAGGTAAAACGGCAGCCGAACTGACTCGCGAAGAGAAGAACGCTATCTCTCACCGTGGGCAGGCACTGAAACTGTTACTGGACGCGCTGTGTGATCGTTAATTTACCGCCTCTGAGCCTGTATATTCATATTCCGTGGTGCGTGCAGAAATGCCCGTACTGCGATTTCAACTCTCATGCGCTGAAAGGCGAAGTGCCTCACGACGACTACGTTCAGCATCTGCTGAGCGATCTCGACGGCGATATCGCTTACGCTCAGGGGCGTGAGATTGCGACTATTTTTATCGGCGGTGGTACCCCAAGCCTGCTTTCTGGCCCGGCCATGCAGACGCTGCTGGATGGCGTCCGGTCGCGCCTGCCGCTGGCGGCTAATGCAGAAATCACCATGGAAGCTAATCCCGGGACGGTAGAAGCTGACCGCTTTGTCGACTATCAGCGTGCAGGTATTAATCGAATCTCTATCGGTGTACAAAGCTTTAGCGACGAGAAATTGCAGCGTCTGGGACGTATTCACGGCCCGGAAGAGGCCAAACGCGCTGCACGACTGGCCGCCGGCCTTGGACTGCGCAGCTTCAACCTCGATCTCATGCACGGCCTGCCGGATCAAACGCTGGACGAGGCGCTGGATGATTTACGTCAGGCTATCGCCCTGGCTCCCCCGCATCTGTCGTGGTATCAACTGACTATCGAACCCAACACGCTATTTGGCTCTCGTCCACCCGTGCTGCCGGATGACGATGCGCTGTGGGATATTTTCGAGCGCGGTCATCAGCTCCTTAGCGCTGCCGGATATCAGCAGTATGAAACGTCAGCATATGCAAAACCCGGCTATCAGTGTCAACATAACCTCAATTACTGGCGCTTTGGCGATTATCTCGGCATTGGCTGCGGTGCACACGGTAAGGTGACGTTCCCGGATGGACGCATTTTACGGACAACGAAAACGCGTCATCCACGCGGCTACATGCAGGGACGCTATTCTGAAAGTGAACGCGATGTCGAGCTGGCAGATAAACCGTTTGAGTTCTTTATGAACCGCTTCCGTCTGCTGGAGTCCGCTCCACGCCAGGAATTTACCGATTATACCGGACTGCCAGAAACGGTTATTCGTCAGCAGATTGACGCGGCGATCGCGCAGGGATATCTCACCGAAAGCGCAGAAAGCTGGCAAATAACGCAGCACGGTAAGTTATTCCTCAACTCTCTGCTGGAACTGTTCCTCGCAGATTAATATGCGCTCGTGCGCCACGCCAGATTCCTGGCGTCAGCGCACGGCAGACTTATCCCGCCTGAAATGTATTGCGAAGCATCTTCCAGATTTACGCTCTTTTTACACCCGCGACATAACGCTTAATCATAATAGCGCGATGATTAACGCCAGGATGTTGAGAAGAAATGCCACGCCGGAAGAAATGCAGCTCTGGATGCTTTTGCGTGGGCGACAATTTTATGGGTTTAAATTTCGCCGGCAACTGGCCATCGGCCCCTATATCGTTGATTTCGCCTGCCACAAAGCCCGATTAATTGTCGAACTGGACGGTGGTCAACATGCAGACCAGCTCGAGTATGATTTATCAAGAACGGCTTTTTTAAAGGCAAAAGGGTGGGACGTTTTGCGCTTCTGGAATAATGCGCTGCGTGAGTCTGAAGAAGGCGTATTGATGACGATCCTCGCGCGATTACAGGCACGAACTCTGGCGGGCAAGAGTATCGGGAGTGACTATATGCCATAACGGCCACCCTCACCCCTGCCCTCTCCCTTAGGGAGAGGGAGCCAGTCAGCATTCGGTGTGATTTAAGGTGGAACACAATGCCACGGGCCGTCCCCTCTCCCTGAGGGAGAGGGAGCCAGTCAGCATTTGGTGTGATTTAAGCTGGAACACAACGCGCACAG
>Ga0302347_1002155_pt1 | contig 20915 bp, 24 predicted proteins | sample PhyWR1_FD_202178 | JGI IMG/M metagenome (GOLD analysis project Ga0302347, IMG submission 202178) | Leaf surface microbial communities from wheat plants in UC Gill Tract Community Farm, Albany, California, United States - DLSL W.R1 (v2)... | ecosystem: Host-associated > Plants > Phyllosphere >...
CCCAGTAGGCCATGCGGCCGCGATACACGTTGTGCGTGAGGTGGTCGATGACCTTCAGGCCCGCACCAACCGGGTTGCGTTCCACGCCGTCGAGGTACACGAAGTCGATGTCATAGATCGAACTGCCTTCGCCGAAGCGGTCGATCAGGTACAGCGGCGCGCCGCCGATACCCTTGATGGCCGGGAGGTTGAGTTCCATGGGCCCGGTCTGGATATGAATCGGCTGGGCACCCAGTTCCAGCGCGCGGGTGTAGGCCTTTTGCGAGTCCTTGACGCGAAACGCCATGCCGCACACCGACGGGCCGTGCTCGGCCGCAAAATACGAAGCCAGGCTGTCGGGTTCGTTGTTGAGGATCAGGTTGATCTCGCCCTGGCGGAACAGGTGCACGTCCTTGGAGCGGTGGGTGGCAACCTTGGTGAAGCCCATGATCTCGAAGATCGGCTCCAGGGTGCCCGGGGTGGGTGATGCGAACTCGATAAATTCAAAGCCCATCAGGCCCATCGGGTTTTCGTAGTGGTCTGCCATGGTCGGCGCCTCATCATGCAAATGGTTGACGGTTGGTCAGTTGCGAGCAGGGATGAGGGTTGAGGGCGGCGCGCAGGAAAGGCCTCGCACGCTGCGGGCGAGGAAGTCACCAAAGATGAGGGGGGAACCGAGTAGCTTCATGGTGTCATCAGTCTCTGACGGCAGAGGCTTGCGTGAGCGCAAGTCCATATTCTTGTATGCGTAAATCGATTCTACACAGCGTAACTCTGTTTGTCCGCAGTGTTATCAGATCGCCAATGCACTGCCCGGTGCAAGGTGTTTGTGAAGCAAGTCGAGCGTGCGTTGATCTGCTGCATTGCAAGCATATTTAAGCCCGGGCATCTATCATCGCTGTATTCGCGCCGGCCACCGGCCCGCCCACTCGCCTGACAGGCCGCCCATGCCCTTAACCATCAAAGGCCCCCGCAAGCCCCTGGCCCGCCATTCGATCAGCGTTTTCTGCGCGCTGGTGCCCATCGCGCTGGGTGTGGCCATTCTGCACTGGCAAGCCGAGCGCACCCTGGACCACAACACGTTGCAAGCCGCCCAGGAAGCCGTGCGTCAAGTCGATCTGATGCTCGACCACACCGCACTCGCCACCCAGGCTCTGTTGCCGCTGGCCGGCCAACCCTGCGACCAGGCCGCGCAGTTGGCGCTGCGTGAACAGGTGACACGGGGGCCGTTTGTGCGGGCGACGACCTTGTCCTGGCAGAGAAACATGTACTGCACGTCGCTGTTCGGCAGCGATCATGTGTCGCACATTAATCCGGCGGACTACGTGGGCGGACATCTTCTGTTGATGAAGGGCAACCCGGTGACTCCCGACACGGCCTTATTGGTGTACCGCCAGGTCGACGGTGACCGGGGCGCCTTTGCCTCAATCGATGGCTATCACCTGACCAACACGCTGCGCCTGCTCAGCCGCCATGCGCAACTGGTGCTGCAAGTGGGCGTCAATTGGCTGGGGAACGACGGCAAAGTACACGACACTGCAGTTCCGACGTTTGCCGTGGCCCATCATCACCTCGCTTCCGAACGCTATCAGTTCAACGTCGACGCCGGTATGCCGGCGGGTGAAGTCTGGCGCTACATGCAGGCGCGCTACCCCGCCTTGTTCAGCCTGGTGCTGTTCTTTGGCGTACTGGCGGGCCTGCTCGCACATGGTCTGCAAAAACGCGTGTCGCCGCCCACCCATGAACTGCGGCGCGCCCTGGGCGCCAATGAGTTTCTTGCGTATTTCCAGCCGGTGGTACGCGGCGATACCTGCGAATGGGCTGGCTGCGAAGTGCTGATGCGCTGGCAGCACCCCAAGGAAGGCCTGGTGCGGCCCGACCTGTTTATCCCACTGGCCGAGGATTGCGGCCTGATCGTACCGATGACCCGTGCCCTGCTGCGTCAGACTGCCGAACAACTGGCACCGCACGCAGGGCTTTTCAAACCCGGCTTTCACATTGCTGTGAACATCACCGCCCGGCATTGCCGGAGTCTTGAGCTGGTGGAGGATTGCCGGGCGTTTCTCGCCGCCTTTCCCCCACGCCACGTCACGCTGGTGCTGGAGCTCACCGAGCGTGAGTTGATCGAACCCACCGACATCACCCGTCGACTATTCAACGCACTGCATGAGCTGGGGGTGATGATTGCCATAGACGACTTTGGCACCGGGCATTCCAGCCTGGGTTACTTGCGCAACTTCCATGTTGACTACTTGAAGATCGATCAGAGTTTCGTCGCCATGATCGGCGTCGATGCGCTCTCCCGCCATATCCTCGACAGCATTATCGAACTGTCGGCAAAGCTCGACCTGGCGATCGTTGCCGAAGGCGTGGAAACGGTCGAACAACGCGAATACCTGGCCGCACACGGCGTGGATTTCCTGCAGGGTTACCTGTTTGGACGGCCGTTACCCGGGCCCGAATTCATTAAATCTTTGGTTCGCCATTGAATAGCCAGCGACTAGCAATGTGAAATAGTAGAGTTCAGACAAAAGACTTGATTTACTCAAGACGGATTAACTACTACAATTTTTCCTGCCTGTGCAGCACCCGCAGACGCCATTTTACTTAAGTCGTTTTAACGCTTTTGGCTTATAGCTTTGTCTGCAGTTGATGTCAGCCACTTACACTATTGGAGTAAAGATCTTGTCCAGACTCGCCGAATTTCGCGCAGCAGAAAAAGCCCTTCAAGAGCAGCTCGCCCAGCTGGAATCCCTGAAGAACGACGCCGGCCTGAAGAAAGAAATCGAATTCGAAGAAAAACTTCAGGCACTCATGAAGCACTACGGCAAAGGCCTGCGCGACATTATCTCCATCCTTGATCCTAACCCGGGCAAGGCCGGCGCTGCAGCCGCCGCCGCTCCCAAGCAGCGCCGTGCACGCGTGGTCAAGGTGTACCACAACCCGCACACCGGCGAACTGATCGAAACCAAGGGCGGCAACCATCGCGGCCTTAAAGCCTGGAAAGAACAGTATGGCGCTGCCACTGTAGACTCCTGGTTGCGCGGCTGATCGTGCTGCACTAATAAAAAGCCCCGCTTATGCGGGGCTTTTTATTGAAGGGTTCGAAATCGAACTTAAATATTATTTCATTTTGTTCAAAATCGATAAGTACCCCACACTTAAAGTTTGAGCGTGTCGCGCACTGAACTGACTTCACCCTTGCTTGCTTCATAAGCCTCGGCCTGCCCCGCGAATGAAAATACGTAGGCTTTATCGGCATCGACGGCACCGACTAATGTTTGTGAGAGTACATGCCTGCCATTCTCGGTAATCACGCAGGTGGATTCCAGCGCATCGAGACGGCTTAATGTGCTGGCGTGAATTTTGGTGCACACACTTTGATAACCGCCCTGCGCGAAATCCTTCTGGATGGATTTGCGCATCTCCAGCAACACACCTTGCAGATTGACTTTATGCCCCGCCTCGATGGGCGTGGCGGTCAGCTCCATGACCATCAAGGTCGCACCATTTTCGTCGTTCTTGATTGCCCGTTGGCGCGACACGCTTGCGGCGACCGAGGGCGCCTGCGTATCAGGCGCCACGGCCTCTACCTGCCAGCCACTGGGCCAGTGAACTTGCGGATCAGCCGCCCATGCCAGCGGGCTGGCCAACAATAAACACAAAGCACTCAACAGCGGGTTACGTGACTGGATCATTGCAAAAACGCCCAAGGTTCAAGCATTAAAGTTTGAGCCCCCGCACCCGCGACTCGCAAGGGCTGCGTGACCTTTTCTTTTGGCGCTACCGGCGGGCCTTGCGTATCATGACCGTGCAGCACGGATGCTTGCCGCAAGCCAAGGGACCGCTTTGCCCCATTTTTTCTGGAGGGCCCATGAGCCTGCACGAACTGAACACCTTGCCGGGCGTCACCGCCCAACCTGACACCGCTACTTCGAACTTCGTGTTCAACCACACCATGCTGCGGGTCAAGGACATCACTCGGTCGCTGGACTTCTATACGCGCGTGATGGGATTTTCCCTGGTAGAAAAACGCGATTTCGCGGAAGCCGAATTCAGCCTCTATTTCCTCGCCCTTGTCGATAAAGCGCAGATTCCAGCGGACGCGGCCGCGCGTACCCAGTGGATGAAGTCGATTCCGGGCATTCTGGAACTGACCCACAACCACGGCACTGAAAACGACGCGGATTTTGCTTACCACAACGGTAATACCGACCCTCGCGGTTTTGGCCATATCTGCATCTCGGTGCCGGATATCGTGGCTGCCTGCGAACGTTTCGAAGCCCTGGGCTGCGACTTTCAAAAGCGTCTGACGGATGGTCGCATGAAGAGCCTGGCCTTTATCAAGGACCCGGACGGGTACTGGGTCGAGATCATTCAGCCCGCACCGCTGTAACGAAAAAACCCCATGATCGCTCATGGGGTTTTTCATTTACGGGCCCTGTATCAAGCCGGCGCCGAAGAGCGGATCAAGTGATCGAAAGCACTCAGGGAGGCCTTCGCGCCCTCGCCCACCGCAATCACGATCTGCTTGTACGGCACGGTCGTCACGTCGCCTGCAGCGAACACACCAGGCAGTGACGTTTCGCCACGGGCGTCGACGATGATCTCACCGCGCGGTGTCAGCTCCACAGTGCCTTTGAGCCAGTCAGTATTAGGCAGCAAGCCGATCTGCACAAAGATGCCTTCCAGGTCGAGGGTGTTGAACTCGCCACTGTCGCGATCCTTGTACACCAGGCCAGTGACTTTCTGACCGTCACCTTTGACTTCGCTGGTCAACGCACTGGTGATCACGTCCACGTTCGGCAGGCTGTGCAACTTGCGCTGCAACACGGCGTCAGCGCGCAGTTTGCTGTCAAACTCGAGCAAGGTGACGTGGCTGACGATCCCGGCCAGGTCGATGGCCGCTTCCACGCCGGAGTTACCGCCGCCGATCACCGCCACGCGCTTGCCCTTGAACAGCGGACCGTCGCAGTGGGGGCAAAAGCACACACCCTTGGCTTTGTATTGCTGCTCGCCCGGCACGCCCATTTCACGCCAGCGGGCACCAGTGGCGAGAATCACGGTTTTGGATTTGAGGGTCGCACCGCTTTCGAAGCGAATTTCGTGCAGGTCGCCGGCATTTTTTGCCGGGATCAGGCTGCTGGCGCGCTGCAGATTCATGATGTCAACGTCGTACTGACGCACATGGGCTTCCAGGGCACTGACCAGCTTCGGCCCTTCGGTTTCCTGCACCGAGATGAAGTTCTCGATGGACATGGTGTCCAGCACCTGGCCGCCAAAACGCTCGGCAGCCACACCGGTACGAATGCCTTTGCGGGCAGCGTAGATGGCGGCCGAAGAACCGGCCGGGCCACCGCCAACCACCAGGACATCAAAGGCGTCCTTGGCGCTGATTTTTTCGGCGGCTTTTTCGATGCCGCTGGTGTCGAGTTTGGCGAGGATCTCTTCCAGACCCATGCGGCCCTGGCCGAAGTTCACGCCGTTCAAGTAGACGCTGGGCACTGCCATGACCTGGCGCTCATCGACTTCTGCCTGGAACAGCGCGCCGTCGATGGCGACGTGACGGATGTTCGGGTTGAGCACCGCCATCAGGTTCAGCGCCTGGACGACATCCGGGCAGTTCTGGCAGGACAGCGAGAAGTAAGTCTCGAAGCTGAACTCGCCTTTAAGGGCGCGAATCTGTTCAATCACGTCGACACTGGCTTTGGAGGGGTGACCGCCGACTTGCAGCAGGGCCAGCACCAACGAAGTAAATTCATGGCCCATGGGGATGCCGGCAAAGCGCAGGCTGATATCGGCACCCGGGCGGTTGATGGAGAACGACGGCTTGCGCGCATCATTGCCATCGGTGTTCAGGGTGATCAGCGTGGTGAGGCTGGTCACGTCCTGCAAGAGGGCAAGCATTTCCTGGGATTTCGCGCCGTCATCGAGGGAGGCGACGATCTCAATCGGCTGGGTGACCCGTTCCAGGTATGACTTCAACTGAGCTTTAAGAGTGGCGTCCAACATGAGGGCGATTTCCTTTAATTCTGGGTATAAAAAAACGCCCGAGCGAATCTCGCCCGGGCGTTTTTTGAGGGCGGTTGCGGCTTACTGAGTAGGTGCGGATACCCGCCCTGGGTGCTTCACAGACTTAGATCTTGCCGACCAGGTCCAGGGACGGAGCCAGAGTGGCCTCGCCTTCTTTCCACTTGGCTGGGCACACTTCGCCCGGGTGGGCAGCGACGTACTGGGCAGCCTTGATTTTGCGCAGCAGCTCGGAAGCGTCACGGCCAACACCGCCGTCGTTGAGCTCGACGATCTTGATCTGGCCTTCAGGGTTGATCACGAAGGTGCCACGGTCAGCCAAACCTGCTTCTTCGATGAGCACATCGAAGTTGCGGGAGATGGTCAGGGTCGGGTCGCCGATCATGGTGTACTGGATCTTGCCGATGGCTGGCGAAGTGTTGTGCCAGGCAGCGTGGGCGAAGTGGGTGTCGGTGGAAACGCTGTAGATCTCGACGCCCAGTTTCTGGGTAGAAGAACACAACGGACCATTTGCCTTTCAGGTCAGCGTCGGTCACATCTACGAAGCTGCCGTTTTTGAATGCGGTGGCTTTGAACGGTTTTACTTGGCTGTTGATGATAGGCATCGTTGACTCTCCGTCAGGGGTTATGAAGTTGATGGGGTGAATCCTAACCACTCTTTACGTCGATGGCTCATTGGCAAACCTGATGCTGGTGATTGGTTTTCCCTATCAGGTAGCTGTATTAATAGAAGAAATCTCACAGCAACGGTTGGCTGGCCAGGGTCATGCCAGTAAAGGGCGTCGCCTCAACATAGCGCATGGCCGATTTCATGTCGCGCCAGCCGACGTAACTCATCAGCGATTTCAAGTCCCAGCCACTGCGGTGGGCCCAGGTCGCAAAGCCCCGGCGCAATGAGTGGCTGGTGTATTGCTCGGCGGCTATCCCCGCGCGCTGGAGCGCCTGACGCAACAACGGAATCACGCTGTTGGGGTGCAAGCCCTCCTCGCCCAGATTGCCCCAGCGGTCAATGCCGCGAAACACCGGGCCGCGTACCAGAGCCGAGGCGCTGAGCCATTCGCTGTAGGCCTGTACTGGGCACAGCCTCAAGAGCGCAGGCGTTTGGTAGGTCTTGCCGAGATTGTCGCGATCACTTTTGCTGCGCGCCAGATACAGGCTGATACCCGCGCCGGGCGTGGCCTGCACATGTTCGATCTGCAGGCGACACAGCTCATCACTGCGAAACCCGCGCCAGAATCCCAGCAGGATCAACGCCGTGTCGCGCCTTGCGCGCAGTAATCGCGGCTGATCCTGCTGCTCACTCGCGTCTTGCGCCTCTGCCTGCAGAGAGGCCACCACCCGCTCCAGGTGAATGAGTTGCAACGGCTCTGCCTGCTTCTCCTGAAGCGGGTGCACGGCCCGAATGCCCTTGAGTACCTTGCGCACCACCGGCGCCTTCGTCGGGTCGGGAAAGCCCTGGCTGATGTGCCACTGCGCCAACGCCGACAGCCGCAGCTTTAACGTATTCACCGCCAGCACGCCTGCGTGCGCCACCAGATAGCGCGCCACGCTGTCGCTGGTGGCGGGCAGGAATCCACCCCAATTCACCTCGAAATGCTCGACGGCCGCGCGATAGCTGCGGCGCGTGTTATCGCGGGTGGCCGCGTTGAGATACCGCTCCAGATCGCTCATGGCAGGCCTTTTCGTACTGATGGCAGGGGTGTTCGCGCTCACAATGCGCATTACACGGGATAATACGCCAATATCCCATCTGTTAAATCATGAATGTAAAGGATTTTCGATATGTGATACGGTATGTAAATACATACCCTGTACCACGGTACGAAATCGACGGAGACCCCATGGCTCGTGGCGGCATCAATAAAGCAGTAGTCCAGACGGCGCGCATGGCGATCATTGCCCGTGGCGAAAACCCCAGCATCGACGCGGTACGCATCGAGATGGGCAATACCGGTTCGAAGACCACTATTCATCGGTATCTAAAGGAGTTGGACGAAAGCGAAACTCGGGCAACCATCACCCAGGCGCCCATCGACGACGAACTCGGCGAACTGGTGTCACGGCTGGCCCAGCGCCTCAAAGAGAAGGCCCAAGAACCGATCGACCTGGCCCAGGCGCAGTTCGAACAGGACAAGGCCGCCCTGCTCGGCCAGCTGGAAGCGCTTGAGCTTGCCCATAGCCAGCTCAAGCAGCAGTTCGATATCCAGGCCGCAGCGCTTGCAGAAGAAAGCGCTGCACTGCAAACCGCCAGCGCCAGCCTGCAAACCGAGCAGACGCGCAACGCCGGGCTCAGCCAGGCGTGCAGCGATTACGTGTTGAGGATCAACGACAAGGACGAACAGATTCGTTCGCTGGAAGACAAGCACCTGCATGCCCGCGACGCGCTTGAGCATTACCGCAACGCGATCAAGGAACAGCGCGAGCAGGAACAGCGCCGACATGAGGGTCAGTTGCAGCAACTGCAGGCTGAACTGCGCCAGGCCCAGCAAAGCGCGATGGTGCGTCAGGACGAGATCACCCAGCTGCACCGTGACAACGAGCGCCTGCTGATCGAGCACCGCGTCACGGCCAAGGAGTTGAATGCGCTGCAGGAACAGACGCGCAAGGACCAAGCCCAGCAACTCGCATTGAGCGAACAGGCAAACCGAATTGAAAGCGAACGCACGCTGCTGCAGGAGCGTTTGCGCGTGGCCATGCTGGAGAACCAGTCACGCCAGGAGGCGCTGGCCGAGCATCAACAGCAGAACAAGACGCTGGAACTGGACCTGATCAAGGCCCAGGCCAGCATTGAAGCGCTGCGCCTGGCGGCTGTCATTGCGACGACGCCAGAGGCAGCGCCTGACACCTGATCAGTCGGCTACCGGCGTGCGCATGGTGACGAACTCTTCCGCCGCCGTCGGGTGCACGCCGATGGTTTCATCGAAATGCTGCTTGGTCGCGCCCGCTTTGAGCGCGATCGCCAGCCCCTGCACGATTTCGCCGGCATCAGGGCCGACCATGTGGCAGCCCAGCACCCTATCGGTGTCGGCGTCGACCACTAGCTTCATCAAGGTCTTTTCCTGGCATTCGGTGAGGGTGAGTTTCATCGGCCGGAAGCGGCTTTCAAATACCTTCACCGTGTGGCCTTGCTCTTTTGCGTCTTCTTCGGTCAGGCCAACAGTGCCGATATTCGGCAGGCTGAACACCGCCGTCGGAATCATCGCGTAATCCACCGGGCGATACTGCTCGGGCTTGAACAGACGACGCGCTACCGCCATGCCCTCGGCCAGGGCCACCGGGGTCAGCTGCACACGGCCGATCACATCGCCAATCGCCAGGATTGATGCTTCAGCGGTCTGGTACAGGTCGTCCACTTCGACAAAGCCGCGCTTGTCCAGTTTGACGCCAGTATTTTCCAGGCCGAGATTGTCCAGCATCGGCCTACGGCCAGTCGCGTAGAATACGCAATCGGCTTCCAGCACACGTCCATCCTTGAGCGTCGCCTTGAGGCTGCCGTCAGCCTGCTTGTCGATACGCGCGATATCGGCATTGAACTGCAGGTCCAGGCCGCGCTTGGTCAGCTCTTCTTTCAAGTGCGTGCGCACCGAGCCGTCGAATCCGCGCAGAAACAGGTCACCGCGATACAACAGCGAGGTATTGGCGCCCAGGCCATGGAAGATCCCGGCAAACTCGACCGCAATGTAGCCGCCACCCACCACCAGTACGCGCTTGGGCAGGTCCTTGAGGAAGAACGCCTCATTGGAGCCAATCGCGTGTTCGCGCCCCGGAATCTCCGGAATCTGCGGCCAGCCACCGGTAGCGATCAGAATGTGCTTGGCGGTGAACCGCTCGCCATTGATTTCCACCTGATGAGGGTCGACCAACCGCGCATGCCCTTCGTGCAGCGTGACGCCGCTGTCGACAAGCAACTTGCGGTAGATACCATTGAGGCGATTGATCTCGCGATCCTTGTTGGCAATCAACGTCGCCCAATCGAAGTTCGCTTCGCCCAAGGACCAGCCAAAACCGCTGGCCTGCTCGAAGTCTTCGGCAAAATGCGCGCCGTACACCAACAGCTTTTTCGGCACGCAACCGACATTGACGCAGGTACCGCCCAGGTAGCGGCTCTCGGCCACGGCCACTTTGGCACCAAAGCCCGCGGCAAAGCGGGCCGCGCGAACACCGCCGGAACCGGCGCCAATTACGTACAGGTCAAAATCGTAGGCCATTTCACTCTCCTCGGCAGCGCATCAGCATACCGACTTAGATGGGGCGGAAAAACGAAAAAGCCACCCTAAGGTGGCCTTCTCTTTAAACATGACGACGCAGGCGTGAATCAGTAGGCCTTGCCAGTCTTGTAGAAGTGCTCGTAGCAGAAGTTGGTGGCTTCGATGTAGCCTTCAGCGCCACCGCAGTCAAAGCGTTGGCCCTTGAATTTGTAGGCAATCACGCAACCGTCTTTGGCTTGCTTGAGCAGAGCGTCGGTGATCTGGATTTCGCCACCTTTGCCTGGCTCGGTTTCTTCGATCAATTTGAAGATGTCCGGCGTCAGGATGTAACGGCCGATAATCGCCAGGTTCGAGGGTGCGTCTTCCGGCGCAGGCTTCTCGACCATGTCGCGGACGCGGATCAGGCCATCACCAATGTCGTCGCCGGCGATAACGCCGTACTTGTTGGTCTCGGCCGGGTTGACCTCCATCACCGCCACGATGGTGCAACGGTATTTCTGATAGAGCTTGACCATCTGGGTCAGCACGCCGTCGCCTTCCAGGTTGACGCACAGGTCATCAGCCAGGACCACGGCGAAGGGCTCGTCGCCGATCAGTGGGCGGCCGGTGAGGATGGCATGGCCAAGGCCTTTCATCTGGGTTTGACGGGTGTAGGAGAACGAGCACTCGTCCAGCAGCTTGCGGATACCGACCAGGTATTTTTCCTTGTCGGTGCCCTTGATCTGATTTTCCAGCTCGTAGCTGATGTCGAAGTGGTCTTCCAGCGCGCGCTTGCCGCGACCGGTGACGATGGAAATTTCATTCAGACCGGCATCCAGTGCCTCTTCGACGCCATACTGGATCAGTGGCTTGTTTACCACCGGCAGCATCTCTTTGGGCATGGCCTTGGTCGCTGGCAAGAAGCGAGTGCCGTAACCGGCTGCTGGGAACAAGCATTTCTTGATCATATGAGTCCTTACAAAGGGCTGTGCGTACGGAATTCGGCGCAGTCTAATGAGGCAGCAGTCACCTTACAATGGGTCCTGCTGGCGTTGCGATAGCAACATAGAGAAAAAATTTCTGTGTAAGTTCCACTTATCTTGCGACAAATGCCCTCACCCACTCCATGGGTATGCAATAACTTGGGCCGCAGCGCAACATTTGGCGCTATCATTGCGGCCTTGAATCACATCACGAGACGGTTAATAGATGTCAGAACCCAAAGGCGTAAATGGCTATCTGATCACGAAGCGAGCAGACGGCTGGCACTTGATCAACTTCCACGGTGACAGCGTCGCAGGCGTATTTGCCAGCGAAAGCATGGCAATTGCGGTTGCCGAAGTCTTCGTGGATGAAGCAGGCCATGCGTCCAGCAAGCGGCCCAAAGGCAAATAAGCCTTACTGCCCTGCTTACACAGCCCCGATAATCGGGGCTTTTTTGTGTTTGTCTGTACCAAGATGGCAGATCGCTATAATCTTGCGCAAACGCCCCACGACAGTGTCAGCGCCCTTACATCTCCTTTGACGACGATCCCACCATGAACAAGATCCTGACACTGACTGCCTTACTGGCGCTGGCCGGTTGCACCACCACCTCTGACGTGGTCCTCAAAAATGGCGAACAGGGACTGACCATCGATTGCTCAGGCGAAGTCAACTCCTGGGCCAGTTGCTACGAGAAGGCCGATGCCTCCTGCGCCGGCACCGGTTACCGCATTATCGGCACCGAGGGCACGCCCGCATTGAGCGAGGAAGACAAGACGCTCGGTAAGGACGTTGGCAATTTCAAAGGCCGCAGCGTTGTGGTGGTCTGCAAATAGGCGCCGCGCGCCTAAAGCTGAATATCGGCAAAACGGATGCTCAGGCCCCGCAGCGTCTCGATCAAGCTATCCAGACTCGCGAAGGACTCCACTTCATCCTGATCATCCACCAGGAAAAAACTGCGCCCGCCGCTTTTTTTGAAGAAGACGATCCATTCACCCAGGTCGGCGGGGTTCTGGATAATGTGGGTGGCCGAAATCAGACCCTCGGCCTGGCAGCTTGTGACGTGTTCACGTTTCATGACGGCGTTCCAAAAACACACAAATGCCGCTTGGCCTCAAAGGCCGAGCGGCATTTTTATCGGATTCAAAAGGTTAGGCCTGTTAAAGCGCTCAACCGGAAATGCAATCTTCCCCGGCTTTTTTCACGTCACCTGGCCGGATCGGCACATTGGACATGCTCTCGTAGAGCTTGATGCTGCTGCCGCTGGAGCGGTCTTCAATCTCGAAAATCGCCGAAGGATCAGCCGAGAATTTCTGTGGCACGATCACCTGCACCCCATTCTTGTGCGGCTCTATCTGCGACGGCCGACGCGTACTGGACAACTTCTGCACAATGCACGCCGCATAATCCTGCGGCTTCTTTCCAGAAATGACCGCCAGTGTGGGCGGGGTCTGCTTGATGTCTGCAACCGAAGCACACCCGCCGATCGCCAACGCCAGAACCAACACACTCCACTTCATACAAAAACCTCCGATAAAGACCCTACGACAGCGGGCGTAGGAATTTTCTCCCGCAAAGTAGGATTTATCTCTGATAACTGGGTAGATAAACTGTTTTAAATTGTCGAAGTCGTCAACGACGGCCCGATAATAAACGCGCTGGGGCTGATAAACTCCATCTTAACCTACGTATCGTTCTGATTTTTCAGAAAAAGCCCTTCTGGAGACACCTCATGAAATTCATCCACCAGCGTGAGCACCTCAATGAAGGAGACATCGTCGTCATCGAATGCTCGCAAACTTGTAATATCCGTCTGATGAGCGATGCGAACTTTCGCAGCTTCAAGAACGGCGGTCGCCACACTTACCACGGCGGCGCGTTCGATCAATTCCCGGCCAAAATCACCGCGCCCAGCACCGGTTTCTGGAACATCACCCTGGACGTGGTCACCCGCCGTGCCATCAGCGTTACCCGCAAACCGGCGCTGTCCCACAAGATCCGCATCGTCCGCCGTACCAGCAGCAAGCTGAGCTGACCCTCGCCTCGACAGGAATAAAGCTGTGATCACCACCACCAAATACGTCATCAAGTACAAGCTCAACGGCGAACGCCGCTTTGAATTCGCCCAGCTTGAGTCCAATAGCATTGAAGAGGCCAGGCAAGCGCTGGCCAAAATTCACGATTCCAGCGATGAAATCAGCGACATCACCGTGAGTAAGGCGCTGTAAACCCATGGCCGGCCCCACTGCCGATCTGTTTGCCGACGAGGCCTTGCGGCAACCGGCGAGCCGCGAGCAGATCGGTGAACAATCCTTTGTGCTCAGAGGCTTTGCCTTGCCGTGGATTGATCGCCTGCTGCCCGAGCTGAGAAGCGTGCTGGCCCGGTCCCCCTTTCGCAGAATGGTCACCCCCGGCGGCTTTACGATGTCGGCTGCGCTGAGCAGTTGCGGCGCATTGGGCTGGACCACCGACAGCACCGGTTACCGCTACAGCCCGATTGATCCGAATAACCAACAACCCTGGCCTGCCCTGCCCGACGCCTTGCGCCAACTGGCGGAGCAGGCTGCGGCGAATGCGGGGTTCAGTGACTTCGCGCCGGATGCGTGCCTGATCAACCGCTACGTGCCCGGCGCCAAGATGTCCCTGCACCAGGACAAAAACGAACGTCACTACGCTGCGCCAGTGGTGTCAGTGTCCCTCGGGCTGCCGGCGATCTTTCTGTTCGGCGGCCACGCGCGCAGTGACAAGCCGCAAAAAGTTTCGCTATTCCATGGCGACGTGGTGGTGTGGGGCGGCGTTGATCGCTTGCGCTTTCATGGCGTGATGCCGATCAAGGACGGCAAGCACCCGATCATGGGGCCACAACGCATCAACCTCACCTTGCGTACCGCCGGCTGATTTGACCGCAAGCTTCAGAGTGCCACGGCTCAACCGTGCAGCTAATCTGCCCGTGAACCGTCAAGAGTCCAGGCCATGAACACTGAACAAGACCCACGCTGGGCGGCTGTCCTCGCCCGAGACCCGAAGGCCGACAGCCTGTTTGTCTACGGCGTCAGAACCACCGGCGTCTACTGCCGGCCCAGCAGTAGCGCACGCCGGCCGCGCCCGGAGAACGTCGAGTTTTTTGACACGCCTCAACAAGCCGAAGCGGCCGGTTATCGACCGAATAAACGCGCCGAGGGCACCACCCAACAGGCGCGACTCGTGGCAAGCGCCTGTCGCCAGATCGAACAGGCCGAAACCGAACCCAGCCTTGAAACCCTGGCCATGCAGGCCGGGCTGAGCCCCTTCCATTTTCACCGGGTATTCAAATCGATCACCGGCCTCACGCCCAAGGGCTACGCTCGCGCCGAGCGCTCGCGCCGAGCGCTCACGCAGGGTGCGCGATGGGCTCACGCAGCCAGGCACCGTAACGGACGCGCTGTACGACGCAGGCTTCAACTCCAACAGCCGCTTTTATGAGTCGGCCGGGCAAATGCTGGGCATGAAACCCAGTGACTACAAGGCCGGCGGCACCAACAGCGAAATCCGTTTTGCCGTGGGTGAATGCTCGTTGGGTGCGATTCTGGTGGCGCAAAGTCTGCGAGGTGTGTGCGCGATCCTGCTGGGCGACGATCCAAACGCACTGGTACACGACCTGCAGGACAAGTTCCCCAAGGCCGAACTGGTGGGCGCGGATCACGACTTCGAACAGCTGATCGCTCAGGTGGTGGGTTTTATCGAAGCGCCTGGCCTGGGCCTGAACCTGCCGCTGGACCTGCGCGGCACGGCGTTTCAGGAACGGGTGTGGCAGGCCCTGCGCGATATTCCTGCGGGCCGCACCGCCAGCTACGCGCAGATCGCCCAGCGCATCGGCGCGCCCACCTCATCCCGTGCGGTGGCGCAAGCCTGTGGCGCCAACAGCCTGGCGGTGGCGATTCCCTGTCACCGTGTGGTGCGCAGCAATGGTGATTTGAGCGGTTATCGCTGGGGCGTAGAACGCAAGCGGCAGTTGCTGGAGCGAGAACGCGAGGGCTGAACGGACTGGCCGGATGACCATGGGCCTGTTAAAACAGCGAACCGTCTTACCCTTGCTGGAGACCTGTCCCATGAGCACCTGGCCAGACACTCGCATTCTTGACCTGCTGGGCATTGAAGTGCCCATCATTCAGGCCCCCATGGCCGGCGCTACAACCACTGCCATGGTGATCGCCGCCAACGAGGCCGGCGCGCTTGGCTCAATGCCCGCCGCGGCGCTGAGCATCGAGCAACTTCGTGAAGCGCTGACCACGATTCGTCAGGCCAGCAACCGGCCAATCAACGTCAACTTTTTCTGCCATCAACCGCCGGCCCCGGATGAAGCACGCGATACCCATTGGAAAGCGTTGCTCGAACCCTACTACCGCGAACTGGGTGCCGACTTTGACGCGCCAACGCCCATGTCCAACCGCGCACCGTTCAACGACGAAGCGTGTCGTGTGGTCGAGGAATTTCGCCCCGAAGTGGTGAGCTTTCACTTTGGCTTGCCGGAAAAATCCCTGCTCGACCGGGTAAAAGCCAGCGGTGCCAAGGTGCTGTCCTCGGCCACCACCGTTGAGGAAGCGCTGTGGCTGGAGCAACACGGCTGCGACGCTATCATCGCCATGGGCATTGAGGCCGGCGGGCACCGGGGGATGTTCCTGAGTGAGGATATCAATAGCCAGATCGGCCTGTTTGCGCTGTTGCCGCAAGTGGTCGACGCCGTCAGCGTGCCGGTGATTGCCGCCGGTGGCATCGCTGACGCGCGGGGCATCGTCGCGGCCTTCGCCCTCGGCGCGTCAGCGGTGCAGATCGGCACGGCCTATCTGTTTACGCCACAGGCCACGGTGACGGCCTCCCATCACCATGCGCTGCGCCATGCCCAGGCCAGCGAGACCGCTCTCACCAACCTGTTCACAGGGCGGCCGGCGCGCGGCATTGTCAACCGGGTCATGCGCGAACTCGGCGCGATGAACCCGGCGACACCGGCCTTTCCCAGGGCCGGTGGTGCGTTGATGCCGCTCAAGGCCAGGGATGAAGCGGGCTTCAGCAACTTGTGGGCCGGCCAGGCAGTGCGCCTGGGCAAAGACATTTCAACCTACGCACTCACCTGTGAGCTGGCCGAACACGCCCTGGCAAAACTGCAGTAGAGACTTCGCGCTGTACCGACAATAGCCAAGCGCTATATATTTGCGTACACAGCGATTGCGCCATGACGCGCCGTCCACCCTCAAAGGAGCTGCTGCATGAAGATTCACGCCCCGCGCCTGGCCGTCCTGGTCGCGGCCCTCGCCTTCGGCTCAGCCCAGGCCGATGAAGTCCAGGTGGCCGTGGCCGCCAACTTCACCGCGCCGATCCAGACGATTGCCGCCGACTTCGAGAAAGACACCGGCCACAAGCTGGTGGCGTCCTACGGGGCAACCGGGCAGTTCTACACCCAGATCAAGAACGGCGCGCCGTTCGAAGTGTTCCTGAGCGCCGACGACACCACCGCCAAAAAACTCGAGAACGAAGGCGACACCGTCAAGGGGTCGCGCTTCACCTACGCCGTGGGCACCCTCGCGCTGTGGTCGGCCAAGGACGGTTATGTGGACGCCAAGGGCGAGGTGTTGAAGGGCAACCAATTCAAACACCTGTCCATCGCCAACCCGAAAGCTGCGCCCTACGGCCTGGCCGCTACCCAGGTGCTGGCCAGACAAGGCCTGACCGAGCAGGTCAAGGACAAGCTCGTTGAAGGCCAGAACATCACCCAGGCCTATCAGTTCGTGTCCACCGGCAACGCCGAATTGGGGTTTGTCGCCTTGTCGCAGATCTATAAGGACGGCAAGGTCACGCACGGTTCGGCGTGGATCGTTCCTGCCTCACTGCATGATCCGATCAAACAGGACGCGGTGATCCTCAACAAGGGTAAAGACAATGCGGCGGCCAAGGCCTTCGTTGACTACCTCAAAGGGCCAAAAGCCGCAGCGGTCATCAAGTCCTACGGTTACGAGCTGTAAATGCCGCTGTCGAGTGCCGATTTTTCCGCGATCTGGTTGACCGTCAAACTGGCGTCACTGACCACCGTGATCCTGCTGCTGATCGGCACGCCGATTGCCTTGTGGCTGTCGCGCACGCGCTCATGGTGGCGCGGGCCCATCGGCGCGATTGTCGCACTGCCGTTGGTGCTGCCGCCCACGGTGATCGGCTTCTACCTGCTGCTGGCCATGGGGCCCAACGGTTATGTGGGTCAGTTCACCCAATGGCTGGGGCTGGGCACCCTGACCTTCAGCTTCGCCGGGCTGGTGATTGGCTCGGTCATCTATTCCATGCCCTTCGTGGTGCAGCCGTTGCAGAACGCCTTTGCTGCCATTGGCACGCGTCCACTGGAAGTTGCTGCCACCTTGCGCGCCAATCCCTGGGATACGTTTTTCACCGTGACCCTGCCCCTCGCACGCCCGGGATTCATCACTGCCGCCATCCTCGGCTTTGCCCATACCGTGGGTGAGTTCGGCGTGGTACTGATGATCGGCGGCAATATTCCGGACAAGACCCGGGTGGTGTCGGTGCAGATCTACGATCATGTCGAAGCCATGGAATATGCCCAGGCCCATTGGCTGGCAGGCGCCATGGTGGTGTTTGCGTTCGTTGTGCTGCTGGCGCTGTACTCCAGCCGTAAAACCCGCATGGGCTGGAGCTGATGTCGATGATCCAGGTGCGCCTGCACAGAAAGTACTCGGGGTTTGCGCTGAAGGTGGACCTGCACCTGCCCGGGCGTGGTGTGACGGCACTGTACGGACACTCCGGCTCCGGCAAGACCACCTGTCTGCGCTGCATCGCCGGGCTGGAGCGCGCCGAGGACGGATTTATCCAGGTCAACGACGAGGTCTGGCAGGACAGCCGCATCGGGCTGTTCGTACCGCCCCATAAACGCGCATTGGGCTACGTGTTTCAAGAAGCCAGCCTGTTTCCTCACCTGTCGGTACGGGCCAATCTCGAATTCGGCCTCAAGCGCATTCCGCGCTCGGCGCGCCGTGTGGATATGAACCAGGCCACCCAATTACTCGGCATCGGTCATCTGCTCGAGCGTAATCCCGAGCATCTTTCCGGTGGCGAACGCCAGCGCATCGGCATCGCCCGCGCCTTGCTCACCAGCCCGAAGTTGTTGCTGATGGACGAACCGCTGGCCGCCCTCGACAGCCAGCGCAAGGGCGAAATCCTGCCGTATCTGGAACGTTTGCACGACGAACTGGATATTCCGCTGCTCTACGTCAGCCACGCCCAGGATGAGGTTGCGCGCCTGGCCGATCACATCGTATTGCTCAGCGACGGCAAGGCGCTGGCCAGCGGCTCGATCGGCGAAACCCTGGCGCGTCTGGACCTGCCTCTGGCGCGGGGCGACGATGCTGGCGTGGTGATCCATGGCACCGTCAGCGCCTATGACGCGGCCTACCAGCTGCTCACCCTGCAACTGCCTGACAGCGCCCTGCACATGCGTGTCGCCCATGCGCCGCTGGCAATGGGCCGTGCGCTGCGGGTGAAAGTACAGGCACGGGATGTGAGCCTGAGCCTGCAGGCGCAGGAGCACAGCAGCATCCTCAACCGCCTGCCGGTGACAGTCACCGAGGAAATCCCCGCGGACAACAGCGCCCACGTGCTGGTGCGCCTGGACGCTGGCGGCACACCGTTGCTGGCACGGATCACGCGGTACTCCCGCGACCAGTTGCAACTGCACACCGGGCAGGCGTTATGGGCGCAGATCAAGGCGGTCGCGGTGCTGGCGTAACCATTTGGCACGACCGACCATCGCTGCGGTCAATCAGACATACCGGCCTGATCTGTTGCCAAGGAAGTTGCCCATGCCCGATTCCGACCTGCCCCGCGATTTGCACTACGTCGATGACACCCAACCCGGCATCACCCGCAAAAAGCTGCGCGGCAAATTCCAGTATTTCGATGCCAGAGGCGAGCGCATCACCGACGCCGACGACATCAAGCGCCTGAATGCCCTGGCTGTGCCGCCGGCGTACACGGATGTCTGGATCTGCGCCGACCCGCGCGGCCATCTGCAAGCCACCGGCCGCGATGCGCGTGGGCGCAAGCAATACCGCTACCACACCCGCTGGCGCGAGGTACGCGACACCGACAAGTACTCACGCCTGCAGGCCTTCGGCAAGGCTCTGCCCAAGTTGCGCAAACAGCTGGAGGCGCAACTGGCCGAACCTGGCTTCACCCGCGAAAAGGTGCTGGCGACCGTGGTGATGTTGCTCGATGCCACCTTGATTCGCGTCGGCAATACGCAGTACGCCCGCGACAACAAATCCTACGGACTGACGACGTTGCGTAACCGCCACGTAGACGTCAAAGGCAGCGAAATTAAGTTCCAGTTCCGTGGCAAAAGCGGCGTTGAGCACCAGATCAGCGTGAAGGACCGGCGCTTGGCTACCGTGGTCAAGCGCTGCATGGAATTACCGGGGCAGGACCTGTTCCAGTACCTGGACGAGGACGGCGAGCGCCATACCGTCAGCTCCCACGATGTGAACGCCTACCTGCACAGCCTCACCGGCGCAGACTTCACCGCCAAGGACTACCGCACCTGGGCCGGCACCGCGATGGCGCTGGCGGTGTTGCGCGAACTGGAATGGCAGCCCGAATCCGACGCCAAGCGCCATGTGGTGACCATGGTCAAAGACGTGGCCAGGCAGTTGGGCAACACCCCGGCGGTGTGCCGCAAGTGCTACATCCACCCGGCGGTGCTTGAGCATTTCAGCCTGGGCGAACTGTCCAAATTGCCCCCGCCACGACTGCGCAAAGGGCTCAAGGCCGAGGAAGTGGCGTTGGCCATGTTCCTTGAACAACTGGCCGAGGCGAGCTAGGCTCCTGCCCCTTGACCACTGACCGGACGACTGCCGACGTGAACAACTGAGCCTTTCAAAAATGTATCTGCAACAGGCCACCTTGCGTGCCTGTTGGCCTGTTCGACATTTTCTGGAGGTGCCTGTGACTCACGTCAAGCGGCTACCGGTATTGGTTTCCCTGCAACACCTGTGTTTCCAGTTCGCCAACGGCGAAACCCTGCTGGAAGATCTCAACCTGTCCATCGATCACACCCCGACCGGCATCGTCGGCCGCAATGGCTGCGGCAAAAGCCTGCTGGCCAAACTGCTCGCCGGGGTGCTGACGCCGTCTTCCGGCAGCATGAAAAGGTCTGTCAGCGTGAAGTACGTTGCGCAGACGGTGGACATTCAAGCGGGTGACACCGTCGCTCATCTCACCGCAACCGTATCCATCCTGGCGGCGCTTGAGCGCATGACTGCCGGCACAGCCGACGGCGCCGATGTCGAATTGATCGATGATCGCTGGGACCTGGCCGAGCGCTTGCGCGCTGCGCTCGATGCCGCCGGCTTGCCTGACGTCGACGCTCAGACGCCGGCCGAACATCTGAGCGGCGGTCAGCTGGCGCGGGTCGCGATTATCGGTGCGTTGCTGGCGGCGCCACACTTGCTGATTCTCGATGAGCCGAGCAACCACCTCGACAGCGCAGGACGCGCCTGGCTGCTGCACGCGCTACACCTCTGGCGAGGTGGGCTGGTGGTGGTCAGTCATGATCGGCAGTTGCTCAATGCCATGGGCCGCATCATTGAGCTGTCACCCCTCGGCGCCCGGCTGTATGGCGGCAACTATGATGACTATCGCCAACAGCGCGAGGCGCAGCAGCACGCGGCGGTGGCCGAGCTGGAGCGCATGCGCCTCGAACGC
>Ga0302347_1002156_pt1 | contig 20912 bp, 24 predicted proteins | sample PhyWR1_FD_202178 | JGI IMG/M metagenome (GOLD analysis project Ga0302347, IMG submission 202178) | Leaf surface microbial communities from wheat plants in UC Gill Tract Community Farm, Albany, California, United States - DLSL W.R1 (v2)... | ecosystem: Host-associated > Plants > Phyllosphere >...
TCAGCACATTTAAAAATTTATAATAATCTATTATCCTTAAAATGAAAGGAATCTTAAAGATTTATCACCCAGAGGAAACTCTGAAATATTTCATCGATAGCACCTACTGCAAATCTGTTTATATCAACTCGCAGAATTTCCTGGAAGTCGAAATTATCACAAACGATTCATTGGACCACGTGGACGATGATTCTTTACAATACAATTTTCCACAATTATCTTTGGACATTATAGAATTTCCTGTGGATACTTCTGAATTAGAAGGGCAAACATTCATCATTGAGGATACAGATGACGAGGTTTTCACAGAAGTTGATTTGTTTGATGATGAAGAAGCTTTCTTATTCGAGAACGAACTCAAATTCGATAAAAATGAGACGGATGACCTGCAACTTTGTTGGAAAGGGCAGATCACGGATTTCTACACGGGCTCTGACAACCCAATTCCTTTTAAATTAAAATGCCACTTCCGTCCGGATGAGATAGAAGTTGACGATTAATCTTTTCCGAAAATAATATTTATATTTACGAATCGTTATAAAAACAATATTATAACGCTAACAAGCCATTGCCAATGTATCAGGATCTGGATGATATTATTTTCGAAGATAAACATAAAGCTTACGGTGCCTATGCCATTCGCAAACATTATGATTTTACGCTTACCAAAGCTTTGGTGGTCGGTATTTTCATTTTCTCTGTTTTATTTTTTCTTCCAGCTTCTTTCCTCAAAACCAAAAAGGCAACGGCCGTTAAGAGTGAAAATATCATTCCTGTAGAATTGACAGAGATGCGTATCAATTATGGTGATAACCGAAACGGAAAAGGCGCTGAAGAACCAAAAGAGGAAGAAGGAAGCCCGGCTCCTATCGTTGAAAAAAAGGAGGAAAAAGAAGTCGTAGCGGAAGTAGCAAAAGTATCTAAAGAAAAAGTCGAAAAAGAGATTCCAGAAAATACCGTTCCAATCCCTACCAGAACCAAAAACCCACCTGTAGCCACAAAAAAACCGACAGAAAAAACCAATGCTCCCGTGGTTGCCAACTCGACAAAAACAACAACCGGAAAGTCCAATGCAAAAGGCGACATCAAAAAAGAAAATGCGACCGGAGACGGAAAAGGTAATGCCGCTATTGGAAATCTACTAAAAGGAAGAGGAACAAAATCTGGCTCCCAAGGCAACGGAACCGGACCAGGAAATTATGGCGATCCACTGGGCGGAGACGGCGATGGAAATAGCAAGATTGGTGTTGATAGAAGTCTGATTGGTTTCATCCCTGGCACAATGGGAAGAGGCGGCGCACAGCCCAACCACGACTGTACAGCCAGCGGAAGCATCAGCATTTCTTACACCGTGGACAAGTCCGGAAAAGTAATCTCCGCAAAAAGGCTTAACGGTGTTTCTGATCCTTGTGTCACGAGTACGGCTGTAAGTTGGGTAAAACAGTATGTGAAAGCGGAAGCTTCAACTGTTTCCTCTAAAGGAACTTATAAGATTGTTTTTTAATTTCTTATTAATAATCATTCCTCATAAACTTTTCAATAATCTATCAAGATTAATCTTTAAGTTATTCATAAATTTGAAACTGTAAATAACAATTAAAAACTATGGCAAATCAAAATATCTCTATTTGGGAATTCTTATTTGGTGGAGGCTTACTCAGCGTATCTTTTATCATTATTTTAATATTTTCAGGAATTGCCGCCATCGTTTTCTTTGGACAAAAATTATATTCTCTCAATCGGGAAAATCAAGTTGACCCTTATTTACTGAAAAACGTGAACGACCTTCTAAATGATGGTAGAATCCAATCTGCCGTGGATTTTTGCAGAAGGGATAATTCTCCCGAATCCAGAAGCGTGGAAAAAGGACTTTCACGATTGGGAAGACCTGTAGGCGAAATTGCCAGTGCAATGGAGACCCATGCACAAATAGAACTCAACAAAGCAGAAAAAAATATCGGGTTCCTGGCTACACTTTCCGGTGCTGCGCCAATGTTGGGACTTCTTGGCGGTATTTTGATCTTGGCTTCTACATTTGGAACTATATCTAAAACTGACGCTGTAGTTGCTCAAAATATTTTAGCTGCTGATTTTTATAAAGCATTAGCCCCATCAGTTGTTGGTCTTATCGTCGGATTTCTATCTTATATTTTTCATAATATTCTGGTCGCGAAAGTTGATTATCTACTGATGAAGATTCAATATCACACCAACGAGTTTTTGGACATCATCAACAAACCGGCTTAAATAGATCAAGACAAAATGGAATTCCGAAGAAGAACAAAAAGATTATCCGGCTTGCCAATTGCATTTTATGTGGTTGCATTAGTTTTTTTTGTGCTTTTATTTTCGTTCAATTCCTTTTATTATAAAGCTTCTGAACAACCAAAACCTGTCGTTACAGAAATCCCGAAACCCAAAATTGAACCTAAAAAAGATTCTGTTGGAAAACCTGAAATATATGTTCCAGATACGGAGGCTTTGCCTGTGGATACAGTTTCTATTCCTAAAGAAATCTCTACTATAAAAGAAGAGAAAAAAGAAGCTCCAAAATCTGAAACCGAAGACAAAAAACTCGCGAAGAAAGACGAGAAAAAAGATGCCTTGACGTCGGATTCAAAAGAAGAAAAAATCACCAAAATAGGCAAAGACAGAATCCTGACCGCTTTCATCCCTGGAACAATGGGAAAAGCTGGAAAATTACCATCTCACAATTGCAAAGTCAAAGGTCAATTGGTAATGTTCATCACGGTTGACAAAGCCGGAAATGTGACTTCCGCAGGACGAAGCAGCGGCATCAAAGATGCTTGCAATGTCACCGCAGCTGTGATTTGGACCAAAAAATATGTGAAAGCGAAGAAGTCTCAGAATATTTCTCAGGGAACCTATACGATTGTTTTTTAATTTTTGAATTGATATTTAGACCAAGTGAAAATTGCCACTTTAAATATTGATTGGGCTCTGCAGAAAAGTAAAGAAAAAATCGAACAATTCCTGAATCAACAGAATTTCGATTTCCTGATTTTAACCGAAGCCGTTAATCTCAATCTCAGTAGCTTTTCTTTTAAATATTTTTCTGAACAAATCCCTGAAAATATTGAGTACGAAGGTTTAAATTATTCAGAATATTTGAATGGGAAAAAAGCTTTTCGTACAGTTATCTATTCTAAAATTCCTGCAAAAAGAAAATTTTCCGTCATCGATGAAAGGACAAATCTTGCTTTCGAATTTGAAACCAAGTTCGGGAATTTGGTAATCTATGCCACGATTATAGGAACTCGATTTAGGATAAAGCCTTTTGCCAAAAATGAACTTGAGAATTGCATCAATGACTGTAAAAAAATATCTGAAACAAATCCAAATCTTATTATTGCAGGAGATTTGAATACTTCTTTTCTTGAGAACGAAAAACAATTCACCATCAATTCTGAAATGACAGAATCTCTGAAAACACTTTTTAAAGAATTAAGCCTCCTAAATGCAACGGAAAACATCAACGAAAATATTGATCACATTGTTATTCCTAATTTTCTTAAAAAAAACCTGACAGACGCAGAAATATTTGTAGAAAAAGAGATATTGAGTGATCACAAAGGTGTTTTTATTTCATTAAATTAATCCGAATTATCTTAAATAATTTCATCTTATTTCTAAATTTGCGTTTTCATCCAACATATGACCTTACAAGACTATAGAGATGCCGTAGAATGGCTGTTTGCTCAGGCTCCCAATTATCAGAGAGATGGTTCTTCGGCTTACAAACCAGGCCTAGATAATATCAAAAAACTATGTGCTTTTTTTGGAGATCCACAGGATAAAATCAAAACGGTTCATATCGGCGGAACTAATGGTAAAGGTTCTACGAGCAATATGCTGGCTTCGGTTCTTCAGGAATCGGGTTATAAAATCGGGCTTTATAATTCGCCACATTTGGTAGATTTCACGGAAAGAATCAAGTTGAATGGTGAGCATTGTGATAAAGAATTTGTTTACAATTTTATTTTAAAACTGAAAGAATTGCCGAGCGAAATCCAGCCTTCTTTTTTTGAATTCACCACCATAATGGCTTTCGAGTATTTCTATCAGCAGAAAGTTGATTTTGCGATTATCGAAGTTGGTTTGGGCGGTAGATTGGATTCTACGAACATCATCCAACCTCTCGTTTCCGCAATAACAAATGTCCAGCTCGACCATCAAGACCTTTTGGGTGATACAATTGAACAAATTGCGTTTGAGAAAGCTGGAATCATTAAAGAAAACGTGCCAATGATCTCCGGGGACGAAAAGATTCCGGTGAAAGAAATCATTATTAATAAAGCAAAAGAACTGAATGCCGGTTTCATAGATGCAACAGCGATTGAAAGTTCTCTGGAGTCTGACCTCAAAGGAAAATATCAAAAGAAAAATATCCGGGTTGTTTTGGCTTTGATTGATGAACTGAGAAAACAAGGATTGGCAATTAGCGATGACAATATAAAATACGGACTACAGAGTGTTTATAAAAACACGAATTTCATCGGGCGATGGTTCGAGTTCTCCCAGGATCCTTTGACCATCTGTGACACAGGTCATAATCAGGCTGGCCTGGAAGAAGTCTTCAATCAATTAAATGAATATTCTCAACGTAAACATATCATTTTGGGATTTGTAAATGAGAAAAAGATTGACGAGGTTTTACAGATTTTGCCCAAAGATGCCAATTACTATTTCGTAAAACCATCCGTGAACCGAGGCCGAAACCCCAAAACTTATGAAGAGCTATTGAAAAAAAGTAAAATTATTTATAAAATTTTTCAGAACGTTCAAGATGGTTATCTTTCTGCAAGACAGAATTGTAGTGACGAAGAAATGATCTTTGTCGGCGGAAGCAACTTTGTTGTGGGAGATTTTTTAGAAAAAAATTTGTGAATTTGGTTATAAGTTGTATATTTGCACCACTCAAAACGGTAAGCCGTTGCGGGCTCTTAGCTCAGTTGGTTCAGAGCATCTGGTTTACACCCAGAGGGTCGGGGGTTCGAATCCCTCAGGGCCCACAAAAAGGAAACAACCTTTTCAAAAAAAATTAAGGGCTCTTAGCTCAGTTGGTTCAGAGCATCTGGTTTACACCCAGAGGGTCGGGGGTTCGAATCCCTCAGGGCCCACCCTTCAAAAAAATCTCAGATTTCTCTGAGATTTTTTTATTTACAATTGGTTTAACTTTCTTTTCCAATAGGTTTCAAAAATTTAATTCTTAAAACCGGCCTGTCAATTTAACACTCTGTTAAATTTCTGATAAAAAGTTAATCATTTGTTTAAACTCTGTTTTTTGGAAAGATATTTGATAAAAACAGCAAATAAAATTGTTACAACCTGATTTCTGGTATAACTCTTTTGATTACAAATCCCCTCAAAAGGAAACCTATGAAAAGATATTATGCAGTGTTAATTCCCTTTTACACTATTTTCCTGTTATATATGATGTTTTACGGCTGTGGCCGTCATCCCGACTCAGGATTCTTACAACTAAACCCTCTCCAAAGCATTACTTACTTTCTACGATACAATAACTTTTTCTCAGAAAAATTCATGGTCAATATTGTGGGTAATATTTTGGTATTTATCCCTTTTGGTGGACTTGGATTATTGATTAAAAGGCTCAATAATCTACCATTATTGCTCTGTCTATTCATTTGTGGCATTTCTGTGATAGAACTTTTACAATATTACACGGCCAGAGGAACAGCCGATATTGACGATGTTTTCCTGAATACTTTCGGAATGTTGATCGGTTATCTGGCGTTACAAGTTACAAAATGGTTGGATATTGCAAATATCAGATTAGAATTGAATTATGAAAAGCCTTTTACGACTTATTCATATAATAAATAAGCTGTCCCAATTTATAAAAATCAAGAGCTTTCAGTGACGCATTTCCTCCCAAAAGTTTTTTTTGTATATAAGGTTTTGACAATTTGTAAATCAATCGATAAAGAAAGATTCCGCCAGTTCTTTTCAGTCTAAAATAGGCTTTTGCCAATTTGATTTTAGAGATTCTCTCGACATCTTTATCTTTTTTAATTAATTGAGATAAGCTCTTTGCAGATTGGTCAGCTTTTTTAAGAAAAACGTCATTGGTTTCAACATCATTATTATAGATTGGATTATCGATATGGTCAATAAAAACTTTATTTTTGAAAAGGTCTTTCGCAAAAATCAAATCCTCATAGCCATATTGCGTAATAGTTTCATTGAAGGGGTTCTTTTCTAAAACCATTTTTTTGACGATAAAATTATTGGTCTGGAAATCTAAATAAGGAGATTTCAAACGTTGCTTTACAGGTAGATTTTCCCTCTCTACAGCAAATTTCCATCTAAGACCATATTCCAACGAAGGTTTTACATCATTCACTTTTCTGCCGCCAAAAACCACATCTGGATTTTTAGTATTAATAAAATCAATGTAATTTTTCAGAAAATTTTCACTGATGATTTTGCCATCGCAATCCAGGAATAGTAAATATTCGGACTGAGAATAATTAAGAAATAAATTGCGGATTTTAGAACGTCCAATATTTTTATCAAGGAAAACAAAACGACCGACAGTCTTCTCCAAATCTTTATTTTTATTGATGAATTCTGTTTTAGAAGCATCATCTATCAAGATGATCTCAGCATCCAAATCATTTGCAACAACCTGACTTTTAAGGTCATTCACCAACTCATTGACATCGAAATTATAAACAGGAATACAGATCGTCAGCTTCATACCTTATCGATAATTTTCTGAATATTCAGTTCCTCCAGACAGGCATAATCACCTCGGAAACACTCTTTGTCCCCAAAAACAGAACACGGTCTGCAGGATAAATCCTTGACGTGAACGATGTCATCTTCGCTTTGTCCATAACCTAAAAAGCCTGCAAAATGATGTGTAGAACCCCAAACCGAAATACATCTTGTTCCCATCAAACTTGCCAAATGCATATTGGCAGAATCCATAGAAATCATTAGTTTCAACTCAGATATTTTTTGCAATTCCTCTTTCAAAGATAATTTTCCGGACAAACTATGCGTGTTGGGAATCTGTTTTTCCCATTTTGTAAGAATTTCGTCTTCTTCTTTTCCGCCTCCGAAAAAGTAAATTTTATGTGTTTTCGCTAATATCCTAGCCAATTCAAAAGACTTTTCCTGAGGCATCATTTTACCTTTGTGCTGAGCAAACGGCGCAAATCCAATGTCTTTTTTATTTTCAGACTGAGTTCTTAAGTGATGCGACAACTCTACACTGAAACCCATTCTGCGGAAAACATCCGCATAACGCTCAACCGTTCTTTTTAGGGGGAATTTATTAAGATTCCAGATATCTGTCAGTTTTTCCTTTTCTTCTTTTCCTTTATCGATTTGAAAAATTTTGTATCCGTGTCTGAAAAAAATGGAATTAATCATTTTTGTCCTGATCACATCGTGAAGATCAGCAACGTAATCCGGATCGAACTGTTTCATTAACTGTTTGGTAAGCTTTCTGATTCCGAAAACACCTTTATAGTCATCAAAGCTGATCCCGTGGAATTTTAGTCTCGGATGTTTATCAAAAAGATCTTTGAAATTGTCTCTGCTTACAAACACAATCTCTACATCGGGATTCTGTTCCAGAAACTCTACACATACAGGAACTGTCATCGCTACATCTCCGAATGCAGAAAAACGATATGCTAAAATCCTTTTCACCTACTTCTTTAGTTGAAATGCAACTGCGTAAAATTTGATTTGCTTGGTCATCGCCATCAAGCCATTGGCACGAGACGGAGAAAGAAACTCTTGCAAACCTATTTCTGAAATAAATTCAAAATCAGAATCCAAAATTTCCTGTGTAGTATGTCCACTGTAAATCCTTACCAAAAGCGAAACGATCCCTTTCGGTAAAATCCCATCAGAATCTGCGTTGAAAAACAATTTTCCGTCTGTAAATTCTGCATCTATCCAAACTTTGGATTGGCAACCGCGGATAAGATTATCATCCGTTTTTTTATCATCAGGAAGCCCTTTCAACTCTTTTCCAAGGTCTATAATATATTCGTATTTCTGTTCCCAATCTTCTAGAAAGGCGAATTCTTCTATTAATTCTTGTTGATTTTCTTTGATTGTCATTCAGAATTGATTTGAATTAAAATTAAATTATTTTACCGATTGAGCAATATTGGCAATCACCCTCACGGCGGCAATCATACTTTCCAAAGGTACAAATTCATAAGGGCCGTGGAAATTATGCCCGCCCGCAAAAATATTGGGACAAGGCAATCCCATGTAAGACAATTGCGCACCATCTGTTCCGCCTCTGATCGCTTTGATTTTCGGTTCAATTCCTGAATCTTTCATTGCCTGCTCTGCAATATCTACGATGTGCATTTTTTCTTCGAACTGCTTTTTCATATTGAGATATTGCGGCTTGATTTCTATCTCAGCCGTTTTCTCGCCATACTTCTTGTTGATTTCTTCAACTTTTTCAGCAATTAGCTTTTTCCTGTCTTCAAATTTTTGATCATCATGATCGCGGATGATGTACTGAAGTTTAGCTTCGGAAACATCGCCTTCAAAATCTGTCAGATGGAAAAAGCCTTCGAAACCTTTTGTTGTTGCAGGCGTTTCATTTTCTGGTAATGAACTGATAAATTCTGAAGCAACCAATCCTGCATTCAGCATTTTACCGAAAGAATAACCTGGATGAACGGACAATCCGTGGATTTTTACCACAGCTCCGGCAGCATTAAAGTTCTCATATTCCAGCTCGCCGATTTCTCCGCCATCCATTGTGTAGGCCCATTCTGCTCCAAATTTCTCAACATCAAAATGATGCGCGCCTCTCCCGATCTCTTCGTCCGGATTGAATCCGATAGAGATTCTTCCGTGTTTGATCTGTGGATTGGCCAGAAGAAATTCTGCAGCTGTTACAATCTCTGCAACACCAGCTTTATCATCTGCACTTAACAATGTTGTTCCATCTGTTGTGATGATGGTTTGTCCTATGTATTTTTTTAAAGCTTCAAATTTGGTTGAAGACAAAGTAAATCCTGTTTCTTTGTTCAATAACAGATCTTCACCATCATAATTTTCCCAAATCTGTGGATTCACATTCTCGCCATTGAAATCCGGCGAAGAATCGTAATGCGCGATGAACCCGACCTGTGGAACTTTTTCTTGTTTATTGGAAGGAAGGAATCCAAAAACATAGCCTTTTTCATCAATGCTCACATCTTCCAAACCGAGTTCCTGCAATTCTTTGTGAAGGTAATTCGCAATATCCCATTGCCTTTCCGTAGAAGGTGTGGTCTCGCTTTCTGCGTCGCTGGTTGAAAATATCTTGATGTATGTGATGAATCTGTTCAGGAGTTTTTCTTTCCAAACTCCGTCCAATTGGATGTTTTCCATATTTATTTTTTCAAATTCTTGATTAATTCTCCAATCTGAGAGCTTAGTTCTTCTGATAAAGCTTTATCAGAAAGATTGAATACAACAATTCCAATAGAATGATCTTTACTCTCAGAATTATTGACAATACTAAATTTTTTATCTGAATCAAATAAATCATCAATATTAACTTTAAATATCTCTGCTAACTTTGGTATATATTGAGATTTTACATCTGATGCTTCATTTTCCCAGTTGATATAAGTGCTCCTGTCTAAACCAAGCATATCTGCAACTTCCTGCTGAGAAAGTTTTGTTTTGGTTCTGAGTTTTCTAAGATTGGTGCCTATTGCCATAGCTGTATTTTTTCACAAATTTATGCTTTTGTGGTAAAAACCCAACATTATTTGTGGATTTTCTGCTATGGGGATTTATGTCTTATTATTTACTTTTGTAAAGTAGCCAATATCAAAAGAATATATTTGGAGATAATGGTTGCTTACGAGAATTACTTATATTTATAACTTTATAACACAAATTTTATGAAAAAAAACCATTTATTTAAGTTATCTGTAGTTTTGCTGTTGTTTTCAATTTTAGTCGTGAATTCCTGCAGGCAGGAACTAACGGTTTATGATGAAGCAAACCTCAACAGAGAAGCTGACTTTTTCAAAAATGCAGAATCCCAATTAAACAAAGTCAATGGTGGATCTCAAATCTTAAACATTCTCAAAGAAGAAAATCAAAAGAATCATTTCGTATCCATGCTTTCAGACCAAAAAGGGCTTCCTGTGTGGGATAAAATGATAATTGATGAAAGTTTTGTAGAAAACAAAGATGGAGAATCTGAATCAGAACAAAGAATTCTTCTTCCTCTTACTGAAGATGATATTTTCATGTCCTCATACGTTGTTGTTGCAATTAATCAAAATGATGAAGTAACCCTATTAGAGAATCCTACCAATAAGAAACTATATGAGTTTATTCACAACAAATCCATTTCTAAAGAAACTAGAGAAACCGTTTTAAGTAATATAATTTTTGCGAACTATAAGACTTTTGGTTATAAAAAATTTATAAATATTCCTGAAGATTTATTTTCTCGTGTTCCACTCGATTCAGGTAAAACAACTAAAACCATTCAACTTGTTGATGAGATGCAACCGAAAGGATTAAACAAATCTTCTTCCTCAAAGGAAATGTTGATGGTATGTATTACTTATCAAATACCAGACGGTAGTTGCACTTGTCATGGTACTTATGTTGATGTAACAGAATGCTCTTATATTTATGCAGGTGGTGGTATGGGAAGCGGTTCAGGAACTGGGAGTGGAAATACTGGCGGCGGAAGTAATGGTGGTAGCGGAAGTGGTACAACAACCAACAATACGCCTTGGTATTTGATGAATCCAAATATCGACATATACACTTATAATTCAAACGTTAGAGCAGTTTTCAAATCGTTAACAGATTTCAGTATCATATTAGAAAAAGAACATTTAGATTATTTACAACCAAAGACAACCCTTACTACAACTGTAAAAAACTGTTTAACAAATAATACAGGTTATAAATCTGTTTTTGTTTATAGTATGTTAGATGATTATGCTTTTGCATATCCAACGCCTGATACAAACATTTTAAATAATAAGTTAACTTACTTACACAATAAAATGTTTGCAATTAATCCCAAGACAAACTGGCTAGAATTTTGGGATGCTTTTTCTGCAAATGAAAATGTAACTCTTCCTTTACTTACAGAATTATCAAATGATTGGAATAATCCTGATATTGTGAAACCTACTTTAAGATTCAAGAAACACGCAAAAATTAATGGTATCTATAACCTAGTCAAGACAGCTGCTAATTTCAAACAATATTTGCAAAATTTTGAACCTACTTTTTCTGTAACGCACTTGATGTTTGATGTAGGCATAGTAACAAATCCTGCAGCCTTAGCAGAAACTAGAGAGCCAATAAATTATTGGACTAAAATTACATTTAATCAAAATTGGGATTACCCAAATACTCCTAAAGTAGTAATCGCATATACATTTATGCATGAAATGATTCATGCTGAGATGTTTAGAAAATTAATTTCAATTAGCTCAACTCCTCAGGGAAACATAAATTGGAATACAGTTACATCACTTTTGAACACTCATAATTATCCTGGTTTATTTGATTATTACACACGTTTCTTAATTTCTGATAGTGAGATTGATCATCAAATGATGGGAGCTCATTATATAAAGATTATGGTTAATTTTCTAAAACAAATTTACGGTAATCAATATTCTGATATTGAGTATAAAGCAATAGCCTGGTCGGGTGCCCGTGGAACTAAAGCTTGGAATTTACTCTCTGCTCAAGAAAAGCAACTCTATATAGATACATGGGATAAAAAATACTGGACATGGGAAAAATAAAATTACTATTATGTTTTTTATTGTTGGGAAACTTTATGTATTCACAGAATAGTACTGTAAATGTTGTGTTTATAAAACCACAAGATTCTGTACAGTTGATTTGTAATAAAAAAGAGTATTTTTTGAAATTTTACTTTAGAGAAAATATTAGCTTTAATATGAAGCAAAAAAAATATAAATTAGTTGATGGAACTATTTATTGTGAAAAATGTAAAAAAGAAGAATACTCCGTTTTCGTTAAACCAACAAATGAAAAATTACTTAAAATAAATAAACAATCTGTACAAGATTTTATATATAAAAAAAATGGCTACAGTAATTACTTTTATTTTAAAGGAAAACTTTACAAGTATTTAGGCAGAATAGCTGCGTGAAAAAACAGTGAAGTTTATGCCAGAGAGGTAAAGAAAATTGTTTATTGGAAATATCTTAAGAATATGAAATACATGACTAAAATATTATGCTGTAATTTTATTTTCATTATAATACTATTATCAGCACAAACATATGATTTTAACAAGGAAGTAATTTACATTTTTGAAAATGGAAATAGGAAAAGTGAATCGATAATATATGTCAATACAAAGAATGATACTTATTATTTAAAAATTTTCAGAAACGAGGAAAAATCATTTGCTAGACTTTATGATTTTAAAAAAAATAGAATTCATCATTATGATCTAATAGAGATAAAAGGCAGAAATGACAAATTCGATTTAAAATACATTGATTCAGAGAGATATTATGACCATCTGGGAATGAATTATAATAGTTATGGCTACGAATTTTTAGAAAACAGTGGGAAAAATCTTTTGAACATTTACCAAACTAAAAAGAAAAAAAAGATTTATAAAAATTTTGAATTCGAAACAGAAGAAAATGAAGAAAATTTATTTCCTGCATTTAGGATTTCTTGTCTGCATCCATTTGAGTATAATAATCAATTAACATTCAATAAAAATGTTGTTGTGAAAAAATCAAAAATTACATATAAAGAAAATACTTGTGACTGTAATTTGAAGAAGATTGAGAATATTAATTTCACACTAAATATTCCATAAATAAGTTTGGTATTTAATTATTATATTTGAAAAACCAAATTGTAAATGTTCTTAACCGAATGTCCACGTGACGCTATGCAAGGCTGGGGATAAATGATTCCAATAGCGCGGATTTGCAATCCATGCCTTACCAATACAAAAGGTCATCCATTTTCTTGGATGGCCTTTTTAAATTTTATCAACAAAAAAAAAACAAACTACTGAAAATATTTTCCTAATTTTAACTTAATAACAATTAAAAAATACAAATATGAAATCAACCAGCGAAACAGGTCACGCAAAGAACGTGGCCAACTTCCAGCATCTTATCGAGTTCGTAACCGCCTACGGAGACACTTACAACCCATCCAAGAAAAGCCTTCAGCTTCCACAGCTCATAGCACTCAAAGCTACTGCAGAAAGCAGTCTTGCAGAGGTGCTTACGAAAAACACACTGTATAACAACAAGGTCAATGAACGTTTAGATGCCTTCAGCGGTCTTCGTCCACTATCCACCAGGCTCGTGAACGCATTGCAATCCACAGACGCAACATCCCAAACAATAGAAGACGCCAAAACCTACAACAGAAAGATTCAGGGCAAAAAAGCATCCTCCTCTCAACCGCAGACCGACCCCGATGCACCCGTTCCCAACACGATCTCCACAAGTCAGCAGTCTTATGATCAGCTCATACAACACTTTGCAGGACTTAGATCCGTTTTGGAAGCAGAATCAAGCTACTCCCCAAATGAAAAAGACTTGCAGATTGCCTCCATTGATACAAAAATCACTGGTCTTTCAGAAAAAAACACCGCAGTAGCAAACGCCTACGCAGGAGTCAGTAATTCCAGGATCGCCAGAAACGAAACACTATACACCAAAGACGACAGCCTTGTAGAAACCGCCACCGAGGTCAAGAAATATATCAAATCAGTCTTTGGTGCCACCAGCCCACAATTCGCACAGGTCAAAGGAATAGAATTCAAAAAACCAAAACTCTAAGACGATTTTAGATTTTATACAGACACTTCGGCAAGTTCAAATATATTTAAGAATTGTCACACCCAGCCTGTCGAAGTGTCTATGTCATTTTAATGATCACAATACATCATCACTGTCAGGCTGAGCGGAGTCGAAGCCTTTCTATTAAAATTCCCACACTGAGCTTGTCGAAGTGCCTGCAATTAAAAGACAATACTCGTAATTCCTCTTTTTACTAGCAATGTCAGGCTGAGGCTCTCGAAGCCTCCTACAGAAATCTCTATTCCTTATTTATGTTATTAGCATCCGCCAAAAGAAATGGAGTTTAAAGAGAAAGAAATAAATCACCATAATTTAGAATCTTACCTTCCGCCAAAAGAAATACATCTTCCGCAAATAAAAATATTATATTTTCCGAAAGAAATATTATATCCGTAATTAGAATTATATCATCTGCATTTAGCAAAATACCATCCACAGAAACACTTCTCAAACAAACACTTGTCATATCTTCATAAAGTTTTATATTTAGAACATCAAATTTCAAAATAAAAACAACACCAATGTTCTTAACAGAATGTCCTAGAGACGCCATGCAAGGCTGGGGAGAAATGATTCCCACGCAAACGAAAATAGATTACATCAACCGGCTGATGGAAGTGGGTTTTGATGTGCTGGATTGCGGAAGCTTCGTCAATCCGAAAACAATGCCTCAAATGGCGGATTCTGGAACCGTGCTGGATGAGATCGACAAATCTCTTTCCAATACAAAACTCTCCGTTATTGTTGCTAACTTGAAAGGTGCGGAAAAAGCTTTGAGTCACGAGCAGGTTGATATTTTGGGATTCCCTTTTTCTATTTCGGAAACTTTCCAACATAGAAATACGAATAAAAGTCGGGAAGAAGCTTTCTTGGAAGTGGTGAAAATCTTCGAATTGGCAAAGTCTGAAAGCCGACAGTTGAATCTTTATTTCTCTATGGCATTTGGAAATCCTTATGGCGAAAGCTGGAAATGGGAAGATGTGGACTTTTGGGCGAAACGTTTTGAAGAGATCGGAATCAAAGATATTTTACTTTCTGACACAACTGGCGTTGGCAATGTGGAAAAAATATCGCTTTTGTTCAATAAGATTCCTGCAAAATATCCTGAGATTAATTTCGGAGCGCATTTCCATAATCGGTATGAGGATTCCTATATCAAACTGAAAGCGGCGTATGACGAAGGCTGTAAGAGATTTGACAGTGCGATAAAAGGAATTGGTGGATGTCCAATGGCGAAAGATGATTTGGTAGGAAATATGCCAACGGAGAAAGTGTTTACTTTTATGCAATCAGAAAAATTGGATATTCATCAGAATCTTCTTCATTTCGAAAGTGCCTATAATATGGCAAAGGATATATTTCATTTTTAGATTGATGAACTTAATATAAATTTTATCATATTTTAATAATTATTCATCTTAAGGATTTTCAAATTCAAAAAAATGATGTAAATTTATTACAGAAAAAACAATCAAAAAACTATCGTTATGACTTCAAAAACGACTTATTTAGGAGAATTTAAAATCGAATCTGTGCACGAAGCTTCTGGCGACGTTTTCTCAACCTATGTGCCTTCTAACGATTTTACAGTAAGAGAACATTTTTCTCCAACAGATATCTTTGCAACAGCATTGGCAGAAAGTGTTTTTGCTTCACTTGTTGTTTTGGGTACAGATAGAAAAATCGATATTACAGGTGCGACGTGCGAATTGAAAAAGACAATGTATTTCGAACCAAGAAGAATTGGTGAGATTTTCTGCGTTTTCAAATTTCCTCATTCCTATACCCAAGAAGAAATTGATTTCATAGAACACACAGCCAAAACTTGTCCAGTTTATCTGAGCTTAAATTCAGATATTAAGAAAATATTCCTATTCGAATATAAAGACTAAAGAAAAATCCTGCTAATTGCAGGATTTCATTTTTATAACATACCAAGTTCGAACTTGGCTTCTTCGCTCATCATTTCTTTGGTCCAGGTCGGCTCAAAAGTAAGGTCTATTTTGGCAGAAGTTACGCCTTCTACACTTCTGACCTTCTCCTCTACTTCCCTGGGCAGAGATTCTGCTACGGGACAATTTGGGGATGTTAAAGTCATTATCACTAATACTTCCCCTTCTTCCGAGATCTGAACATCGTAAATCAATCCTAACTCATAGATATCAACGGGAATTTCCGGATCGAAAACCGACTTCAGCTCTTTTATAATTTCTTCACCAATATCTGCAATTTGGTCGTCTGTATATTTCATTTTAATCTAATCTTTTTAATAAATCTTCCTGACGCATCCGCCGAAAAATGTTTGCCAAAGTTAAGACATCTTTTTCACAATAATGAATGATTCTGTCTATATCACCGTCCTTATAGTATATATCGGCCACCATACTTCCGTCGATATCATCTTTTGGTGTTGGTATTCCAAAAATGTGAGCCAATAATTCCAGTGAAACATAGCTCTTCCAATCTCCGAATTTCCAAAGTTCCATTGTATCGATATGGGGAATTTCCCAAGGTTTCTTCCCAAACATTTGAAATGGTGTTGGAGGCTGGATCCCGTGGACCAAAAGTCGTCTGGCAATGTAAGGAAAATCGAATTCTTTCCCATTGTGTGCACAAAGAATTACATTATTTAATCGAGGATTATTGAATAGCTCACAGAATGAAATTAGTAAATCTTTTTCCTCTCCAGAATAAGTTTTGATTTTAAGCTTTCCGGTATTGTTGTCAATCATTCCGATCGAGATGCAGATGATCATCCCAAATTCAGCCATAATTCCTGCTCTTTGCTCATAAAATTCTGAAGCTTCGATATCTTCTTTTCTCTGAGATTTGGTTTTCTTATCCCAAAGATATTGTGTTGTGGAATCTACGTTATCCCAATTGTCAATTTGAGGAACAGTTTCGATATCAAGGAAAAGGATATTCTCAATCGGTAACTTATGAATCATTTGTCTTTTGTTTCTTTAAAATTAATGAAAAAACCCAACATCTCTGCTGGGTTTTATATTTTCTAATTCTAAAATTAATTAGAATGGATATTCGTAAATCTCTGATTCATGGAAAAATGGATTTCCAGTTGGCATTAATTTTAATTTTGATAAAGCTGTCATCACTGCAAATACAAATAATCCAACAATAAACACAAATGACCCTAATACCAATAATGCATTTGAAGTATTGTTCCAGTATGGACCCACTGTTCCAGGCATAACCATATTGAAATAATCCACTGCGTGTCCGATAATTACAACACAAGCCATAAATGTAACCACTTTGTAATTTCTCTTGATGCTACTACTTACTAAAACCAATAATGGTGCAAGGAAATTGATAATCAACATTGGTAAGAATGTCGGTTTGTAATACTCAAATCTGCCAAAGAAGTAATTGACCTCTTCCGGAACATTCGCATACCAATACAGCATAAACTGACAAAACCAAAGGTAAGACCACAACATACTTGTAGCAAATAAGAATTTACCAAGATCGTGAAGATGATTATTATTGAATTGAGGATAGAATCCTTTTTTCTTGATGTAAACACTTACGATAATCATTACCGCAATAGAAGTTGATAAACAACTTACCATAGAGTACCAGATATAAAGTGTAGAATACCAGTGAGGGTCAATAGACATCAACCAATCCCATGCCCATGCAGCAGATGCAAATCCAAAGAAAGCGATGTAACCAACACTCCAACTATATAAGCTAGCATAAATTTTTCTGTTACCTTTATTCTCATCAACCTTCTTAGAAACACTTTTCAATTTCCAAACAAAGAAAGATGCTCCAACTACATAAATGATCGTTCTGATAGCATAGAATGGAATATTCAAGAATTTTTTCTTTTCGAATAAAATCACATCAAACTCTGGTGAATTCGGATCTGTCAAATTTGGATCCATCCAATGGAATAGATGCCCTTGTCCCGAGATATTCAAAATCATTATTATGACCAATAATGCACCGCCATAAGGAATGAAAGAAGCAACAGCCTCCATAACTCTTGTTACAATAATGGACCAACCTGCATGTGCAGCGTGCTGGATACTGTAAAAGAACAAGGCACAACAGCTGATTCCAAAAGCAAATACTGCAAATGTATGAATAGCTGCTAATGGTTGATTATGAATTTGATGTTTAGCATGTTCCAAATGGGCATTATGATCCTGAGGACCGACCAATTCACTTGAGTGGGACGGAGCTTCGTGTCCTTTTGAATGAACAGACTCCATCCAATGTGTTATTGTTGCATCATCTAATCCGTGGTTAAGAGCATAACCAATACCGAATAAAACAACTCCTACAACAATGAGTATAATTGAATATAATCTTAATTTAGGTGAAAAACTATACATTTTCTTCTTTTTTTATTTAGCATTGGTTTTAGCTTCAGCTGCTACGGGAGCAGTAGAAGTTTTTTCTGTTGTAGTGGTTGCAGCTGCTGCTGTCGCAGTTGATGCTTTGAATGTGTTATAAACATATAAAGCGACTCTCCATCTATCTCCAACATTCAATTGTCCAGCATAAGAACCCATTGCATTTCTACCATTGGTCAAAACATAGTGAACAGACCCTATTGTGATATCTCTATCGGCATAATTAGGAACTCCAGCATAAGCACCGCTTTTTACAATTGGTCCTTGTCCGTCTCCACCTGTACCGTGACAAGCTGAACAAGTATGATCGAACAATACTTTACCTCTTGCCAAATCTTTTTCAAGATTCTCTGGCTTCAAAGGGGAAACAGTAACAGATTTAGAGGCATCATATCCTGCATTATACTCATCCACGTTTTTTGGCAGGGTTTCCTCACTTACAATTCCGTCTTTATTTTGAGAAACAGAACCTAACACAGGAGAAAGTCCCGTGGCACCATTTACAAAAGCAGGGATTTCATTTTCATGGTCAGAATATGCATCTTTAGCTTTCATCAAAGGATCGTAAGCTACTGGAAAATACATATCCGGGAAATATACCAATGGTGGATTATCTTTCGGCCCAGCGCAAGAATTCAGTAAAACAGTAGTTAAACCAAAGATTGCAGTCAATTTTAATATACTATTCTTCATCTTAGGCATCTTTAACAGTTATTTCTTCAACACCTGTATCAATCAAGAGTTGTTTGATCGTTTCTACATCATCAGATACAAACTCCATCATGAATTTGTCATCTGTAGTTCTTGGATCTGGATTCTGAGGTTTTGCGCCAGGATACATTTTGTTTCTTACCAAGAATGTTAATGACATCAAGTGTGCAGAACAGAATACCATCAATTCAAACATTGGATCCACGAAAGCCGGCATATTGTGCAACCAATCAAATGATGGTTTACCACCAATGTTCTGTGGCCAGTCATGGTTCATAATGTATGCTGTTAAAGTGATACCAATAGTAACTCCATAACAAGCATAGATGAATGCTGCGTCAGAAATTCTGGTTTTCTTTAATCCAAGAGCTTTGTCTAGTCCGTGAACCGGGAATGGCGTATAAACTTCGTTTATAGATATTCCTTTATCAGTAAAGGCTTTAACGCCGTGCATCAAATCATCGTCGTCGCCGTAAAGTCCATATATAATCTTAGTGGTGCTCATCTCCTTCTTTTGCTTTATAAGTTTCACCGGAAATTTTCAAAATACTCTTCAATTCGGCCTGTGCAATTACAGGGAATGTTCTTGCGTACAATAAGAATAGTACAGAGAAGAAACCAATTGTTCCCAAATATACCCCAACGTCAATAATCGTTGGTTTAAACATCGTCCAAGATGATGGAAGATAATCTCTAGACAAGTTGATTACGATAATATCAAAACGCTCAAACCACATACCGATGTTGATAATCAATGCGATGATGAAAGTCCAGAAGATATTAGTTCTAACTTTTTTGAACCAGAACGCTGCCGGTACCACCAAGTTACAGATGATCAATGCCCAGAATGCCCACCAATAAGGTCCAACTGCTGCTCCTGGAGAAAGATAGGTAAAATCTTCAAATCTTGACCCAGAATACCATCCGATGAAATATTCAGTGGCGTAAGCCACAGTTACCATACCACCTGTTACAACGATTACGATGTTCATAATCTCGATGTGGTACATTGTGATATAATCTTCTAAGTGACAAACTTTTCTTGCTACCAACAAAAGCGTCTGTACCATTGCAAATCCAGAGAAAATCGCACCGGCAACGAAGTAAGGAGGATAGATAGTTGAGTGCCATCCTTTGATTACCGATGTAGCAAAGTCAAATGATACAGTCGTGTGTACCGAGAATACAAGTGGCGTTGCCAAACCTGCAAGAACCAAAGATAGCTCCTCGAATCTTTGCCAGTGTTTTGCTTTTCCACCCCATCCAAATGCAAGAAGTGTATAAATCTTTTTATTAAATGGAGTCTTAGCTCTATCTCTAATCATTGCAAAGTCAGGAATCAATCCCATAAACCAGAATACAACTGATACAGAGAAATAAGTCGAGATTGCAAATACGTCCCAAAGTAACGGAGAGTTAAAGTTGGTCCAAAGTGTACCAAACTGGTTTGGCAATGGGAAAACCCAATATCCAACCCAAACTCTACCCATATGTATTACCGGGAAAATAGCCGCTTGACAAACTGCGAAAATCGTCATCGCTTCTGCAGAACGGTTAACAGACATTCTCCATCTTTGTCTAAATAATAATAGTACCGCTGAGATCAGTGTTCCGGCGTGACCGATACCTACCCACCAAACGAAATTGGTAATATCCCAACCCCAGTTGATTGTTCTGTTAAGTCCCCACGCACCGATACCTGTTCCCACAGTGTAAGCGATACAACCGAATCCGTAAACGAACAGTATTAAAGCGGCATACAAAGATGCCCACCATAATTTACCTGCACGTTCTTCGATAGGTCTTGCGATATCTTCTGTGATATCGTGATAAGTCTTATGACCAATAATTAAAGGTTCCCTTATCGGAGCTTCGTAATGTCCTGACATTTTTTACCTATTTATTATTTAAACTTTCTTTTCTGTTTCTGATTTTTGTATGA
>Ga0302347_1002157_pt1 | contig 20905 bp, 12 predicted proteins | sample PhyWR1_FD_202178 | JGI IMG/M metagenome (GOLD analysis project Ga0302347, IMG submission 202178) | Leaf surface microbial communities from wheat plants in UC Gill Tract Community Farm, Albany, California, United States - DLSL W.R1 (v2)... | ecosystem: Host-associated > Plants > Phyllosphere >...
AGCCAATGTAGGCTTGGTAGACGGAATCCATTGAGGTGCTGCTGTTTTTTTTCGCTTACTAACCCCGTGTCTTGTCCTCAAATTAGAAGTCACTGTGTCCAAGTGGCACGGGCATTTGGAAAGAGACGGATGCTGAGGTAGGCTGCCCAACTTTTCAGGGAAAACCTCACATTAGCTATGAAACTCCTCAACACATACGACGACCGTGACGAAGCTGAAGCAGCCGCCGAAAAGCTGATCGGTAACAAGCGCCTGGCTAGCGAGCGAGACGCTACCGTGGTCATCTACAACCTGTTCGGAATCACCAACTGGGGCAATTTCCATCGACTGGGCATGTACAACCTGGGCGAGCTGAAGACTCTTCTGGAGCGTCGTGTCAGCTGGCAGGCTGCTGATCAGACCAGGCATGCAGAGATCATCGCCACGCTGCAAACCATGGCAAAGAACTACGGGATTGAAATACCAGGGCACTGGCTGTAGACAGCAAAATGGGCGCCCATCACGACGCCCACGTCCCCCAGAGACGACCTACTCGAACTCGTAGGTTTTCACCTTGAGCACATTGCAGTTTTCCTTCACTGAGCGCTGCAATGAATCATCAAAACCACTGCCACTGTTGGCTTGAATGTCGATAGATATGGTCACGTTCACACCATGCTTAGCCGTGAACTGCTGAATAACCTCATCGACCAAGGTGGCGAACTGCATCTTGGCTTTGACCGGATCCAGCTCCGCACTGGCATAGAACTGGGTCGCTAGCGATTTGGCAGGCTGTGCGCCTCCCTGAGTCGTTGCCTGACCGTCTCCGTCGATGCCGAAAGTGGAGCCATCTTCCGCAACCGTCGGGATATCCTGAATCACATCGCCAGATGAGCCTTGCGGCTGAGGCTGCATCACTACCGCTTCCTTGGCTCGCAAAGCGTCGGCATAGGCAGTGGCCGCTCCCGGCTCGATCAACAGGCAGGAGCCATCCAGAATCACCGATGTCGCCTTGCCGAACACAAAGCCCGGATAACGCTCACCATCCTTGCCCTGGGCTACCGCAAAGAAGTCCTGGCTCTGCACACCCTGGTTCAGGGTGCGAGAGAACACCTGATCATCACGCAGACGTGGCAGATACAGATAGCAACAGGTCTTCAGCCACACATCCTGCGCCCCTACCTCTGCCAAACCATCCTTCCAGAACCAGCGTTTGAGCATGTTGGCCAGGTGAATCGGTGCCCACTCGGTAATCAGCAACTCGTTGTCCTTGAGTACGCGCTCGATTTCCTGCGACAGATTGGTCGCACCAGGATTGATCGGATACGGCTCCCAAGCGATCTCAGTCAGGTTACCGGCATGTTGTACCGGCGCCAGCAGCCACTTCCAGGTTTCGCGCAGCATGCGATTCAGTGTGTCCCGCGCCTGCCCCAGACTTGCCGACGCGTTATTGCCCATTAGGTTGTCGAGTGTGATGCGGTTGTCTTTGTAATCACTGACGATGGACTCCCAAGCCAACACTGAACGCACATGATCCTTCAAGCGGCTGACATTGTCGGCGTCTGCTGCCAGGAAAATCAGACGATTCTGCTTTTGCCGCGGCTGCTCGCCACGTTGCTTGAGAATCTCTGTCGCCTTGGAGATAGCCCGGCTCTGCCCGCTCTTGCTGTAGGCGGCATCGGGCGTCAGTATCACTAAGCGCAACGCCCAGTCATCCGGCACATCTGCGCTGTTGGTGAACACATGCACACCACCAAAACAGCCGCCAATGTTGTTCAAGCGCTGACGGATAGCCGGGAATACATCCTCATGGTCTTTGAAGCGTTTCTTACGCTCTTCCATCTCGCGGCGCAGGTTCGGTCGAGTATCGAACCAAAAGTGATTATTGCCTGTGTTCAGGTAATGCAGCTTGTCTGTGAGACGACGCAAAGCATCCTTGTATAGCCCAATCTGCTGTTCCGGCTGCGCACTACCCAGGAGAACTCGCTCCAGCTCGATACCGCGTACCATCTGGTTTGCAGTAGTCGGAGCACTGCCTAGGAAGATGGTACGCGCCGTACGCCGACAGGCCTGCACAGCACCAAGGCGTGCGTCTTGGTTTTCGACCTCGACAGTTTCCGCACGTGGGCCATCGATATCCCGATCCACCACCGGATCCCAGCCAGCCGGCAGGTAATAGGTAAATTCGTTGCGCGTGTTGGTATCACCGAACGGCAGGCTGCCTGCCATGATCAGCGGGTCGTTGTTACCGTCTTGCCACAGGCTGTAGATGATCTTGGCCATCATCTTGAGCACGCCACGAGTGCGCTGGAAATTTTCCAGGCTCGACCAATCGTCATACAGGCGATCAAACACCTCGGGGTGAATCGGATAGGCCTGCTTCAAACGCTCGTAATAATGACTCTGCTGGGTTTCGGCAGGAAAGTCAGCGCCGTGGGCGATATAAAAATCGGCAAACTGGCGGCACACCTGCTCCGCTGCCAACTGATCATTGATACGATTGAACAGTCGGCGCCGCACGATCTCGAAGGCTTCCTCCGTAGCCACCGGTTTCCACAGTGCCTGCACACGGCCGAAGCAATGTGATAGTGACTCCAGAGCACGCATACCCCGCTGACTGCCGGCTTCCTTCTCCGACTCCGGCAAGGACGCTAGCATGACCGCCGTAGGCACTGCCTTGAGCGCTTCGGTAAGTGCCTGCACAAAGCTGAGATTGGAGTCAAAAGTGCCACCTGTGAGCGATACTCCTTCCTCGAACTGGCGAATGTAGGCCACCAGTTCGTCAACCAAAATCACGCATGGCGCGTATTGCTTGAGCAGTTTCTCCAGAACCTCTTTACCCGGCGACGTACCGGAATGGTCGGCCTCAGCCACCAGCGCATAGCCATTATCACCACCCAACTGCCAGGCCAGCTCGCCCCACAGTGTATTAATACTGTTGGATCCTCGGGCAACAGGCTGGTTTGGGGATGCATTGATGCCATCCAGTACAGCAATACGGGCCGGCACCAGCTCGGTTACTCCGGCCTTGTTAAGAATATCGCCAATGCCAGCCATCTCACTAGCAGGCACCTTGCCTTGAGCTAGGTGATAGACAGCCAACATCGTGTGTGTCTTGCCACCACCGAAAGCCGTTTGCAGTTGAATAACCGGATCGCCACCCTTGCCCGACAGGCGCTTTACTAACGAATCCAGCAGAAGACGCATGCCCTCCGTAATGAAGGTGCGCTGGAAAAACAGGCACGGATCCTGATACTCGGCAGTCGCAGTGCCGGTATGCACGCGGGTAATGTCAGCGGCGAACTCCGCCTGCACGAAATTGCCAGTACGCACGTCTTCATGGGGTTCAGCGATCAGTCGCCAGGGTTTCAGACTCATTCCTTATCTCCAGTTACAACAGAGGCATGAGACATCACTCTGCTGCTTACATGCTCACAGACACGCCTGATGGCCTGCTGTGTAATTGATGTTTGATAACGTGCAGGTCAGCTACTTGAGATCAAAGCTCCAAGGTGCTCTGGCTTCCGACATGACCGATTTCCTGGCTAGCCTGCTCGATACCGCTCCAGGCTCCTTGCAGCTCGTTGTAGGCGCGAGCTTCTTCGGCCCAGCCTTGACGCTCGCAAAGGGTGTAAAGACGGTAGGTTAGCGCAGTAAGGCCAGCGGTCTTGTCGGGCATACGTGCCAACAATGCACCGGCAGCACTCTCACCGTCCTGGTTGAGGGCACGGATTAGTTGATGCAGGGCTTCCCAGACAGGCACACGGTTGTCGCGTTCTGGCGACCAGTCACGGGGCATCTCGGCCCATTTGAGAAGGCGCAGATCACCGCCGCCACTTTCCACCACTCCGGCGTCGGTAAGACCGCCAACACTGGTGCCCTTGGCGCGTGCCAGCACATCAGCATCGCCGTACTTACCACCGGCCCAGCCATTCTGCTCGAACCAGGCCAGACAGAACTGGGTATCGTGATCGAAGTCGTCTTCGCCGAGAAAGCGGTTGATCAGTTGCAGTGCACTGCGCACACTCATCGGCGAGCCTTCGGCTTCCAGCACGGCGCTGTATTTGCTGAACACTTCCATGCCGGGGCCGATGATCGCTTGAGACAGGTCTACCGGTGCCACTGGCGAGTTGATACCGCCGCGGGTCATGTCCAGCAGCGCATCCGGCAAGGTGGCGTTGAGTTCGCGGATAAACTCTCGACGCGAAATGCTCGGCGCATCGGTGGCACGCGGGCGGCAGACCAGCACAATACTGGAGGCCAGGGCATTTGCTCCTTGGCCTCTCATTCTGCCTGCACCTTCTGTACGCATCGGCCAGGTGCCTGTAAGAGCAAAGCCGGCCTTAAGCACAGCAGCAAGAAAGGTTTCCCAGCCGGCGCTGGAGGTGCCGGCACTCTCGTTGGTTTCCGCCTGCTTGAAGGCGTAGTAGATGGTCACCGGGAAGGCCGGATGCGCCTGCTCGGCGAGGTTGTGCATGGCGGCAGTCATTCCGTCGAGGAAGAATTTTTCCGCCATATCTCGCCCACCTTGGCGGTGAGAGGCGGCAACTAGCTCCTCTGCCTTGGGCACCGCCAAAGTGGCGTACAGGTCGGGGAATATCGGCCGCAGCGAGCGTCGCAGCCAGACATAGAAAAAATCGGATAGATCAGCGTAAGGAATGTTGTCGTAGTACGGCGGATCCGTAGAAATCAGCTTTTGCATGCTGATTTTTTGAGTCTGGGCATCTTGTTGACAAACGAAGCCACTACCATTCTCTGGCAAATTTCTGATTGCCATCGCCCCCTTGTCAATCGCTGTCGCAAAGCTCCCACCTGCATTGGCAAACGGGTTCGCTTCAGCAAAGTCCCAGACCATTGGGATTGCTTGCCGAGCAAAGGTCTCTCTAAAAGCGCCACGATCATTCATCCAAGAGGCGACGGTTGAACCGATATTGCTGACCTTGCTAATTGCGAATGCCAGATACATCCCCACCGCTTGCGCATAAGCCTTAGCTCCCTGCCCGCCCTGATCCAGCCCCAGCCCATCGTCGACCATACCAGCGACCAGTGCATCCTCGCACACACGGGCAATGGCTTCTTGCACTAGATCAGAGAAAGTATCAAGTACGCTCAGTTGACGGGCAGTGAATAGCTGATCGAAGCGCGTAAACCCGTACGGTTTTACGCCAAGGTACTGCGTACTGCCAGAAATGGTCACTTCTGGATACCATGTGGGGGCAGCCTGCAGGGTGATGGACTCCTGCTCTGGTGTCGGCGCCAGATAGACACGACCACGCGAGCCTTCAGCGACAATTGCCATCAGCCGCTGGCCAATGCGCCCGGCTACACCTTCAGCTTTGATGTACTTCGGCTCAATCGGCGTATCGGACAGCAAACACTGGAAGTTAGCCCCGCGTGACAGCTTGGTACCGTTCTTCGCAGATGCCGGTGGCGTGCCCACTCTCACGGTAAAGCGATAGCCCTCGCCTTCAATCACCGGCTCGACATAGGACTCCTTGCCCGCCTTGCTGGAAAGGATAAAAGTGGAAGCCAGCGGCACCTCGGCATGGCTGAACGCCGGGTTGGGGCTTTTTACCGTGCGCGCCCACAGCCAGGCGATCACCGTGAGCTTTTGCCCCTGGTACTGCGCCAGATCCGGCCGCTCGGCGACCATGTCGGCGGTCACTTCGATTGGCGGGTACAAATGGCCGATGCGCTTCTGCGCCTCTTCGCGCATCCAGGCCCCATAGCGGCGCACGTCCTCGGCCAGCCCCTTGGCCCCCGACCAGTCCTCGAAGACATCGCGTGTGGCCTTTTTCTTACTGCCTTTGTCAGCAGCGATTTCCGGGCCGACCGGCGCACGGCCGGCGAATTTTGGCGGAATCTCGATCATCGCCTTGTTGATGGTCACCGCCACCGGGTTGAGATCGGAGGCGTAGCTTTCCAGCCCCAGACGCTGCGCCTCCAGCGGCAGCGCGCCACCGCCGGCGAACGGGTCATGGAAGCCCGGCAGCTTCTCAGGGTTGAACAGCTCGGCGGCCTGCGGGTGGTTCTTGTTGAGTTCGCAAGTCTCGCGCCAGCTTTTCCAGATCTCTGCCCGCGCGCGCTCCAGTACTTCTTCGTTGTTGGTGTTTTCCCACTGCACCAGATCTTCGATGATCTTGAACAGGCGCTCACGCTCGGCGGCGGCTTTTTCCTTGTTCACCCCACGCCCTAGTTGGCGCTCGAAGCCTGGGTCATTGACCATTTGCGCAAAGATCACCGCCCGCGCCGCCGCCAAAGGCCGTCGTGCCCACCACAGGTGCAAGGTGCTGGGGTGCCCATGACGAATGGATTTCTCGCGAGCTGCTGCAACGTTAATCGCGTCAAGCGGCAAGGCCACTTCGATGAGTTTTTTCGGGGTTTTGATGGCAGTCATAACAGTTCCGGGGCTTCCTGACGGATAACGTCTTCGGCAATACGGCCAAAGAACTGGCGCGTCAGGCTGAAAAAAGGGCTAAGCGTTTGATTTCGTGGTAACAGATCGACACTTGCCAGGCAATGCAGGCTCATGTCGTTGGTGATGTGCTCATCGAAGAGCTCTTCCAACTCTGCCCACCATTTACGACGAAGAGGCACAAGGTAAGAGCTGTTCAGGTTGAGCAGGTCGATAGTGTAATCCGCACGCACCTGGTTTTCAGCTTGCAATCCCTGGGCAGGCACGACTCGACCATCGGACAGGTAAGCGAAAAAACGCGAACAGTCCGCTTGGAAGCATGAGACAAAGCGTTGCATATCGACACCTTGTCGCTTACCGGGCGCATGACCTCCAAATACTTCCGCGCCTAGAACCTTTAACGCTTGGAGTCCAATTTCGCTATCCAGAGCACTAGCAGCGAGATTGGTATAATCAAAGGTACGGTACGGTTGCTGGCTTTTGTTCTCCACATGCTCGATGTGATAACTCAAGCCTTGCTCGTCGGAACGCAGCTCGCTGTAGCAACACAGCTGATACTGTTCGGATAGTAGGAGCTCCATAACCTCTAGTTTATGACCAAAGCTCTTCCAGCGGCTGGTGGCAGCTTCATGCGTTTGCGGCGGGTTGGCATGCGATTTCTGCAGGTGAAAACCACCATCACCCAGTTTACTGATGGCTCTCATCCCTTCAGAACCTTCTGACGCTGGATACTGCGTTGCAACCGCTGTAGCTGCGGGTGCTGTTCACCCAAGGCACCGACCAGTTCTTGCATGAGCCGAATAGCGTCGGGTTCGTCATACAGTCCCTGGTCGACCATTTCAGTCACGCGTTGCAGGCTAGCTTTTTCCTCAACTGGAGGCTGCGGATCAACCTGCATCACACTCTGTAGCACATCGCCGCTAGGCTCACCATAGGTCATAGCCAACGGCAGAGCAGCAATCATCTGGCCATTCGCATCAGGGCCTATGACGCGGATATTTTCGCGCCTGACAGTACTGAGCACCTGCGGGCTGTGAGTGGTGACGATAAATTGCAGCTCGGGAAAGGCGGCCTGCAATGATCCAACAATCGTTTGCTGCCATTGCGGATGCAGGAACATGTCCACTTCATCAATCAAAGCAACACCAGGTGTCTCCAATGGAGCATTCGCGCCCAAGTGCGGGTTCAGCTTGTAGGTACGGAAAGCGATGTCGGCCACCATGGCGATTGCATTTCGTAGCCCATCGCTGAGTATTTCAACCGGCAAGACGCCATGCTGGGAGTGATACATAACCAGTTGTTGTTGGTGGCTGGCGCTATATTCAAGGTCCTGCCAACCGGTTGCGGCCGTTACCAACGTGTTGATGGCGGTTTTGATGACGTGAATGGTCTCTTCGAACCGACGTCCGGTTTCAGACAGTTCAGTTTTTTTCTCCAGCGCTATCAGTTGTAACTCGCGGTAGCTGCGGTATACCCAGCCATACCAAGCCGTAAATGCCTTGAAACTGGAGGTGTAAGACATGCAGTTGAGATAGCCGGAGGTGCGGGAGTATTCACTCTTATCGAGCGTGGTTTCGGCAGCAACCGATGAAAAACGGCCTTCAAACCACAGCCGTGAGGTACCCAAGTAGGTCACCAGTGGCAGGGTCACAGGTTGATCAGCACGCACCAGGCTTTCCAACGACCGGCCATATTCCGTCATCTTCTTTACGGCGGCATCACCTGTAGTATTGGTCCCCTTTTTCATGCGGAGTCGCTGCTGTATCCAATGCTTTTTGCACTCGGTCTCAGACCAATCGCCCCAGCCTTCTATGCCGCTCGGTGTTTGCGGCTCCATATTATTTGCAGCCATCAAGGCCAGGCGCACATCATCAGTTTGTATGCTGGCTGATTTTCCTGTCTGGCTTCCTAAATCGAAGCCTTTGACGAAGGGCCAGAGCGCTACCCTTGCCGCATCCAAAATCGTTGTTTTACCACCGCCATTAGGTGCAATCAGCACTGTCAGCTTCTTGTGAAATTCGATCTCGAACTGTTCGAAACCGCGGTAATTCTTCAGACGCAGCTTGTCGAGCTTCACAGGCTCTCCCCCGGTTTGACTGCACGAGCCAGCAGCTCTTGCAAGTCATAGTTGACGCTGGCCACGCCGAATTCAGGCTCCGTCTTGAATGGATGCTTGATGTAGTGCGGGCCATCCACCTCATCGCCATCCACCAGCACAATGGCAAGAATAAACTTCTCGCCTTGGTTGAAGCTGGAGAAGATTTCATTCTTGGTAACGGTGACGGTGGTCGAGCCTTTGACTCGGCCTTTAACTTCAATGTGGCGGTCGTCACGAATGCTGCCATCGGCTGACACAGGCGGGCGAGCTGTGACATCCCAACCGCACTTATCGGCGGATACGTCCTTGATGGTATGGCCCATTGCTTGCTCGGCAGCGATGACAGCATGCATAGCAGCCCATTCGATACGCGAGCGAGCAGCAGCATCAGCACAGAAGGTGCTGTCACCACGGCGCTGAGCCAGCAGGCCCGCTGGAATCACCAGTGCGCCCCCCATCACCACGGGAGTGGATGAGCTGACCTGCTGCATGGCTTGCAACTCACGGGTGCGCTGTTCCAGTCGAGCGGTGAGTTCTTCGTAGCGGCGACGGGCATTTTCCGGCTGCATACGCGGCTGTTTACCTGCTGTCACATCGTCGCTGAGTTTGATGTAGCGCTCCGACCAGTAGTTGATTTCCTTGACCAAGCGCTCATGTACAGCGGTTAGCACCTTTTGGCTCTGGCGCTGCACGCGGGTCTTTACTTCGCCGTAGTGCTCAGGTACCAGATGTTGAGAGGCATGTTGCAGGACTAGGTTCTCCAGATTTTGCTCAATCCAGGTAGCATTGAGCACGTCTTGAACCAGTGACAGCTCGACTGGTTGGATCGGCAGCAAATCAAGATGCGGTGCCCAGCCTGCATTGATGCTGTTGCCCTGCGGGTCGATCTCAACGAATTGTAGGCGACGCGATACCACCTTCGGCTCTGCGCTGGCCTGGCTGGCACTTTCGCGCACACAGTGGTCGAGCATGAACAGTACTTTCGGCGTAATGCCGTCGTCATTGGGGTCAACCAGCACCGCCCCCTGTTTGAGCTTACTGCGATGGGCAGAGAGGATGAGGTCTGTCAGGGCATGCATGAGTGGATGACCTGGATGGATCAAGTCAGCCATCGACTTCCCTTGCAGCCGTACATGCTGCTTTTCAAAGCAGATGCGCTCGTACTGACGCAGCACTGGGGTGCGGTTTTCGCCAACCACGCGGTCCCGTTCGCGTAGGGCGGCCGGGACATGGCGAATCTCGAAGCGCGCCGGTTCACGAGCACGCAGTTCGCCACCAACGCTGGCGAAGGCTTCATTGAAAAAGGCGCGAATGAAATATGGCTGTAGCTTACGCGCCTCGGCCTTTTCCATTTCCTCTTTGACCGCGTAGAGCTGGTCGAGACTCATGTGCTGCTCGACCAGGGCATTGCGGCGGAGAATTTCCTTGAGGTGTTCGGTATCCAGCGCGCCTTCGATCACCTGGGTCATCTTGGCGCGGGTCTCAGGGGCATCGCCATAGCGGATGGCTTCAACCAGCAGATCTTTGAGCGAGATATTATCGAAGGCTTCACCAAGGATATCGAACACCTTACCTCCGAGAGCCTTCTTCTCGATTTCCAGCTTGTCGAAAAGTTTCTGGAACACCTCACCTTCACGGGTTTCGTTGGCAACGATATTCCACAGGTGGCAGACCTGATCCTGACCGATACGATGAATGCGGCCGAAGCGCTGTTCCAGACGATTGGGATTCCATGGAAGGTCATAATTGACCATCAGGTTGGCGTTTTGCAGGTTGACGCCCTCTCCCGCCGCATCGGTGGCAATCAGCACTTGTACGCTGGGGTTTTGGCGAAACTCTTCCTGAATCTTGCGGCGCTCATCACGATTGGTACCACCATGAATGGTAACAATGGCATCTGGTGTGCCAAGCATGTCACCAATGCGAGCCACCAGGTAATTTAAAGTAGCTCTGTGCTCGGTAAAGATGATCAGCTTGCGGCGATGACCATTGTTGAACATCTCCGGGGTATCTTGCAGAAGGCAGGACAGCTCCTCCCATTTCTTGTCACTGCCTGATGCCACCAGTCGCTGCGCCTGGTTTTCCAAACCCTGAAGAATACAGACCTCTGTCTCCATCTCGACGATGGTTTCCGCGGCACTGGCCTGATCGACCAGTTGCTCGGCGTATTGCTCGTACTCGTCGGCACTGAGCTCCTCATCAAGATCATCAATGTTGTCCGGCACATCAATGCGTTTTTTTACCAGATACTCACCCAGCGTGCTGGCTATGCTGCTACCACGCAGGAGGGTTTTCTCTTCCTCTATGCGGTTTTCCAAGCGTTTACGTCGGTTGCGCAATGACTGATAAATAGCTTCCGGACTGGAAGCCAGGCGGCGCTGTAACTGAGTAAGAGCGAAGCCAACGTTGCTTTTGCGCTGGGCATCAAGGCGCTCAGCCAGATTCATCTGATTGCGAACGTATTCGGTCACATCATGATAGAGCTCTGCTTCAAGATCAGAGAGCTGGTAATTGGCTGTGTAGGCTCGGCGCTCGGGAAACAGTTTAGTGCCATCGAACTTGAGCAGCTCTTCCTTGACCATGCGGCGCATCAGATCGGAGACATCGACCTTGTGTGCACCCTCGCGGAACTTGCCATAGAAGCGGTCGCCATCAAGCAGAGACAACCAAATCTGGAAGTCTTCTTCCTTGCCATTGTGCGGAGTAGCAGTCATCAGCAAAAAGTGACGGGTGATCGAGCCGAGCAGCTCGCCTAGCTGGAAGCGCTTGGTCTTGTTGACCTTGTTGCCGAAGTAGTTAGCCGAGAGTTTGTGTGCCTCATCGACGATGATCAGATCCCAGTCGGTGCTCTTGAGTTTTTGCTGATAGTCCTCATTGCGCGACAACTGGTCGAGGCGGGCAATCAGCAGATTCTGCTCCTCGAAGTAGTTACCGGAAGCACACTGTTCCTGTTTCTCACGGCTGAACACCTCGAACCTGACACCGAACTTCTCTAGCAGCTCGTCTTGCCACTGCTCGGTAAGCGAGCCGGGTGACACGACCAATATGCGTCGAGCATCGGCACGCATGAGAAGTTCTCGGATCAGCAGCCCAGCCATGATGGTCTTGCCCGCACCTGGATCGTCAGCCAGTACAAAGCGCAGCGGCTGACGTGGCAGCATGGATTCGTAAACAGCGGAAATCTGATGCGGTAGCGGGTCGACGTTGGAGGTATGCACCGCCATCATCGGGTCAAACAGGTAGGCCAACTGGATACGCCAAGCTTCCAAGGCCAGCTTGAAATCCGCGCCTGATGAGTCAAAGGCCCAGGGCTTGCCAGCCTGTGCAAGTTCAAGACGGGCTTCGTCGGAGCGGAACAGCATCTGGTCACCATAACCCCCTGCACTCTTCTGGTAGACGACGCTGACCGCCGAGTCGCCGACCTTATCGACGCTGACGATCTTCACAACCTCGTCACCGTGCAAGCCTCGAATTTGGGCGTCTTTCTTGATATCTTCCAGCTTGACCATTAGTGGGCATCCTGCTGCTTGGAGTGATTACCGGAGATTTGGTAGCCAGGAGCAATGGATAGGTTTTCCACGCCATACAGGGATAAAGGATTAGCTAGGCAAAGGTGATACTCCGGGCCCGGAAGACTGTGGCTAGGACTGCAATCGACATTCCAGCGGCGCAACAAGTAACCGACCACAGCAGCGCGACATTCTTTACGCAGCAGCCCCCCCTGCATCTGGTAATCCAACTCGATGGCCTGTTTGTAATGGATGGTTGGGTGGGGGCGCAGTTCGAGGTCGACGATGCGATTCCACTGTTTGTCCTGGGAAACCTGTTCGTCGAACCCGACCAAACTATCGTCTAACTCTATCCGGAGGATGCGAGTTAGAACAAAGTCCCGAAACTGCCGATGGCGGCGATCAAACCCCCGCGCATGCCAGCGCAGGCCAGTGTCCACCAGGCTATGTGGTACCAGCACCCTCTCCTGCTCACCACTGCTGAGCGAAACATAAGTCATGCGCACAGGTAAATGCTTGTAAATAGCCTCGCAAAGCAAAGCAATCACCTGCAATGAAGGCGCATTGAGGGTATGAGGCGTTTCACAGGGCCATTCCCTCTCGGACTTACCAGGCAGACCTTTTCTATAGCACTGACTAAGGGCCGTCAGTACCAGCTGAGGATCACAATCGAATAGCGCACTGAATTCTTTACCGCGCACATGCAGACGAAGACGCTTGTCGTACTCAATATTAGACGGAGCCAGACTGTGATAATGCGCCAGATCCTTGGTTGCCTGCGCGGCGGCAATACCAAAGCGCGTCATCAGCTCCGCTCGCGAAGCCTCACCTTTCAGTAGCAATAAATGTTCAATGAAGCCTAAACGCTCACGCTGGGCATGGCTGAGATCGTCCAAACCGCGAGACGGGATGACTACCGAATGATTCATTCATATCCTGCCAACTGAAAAGTAGCCGGAATTCTACTCAATTCAAGCCTCACTTAGAAGACAAACCAGCTATCCCCCATCGCAGGCGAGATCGAGAAAGTCATGCCTCACGTACCACCTCGTAGCCGTAGCCCGTAGCCCGTAGCCCGTAGCAAGGTCTCTCTTGGCGCATCGGCTGAGTAGCTGTCTGCAGATCGAAAGGATATCTTTCCTCCCCAATCAGCATAACGCTCCCGAGTCACTGATACGGAACTTCGCCCGCATGACCGTTCTGACCAGCCAAAGCCATCCCTTGACCATTTCTTCAGTCGCGGTTCCCACAAGCGACGGCCTGATCGGCATGACGATTTGCCCAGGCAAACAACAGGCCAACGCCTCATCTGGACACTTCAAACGTGACCTCGGTCTGGATTTGGATCTGATCAAATCCTGGGGAGCTTCTGCTGTGGTGAGCCTAATGCCGCAGCATGAGTTGGAGAGCTTAGCTGTCGCTCACCTTGGCGCTGAAGTCGAGGCCAGGGGCATGCAGTGGTTCCACCTACCCATACCAGATGTCTCCACACCAGATGCGTCATTTGAGCGCTGCTGGATCTACTCCGGCCTGCGCCTGCGCCAAATACTGCACTCGGGAAAGAATATTCTGGTCCACTGTCGGGGTGGCTTAGGGCGCACCGGCATGATTGCCGCAAAATTGCTGGTGGAATTGGGCAGAAATGCCGAGTCAGCCATAGCTGAAGTTCGTCAAGCCAGGCCGGGCGCAATACAAACCCACCTTCAAGAAAACTATGTGCGAGCCAGTCGACTCCCCCCAAACGACGCTTGGCTGGATCGACTATTAGGCTGCCTCCTGGGCGGAGCGGTGGGTGACGCTTTCGGGTATGCGGTCGAATTCGACTCACTGAATACCATAAAGACTCGGTACGGCAATCAGGGGCTCACCCAACCAATTTACGAACACGGCCAACTGATCGTCAGTGATGATACTCAGATGACTTTGTTCACAATGGAAGGAATGCTGCGCGTCGCCAATGACCGCGCTACCGGAGATCCACAGCAACTACTGAATGAAATCCGTCTCTCCTATTTGGATTGGCTGGGTACACAAAACAGTATGCCAACGGGGAAAGGCTCGATCGGCACACTTGCCAAAAGCGCCGCTCTACGTGTCAGGCGCGCCCCCGGCAACACTTGCCTGTCAGCATTGAGGGGTGGGGGGAAAGGTAGCATTGAAATCAAAGTTAATGATTCCAAAGGATGCGGTGCTGTCATGCGTACAGCACCAATTGGTTTTCTACAGAACATCGATGTCTTTGATTTAGGCGCTCGCGCCGGAGCGCTCACACATGGCCATCCTGAAGGGTGGGCACCTGCTGGCATCCTGCCGCGCATCGTAGCCAATCTAATCAAGGATATGGATAACTATTGGGCAGTACGAGGAAGCTTCGATGACGCCTGTGAGTGGGGTCACGTATATGGCGTCACTGCGGGTACCGAGCGCTACCAATTAGCGATCAAACTTGCTCGCAAAATGCGCTTTAACCCTCAGCAGGCCATTCGCCTGCTGGGGCAAGGTTGGGTCGGAGATGAAGCACTGGCCATCGCAATTTATGCCTACCTATCTGCCCGCAATTTCCAGGATGCAATCATCCGCGCCACCAATCATGATGGTGACAGCGACTCTACCGCCTCCATCGCGGGTCAACTGTGGGGGGCTCGTCACGGCATAGGAGACATGCCTAACTCCTGGATTCGACGCCTGGATGTTCTGGATGAAATCTTACAGCTAGTGGAGCAGACAAAGGGTTGGCGGGTGCCGCACGAGCCCGCCAAGGCCTACTCTCCGGAAGTCACTCTCAGTGAATATGATGCTGCTTGCATCCGAATGGTCGAGATGACTCACGAGCTGCACGTGCTCGGCTATCAAAAAATCCGCCTGTTTCCCTATGTTTCACCCTCGGGAGCCCACTGGCGTCTGGAGTGGGCGTCTGTGGAAAACTTCCGCTCAGCAATTAGCCCCCCAATAGATACAGAGGAACGCCTGATTGCACGTTACACCAGTGCCGATGGCTGGCATCCGTTCCACTGGGAAGCAGTCGAGTCGCTAACGCCCAAGGATATGGCTCACCAGTTCATCCTTCAGTTTCCCGAGATATCCAGTGCCGGTAAGGGTCAAGACTGGCTTTATGCCGGTTGGATGACGAGCTTGCTGGGCGAAGTTCGCAAGGGCCGATTTCCTTATCTAGCCGCCGATCGGCCCATCGATCTATCTCGCGGCGTCCCCATGAATATTGGTGAACCTTTTCCTCTTCCACCGGCATTACGCCATGAAGAGCTAAGCATGGAAATTGTGAGCGCAGAGGACGCAGATGACATTGCCCCTGCCAGACCAAAAGAAGAAGCAGTGCTCGATTATCCGCTGCCTGGCGAATTCGATTTCTCCGACGGTGTTGGTCGACGGCATGGATTGATCGCGTTCTACCACCAAGGAGAAGGATACCTACTCCAAGTAACTCAGTTCCTGTGGCAGCTGCTGCCTGAGCCGAAGGCTGAGCATTGCAAACACATTTGTAAGGCTGCCAGGATCGAAGGGCAAGGCAAGGTGGGCCTGCACAAGCTGTTGGAGCGTTTTCTACTTGAAGCTGATGAGGCCTGTGAAGCCGCCTCAGTTGGCTTCGTCGAACTGCTAGCCCCCGAGATTGATTGGACGAGAATCCAGCAGGTCTTCGATGCCATAGATGATGCATTACAAGCAACGGCACATGACTATAGCCAGCTATTCAACGAGCTCAACTCGTGAATGGAGGCTGAGGGGAGTTGCTGAATGTGATTGACCTGCCGATCTCATCTTCAAAAACCTTCGCTTTGTTTTGGACAAGCACAGCCGTCAAAAAGAGTTTCGCCAGAATACTGAAGAGACAGCAGCCTGTAGCGAGCCACCACGGGGGACCGGATCAGAAGGCGTGTTGGCCGGACGTTGAAAAACCACTCGGGCGATTCTCAGGCAATGTAGAGGGGGGTACCTGCCCCCTCACCCAGGAGGCGATCGTTGCGTGTACGCGATTCTAGGAGGTCGATTTTTCAGAAGAATAGTGAAGCACAAGCTGTCACGCAGAATCAGTCTGGGGGACAAGTGGGGGGGGGAAATTTATTTTTTAAGATTTTTCATTTAAATTCAATCACTTAAAACTATAAATAGGCCGCCCACAAGCCGGTTTTTTAATTGCCCACAGAAGTTCACCACTGCCCACGACTCATAAAGAATACAAGGGTTTGCGCGTGTCATCCATCCACAGAAGTCCGCGATCATCCAGTGAAATCCGCCCCCCAAGGTGTGGGTCAAAGTGTGGGTCATCTGAGGAGCATATATGGGAAAGCTAGCGAGCAGGACTGCCAAAGGCTTCTCTGCAATGCGTTATTTACGATTAGCCAAACCCCAACTGCCTGGGCAAATCAGAGTCATCGTGCTGGCTCTGACCTGAGGGATTTTGGGGTGTCACCGCTGCTGCACCGATAGTAGTGGCTGCTAGTCTGTCAGTGTTCAACTTAAATAATGGTCACGGTAATTGCCATAGTGGCAAAGGCAGCATTTCTGAAGCCTCACCGAGGCGCGTGAGTCAAGTTTGTGGCCTATTGGTTCATGTGGTTGTGCGCTCAACCCTCCAGTTCAACGTTCCAGATTTGATGCCTTAGAAATAAAAGGAAGATTAGGGCCACACGGTCAACAGCAGCTGCCGACCGCTTGACTTGAAGAAATCTCGGCCAATCGGCTGATTACGCCTTGAGAGACTCGTAAACATCACGCGACTCAATCCTGGCCATGACCCAACCCATCACTTCGCTTTCAACCCAGCCGACAGCCCTGTCGCCCAATGAGACTGGTTTCGGAAAACTCCCCTCGCTGATGTACTTGTAGATTGTGGACCGACCGAGGCCGGTGGAATGCTGCACATCTTTCAAGCGAATGATCCTCATGAACTGGCTCCTCTTATCCGTTCAGAGGATTGGCATGCCGGTGAAGAAGTACCTGACCGTCACCTCGCTGCTTGGCCGGACCAGCAAGCCATAACCAGCCCTTCGAATGATTCGACCGTGAGCAGTCACAGCAACGTGTCATTCGCCGAACAGGGTTACCTCTAACTCCTAAGCTGACACTGGCCGATAGACTGTCCTTGGCTTGCACCAGGGCAGTCAACGGCACGATGAGCTCTCACTTATTTGTTGCACTACCCCGTCTGCTGCACTCAGCTCCTGCTGCAACCAAAACCATGGCTGCCATCACCAAAGACTTTCGTCGCTGACTTGCAGAGGTAGCTCGCTCTGTAAAAGAACTCAGCCAGCTCTTCCGATTCACCGCGATTCAGGTAATAGGTCGGATTGGAGGGAATCTCGACTAAACCGGTAACGGCTTCCACCGACAGACCTAGGGCGCTCGCCCAGGCCTCTACAAGGCGATTGAACATGTTATCCCTACCTGCTTCGAACTTCCCCAAAGCGGTAAACGCATCTCGGTTGAGCAGGATGGCTAGGTGGTAGTGGGGCTTACCATGCTGCCCCAGCTCGCGCGCCCAGACGTAGCGGACCTTGCTGTCATGGGCGTATTTGTTCAATTGCCGGGCCTGACTACGGTTATGTTTAATCTTGGCCTTGAACGACGCAATGAAACGATCAATCACTTGATTGGTAACAACGTAGTCTGGCAGTTGAGTATCAGCGGGAAGCCGCAGATCAAATCTGAATGCAAATACACGGGGGTATTGGCAAAGTGCTCGTCCCAACGTCTGATTCAGACGGTCTAGATACTCACTGATAAAAGGACCTTTATCTACCTGCACAGCCAAGTCCCTATACGCCTTTTCTTTGTGAAGGGTTAAGTTAGTATTCTTAGCATGTCGAATCATGTTAGTGCTCCAGGTATGTAGGTTCATACCATCGACACAGCAGTACACTTTTATTGCTGCTAACGAATAGGTCCGGGAATTTCTCCCTTCCCCAAGCAATACTCATTCGGAGCGTAGAAGAGGATGATAGCGAACACACAACAAACTGATAGCTGAGTTTAGCTATAGAGGTTAAGGAGCAGGCTAATAAGCATATTACCAATACCGAAAATCCGCGACATATTCGACCAGGAAAAGCAACAAACAAAATAATCAAAAACTATCAAATACGAGTTCGCAGCCACTCTGGTAAAAAACCATCAGGACCGCTTACCACCCGCCGCCTACCCGACCCAAGATCATACCTGTATCACTCTTGCCACTCTACACAGGCATCGCGCGCTTGCACCGGAACCCACTTCTTGTGCCATCACCTAATAGTTGATAGAGCCAGGCCCTAAACCAGCAGCCTTCTTTGAGCGAATAGCCTCGTATTACAAATGTTTTTTCGCAATATAATTGACAACACGGTAAAACTTAATCGAGTCATCAACATACTGACTACACGGCTAGTACGGATCAACACAGCAATCCATCGCAAAGAGAACCTAACGAAATCACGGAAAATCTGGGACTTTTACAGCCATTAGAGCAACCCATTCTTCACATAAAGGTTGAGGATATCAGGCCACCCTGACGGCGACCGAACAAGACTAACAAGAGTTCAGCCAGAATGAATGCAGCCTCTCATGCTCTATGCGACGCCCATCAACCCCTAAAATTTGGCAAAAGCGTTTTTAGCTGGGGCTAACCTAGCCCTACACATCTACTAGGGATCGTCTTGATTTCGCCTTAAAAACCTATAAATAACTTCTATAAAGCCTCTAGAAATGCTATAAAAACCCCATCATAGGGGAGGCGACATGGCAGTAAACAAAAATCAACCTTTGGCACGCATACTTGAAGATACAAGCATTCAACGTAGATATAGCATTTGGCTATGGCACCAACTGACGATACTTCACGACTATCACAGTTGGCTGGGAGAATTAAATGACCCGGGAATGAAGTTAAAAATGGAGAAACTTCTTGCCAAGCCTGATAACAGCCTCCTCTCCGAATCAATAGAGAAGAAAAGAAACCAACAACTACTTCCTCCAAGTCAATTCGAATGGCTAAATGAAGGAAAACGACAGATTGAATGGTTGAATTGTCGAATCGCGACGCACTTGGACTTCAATCAATTTATGCAGCCAATTAAAGTAGAAGTAACTGGAATAGATTTGCTATACGCAACAATTGACTTATGGGATACGGATATCATCGAGAAAGCGAACCTCATTTACAAACTACGACAAGACTGGACCGTACACATAAGAAACGACAAACAATTTCATTGGTTCAGAGATGACGAACAAAAATGTTCACTAGCTGGAAAGTGGTTAAACAGTCGTCACGGATTTTCGATATTGGAGCTACCCACAACTGTAGATGGCTCCTTGGACAATTACGAAGATCTTATTATTTTTTTTGATAACTGCACCAATGACCAAAAAAATTTCTACATTGGCGAAATAAAAAAAAGCTGGAGCCGACAAAAGCATCGCTCGCGTCAAAGCCTAATTGGAAAAAAGCAGTACAATTTTGTACTTTCAGAAAAAGCGATAAGCCGTTTAGACCAACTGTCCGACACTTACGAGCTTAGCCGCGCAAAGATTCTGGATATCTTATTAAAGATGGAATCCGAACAAAATCGATATCTGCCCGAGAGAATAAGACTTCTAAAAGACGAGTCGTAGCTGATCACATATTCACTAAGAAGCAACACCGCCGATAAGACTTCCTGTCGCGGAATGTTCTCCCTTAACATCTGACTCTTTCAAAATTTAATAATTAACCATTATCACGCAAAAGCGTGGATTGACGGGGATGAGAAGGTACATACACCATTATTTCATCCTCAGTACATCAAGCCCCCATAAGGCACGCTCCAGAGAAGCCAGTCGGTATGACAACGCTTGATTCGGCGCACAGCACCAAACAGCTTAATTCGGGGCAGAGGCAGCCGAACTTACACCGTCGAACGCCAGATACGTCCTCATAACTGTGGCTCGGTAAAATGCCTCGGCTTATTCGATAAACGCACTACGCTCAGGCCACGCATTCGAGACTGGTCGCAGGTGCGAATCCCTAGCGAGAAGGCAGCTGCAGCGAGTAGACCATCGCACTGATGACTGGTAATGCTTAGAAAAACGGTATTCCAAATGGTATTCCACAACAAATTTTAAACCAGGAATATCGTTACAAATCATCGTCTTATTAGCTCTATTCAGATTACCCCGGCCCACCAAATCCACAAAAAAAGACGTCCACGGACGTCTTTTTTTGTGCCTGGGATTCAGTGACATATAGCTCTTAAGAACGCCCCGAAATTCATAACGCCACCCAGGTCGCAAGCGGCCGAAAAAATCAGCTACAGGCTATGCATTCCGTTGGTTAAAGCCTTTCAATCACAGTCCTTCGCTTGTTAATGCGCTAGGTGCGTGTGATAACTTTTTCAAGTCAATGTTTTCCACCCTTATGGGTACTTTTGCCATGATCAGCGGCCACCAGCACTCAAAAAATCTTAGCTTTGCGCAAATGATGAGCCTTAAAAGCAGCTCTCGTGACCGCCAGGTTGATGCTGTCTATGCAGCGGCCCCTCAGATGCTTGAAATAGCAGCTGCCCGTGCCAAAGTCGCCCTTCGTGGCAGATCTGCTTCAATCGCTCGCCCACAACGATTCTCTGCGCTCAGCAACTGATGCCCGATGCGGTAAACGAAGACGCCCCGTCCACCCTGCCCACCACAAATAGTCCAAACGAACGATGAACCCCTCCCCCAGTCAGGCCGAGCATCAGCTCAGCGCCAACCCAACCGGCAGACTGAAATAGAGGGGACAAGATGGACATCAAACAATTGCTGCTTGAGCGCGAGCTCAATGCAGTCCTTTCTCGCTATGCACGGGCTTGTGATCAGCGCGACTGGGCTGCCATGGATGATGTGTTCCTCAAGGAAGCGACTGCCGACTATGGCGGTTTGCATCAGCTTCAAGGTCGC
>Ga0302347_1002159_pt1 | contig 20894 bp, 16 predicted proteins | sample PhyWR1_FD_202178 | JGI IMG/M metagenome (GOLD analysis project Ga0302347, IMG submission 202178) | Leaf surface microbial communities from wheat plants in UC Gill Tract Community Farm, Albany, California, United States - DLSL W.R1 (v2)... | ecosystem: Host-associated > Plants > Phyllosphere >...
TCGAACCAGGCCAGCAGGTTCACCAGGCGGGGGCCGGAAACACGGGTCTGGCTGGCATCGACGATGGCCGAATGCGGGTCGTGGTTGAAATCACAGCTGGCGTGCGGCAGTTCGGTGTAGGCCAGCAAGCCTTTCAGCGGGCCTTCCAGCGCCGCTTGGCGCAGCACCTGGTTGACCTCTGCCGCGCTGGTGTCGCGGGCGGTCTGCAGGGTGATGTCCAGGCACGAAACGTTGACGGTGGGTACACGTACCGCTTTGGCCTGGATTCGCCCGGCAAGTTCCGGAAGCAGCCGCTCGATACCGCGCGCCAGACCAGTGGACACCGGGATCACCGACTGGAAGGCCGAGCGCGTTCGGCGCAGGTCTTCGTGGTGGTAGGCGTCGATCACCGGCTGGTCGTTCATCGCCGAGTGGATGGTGGTGATCTGCACGTACTCGATGCCGAATGCCTGGTCCAGCACGCGCAGCAGCGGCACACCGCAGTTGGTCGTGCACGAGGCGTTGGACACCAGGCGCTCGCTGCCGGTCAGGCAGGCCTGGTTGATGCCGTAGACCACGGTGGCATCGACGTCGGCCTCGCTGGCCATGGGCTGGGAGAACAGCACCCGCGGCGCGCCGGCATCGAGGAAGCGCTGGCCATCGGCACGGGTGTTGTAGGCGCCGGAACACTCCAGCACCAGGTCGATGTCGAGGGCGGCCCAGTCGATACCCTCGGGGGTGGCACTGCGCATTACCTTCACGCAGTCGCCATTGATATGCAGACAGTCGCCGTCCACCCTCACCTCACCGGGGAAACGCCCGTGGGTGGAGTCGAAGCGTGTCAGGTATTCCAGGCTGGCCTGGTCGGCCAGGTCGTTCAGCGCGACGATCTCGAAACCGGCCTTTGCCCCCCGCTCGAACAGCGCGCGCAGGACACAGCGGCCAATACGGCCATAACCGTTGAGTGCAACTTTGTAGGGACGCAGGTGGGGCATTCGTTGGCTCGCTAACGCATGATGGCTGTTGGGGCCGCGTTGCGGCCCATCGCGACGCAAGGCCGCTCCTGCAGGGACCGCACCGCCATCTTGGGTTGCGCGGTCCCTGCAGGAGCGGCCTTGCGTCGCGATGGAGGGCAAAGCCCTCCCTTTGCACGACCTGGAGGGCGTCACTGCCCTCCTTTGTTACATCAGTCTTCCAGCAGCTCTTCGGCAGTACCGAGGATGTTCTCCAGGGTGAAGCCGAACTCTTCGAACAGTGCCGAAGCCGGCGCCGACTCACCGTAGGTGGTCATGCCGATGATACGACCTTCCAGACCGACGTACTTGTACCAGAAGTCGGCATGGGCAGCTTCGATGGCGATGCGCGCGCCTACTTCCAGCGGCAGCACGGACTGCTTGTAGGCAGCGTCCTGGGCATCGAACACGCTGGTGCACGGCATGGAGACCACGCGTACCTTGCGGCCCTGCTCGGTCAGCTTGTCGAAGGCCTGCACAGCCAGGCCCACTTCGGAACCGGTAGCGATCAGGATCAGCTCAGGCTCGCCAGCGCAGTCCTTGAGCACGTAGCCGCCGCGGCTGATGTCAGCGATCTGCTGGGCATCACGCTGCTGGTGCTGCAGGTTCTGACGCGAGAAGATCAGCGCCGATGGGCCGTCCTTGCGCTCCAGGGCGTTTTTCCAGGACACGGCAGATTCCACCGCATCGGCCGGGCGCCAGGTGTCCAGGTTCGGCGTGCTGCGCAGGCTGGTCAGCTGCTCGATCGGCTGGTGAGTCGGGCCGTCTTCGCCCAGGCCGATGGAGTCGTGGGTGTAGACGTGGATCACCCGCTGCTTCATCAGTGCCGACATGCGCACGGCGTTGCGGGCGTATTCCATGAACATCAGGAAGGTCGCGCCGTAAGGCACCAGGCCACCGTGCAGGGCAACGCCGTTCATGATGGCGGTCATGCCGAACTCGCGCACGCCGTAGAACACGTAGTTGCCGCTGGCGTCATTGGCTTCGACGCCCTTGCAGCCCTTCCACAGGGTCAGGTTGGAGCCGGCCAGGTCAGCCGAACCACCGAGGAACTCAGGCAGCAGCGGGCCGAACGCATTGAGGGCGTTCTGGCTGGCTTTACGGCTGGCGATGGTTTCGCCTTTGGCAGCCACTTCGTTGATGTAGGCCTGGGCCTTTTCGCTGAAGTCGGCCGGCAGCTCGCCGCTGTCACGGCGCTTGAACTCGGCAGCCAGCTCCGGGTAGGCCTTGGCGTAGGCGTCGAAACGCTGGTTCCAGTCGGCTTCGGCCTTGGCACCGGCGGCCTTGGCATCCCATTCGGCATAAATGTCGGCCGGGATTTCGAACGGGCCGTGGTTCCAGTTCAGTTCTTTACGGGCCAGGGCGATTTCGTCATTGCCCAGCGGTGCGCCGTGGCAGTCTTCCTTGCCCTGCTTGTTCGGCGAACCGAAGCCGATGATGGTCTTGCAGCAGATCAGGGTCGGGCGGTCGCTCTTGCGCGCCGTCTCGATGGCCATCTTGATTTCTTCGGCATCGTGGCCGTCGACGTTGCGGATCACCTGCCAGTTGTAGGCTTCGAAGCGCGCCGGGGTGTTGTCGGTGAACCAGCCATGCACTTCACCGTCGATGGAGATGCCGTTGTCGTCGTAGAAGGCGACCAGCTTGTTCAGGCCCAGGGTGCCGGCCAGCGAGGCGACTTCGTGGGAGATGCCTTCCATCATGCAGCCGTCGCCGAGGAACACATAAGTGTTGTGGTCGACGATGTCGTGGCCGTCACGGTTGAACTGGGCAGCCAGTACCTTTTCCGCCAGGGCGAAGCCCACGGCGTTGGCCAGGCCCTGGCCCAGCGGGCCGGTGGTGGTCTCCACGCCTGGGGTGTAACCGAGCTCCGGGTGGCCGGGGGTGCGGCTGTGCAGCTGGCGGAAGGCCTTGAGGTCGTCGATCGACAGGTCGTAGCCGGTCAGGTGCAGCAGCGAGTAGATCAGCATCGAGCCGTGGCCGTTGGACAGCACGAAGCGGTCACGGTCGGCGAAATGTGGGTTGCTCGGGTTGTGCTTCAGGTAGTCACGCCACAGTACTTCGGCGATATCCGCCATGCCCATTGGGGCACCTGGGTGGCCGCTATTAGCCTTTTGCACGGCATCCATGCTGAGGGCGCGAATGGCGTTGGCACGTTCACGACGGCTGGGCATCGCTGGTCTCCTGACAATTAAGGTGGGGCAAAAAAGGCGGCATTCTGGCGGAAGGAGGTGGCGTGGGCAACAGCCGATACAAGTTGATCGGTGGGTGGGAACAGCAGGCAAGGCACGAAAGCCCGTCTGGCAAGCGCCTTACGAGGAGCAAATATTCACAGATTTGCTAGGTGCTGCTCGTGCAGGTAGGGCGCACGTGGAAGCGATTATTCCAAGATGACATCTAAATGCCATCATTGGTTGTGGTGTCCGAGAGAGGCTCTCACGTAAACGAAAACGCAGATATTTCGTGGCTTGTGAGGCCAACTAGTGGCATCCCGCCAGTCAGATTTCGCTACTTTGACTTTGCTTACTGTTGCAAAAACCTTAACATTCGCGCCTTCGGTTAAACTAGACAATCGTCAGGGACGAACATGAACCATCTTACCATCGCCAAAGAAGCCTTAATCGCCCAAGCTCAAGCTGTTACTCAGCTGGCTGATCGCCTGGACGGCGAGTTTCAGAATGCAGTTGAGCTGATCCTTGGCTGCAAGGGCCGCACCGTTGTCTGTGGTATGGGCAAGTCGGGTCTGATTGGCCAGAAAATGGTAGCAACCTTTGCTTCTACTGGTACCCCTAGCTTCTTCCTGCACCCAGCCGAGGCATTTCACGGCGACTTGGGTATGCTCAAGCCGATCGATGTGCTGATTCTGATCAGCTACAGCGGTGAAACCGATGAGCTGATCAAGCTGATCCCTAGCCTCAAGTCCTTCGGTAATAAAATCATTGCAATGACCGGCAATGGTCAGTCCACTCTGGCGAAGCATGCTGATATCTGGCTGGATATTTCGGTAGAGCGTGAGGTTTGTCCGAACAACCTGGCGCCAACAACTTCGACCCTAGCGACAATGGCTATGGGCGATGCTCTTGCAGTGGCATTGATCGAAGCGATCCAGTTCAAACCGATGGACTTCGCGCGTTACCACCCCGGCGGCAGCTTGGGTCGCAAGCTGCTGACCCGCGTTCGTGACGTCATGCATTCGCCTGCTCCAGTTGTTATTCCGACAACTAGCTTCCACGATTGCCTCTTGGTGATGACTCGTAGCCGATTGGGTCTGGCAGTGGTTATGGATGATGACAAGCTGGTTGGCATTGTTACTGACGGCGACTTGCGCCGTGCGCTGCTGGACGATGAAAGCATTGTGCACGCACCAGTGGCCCAGTTCATGACAGTTGATCCGCACACTATTCAGGAAGATGCCCAGCTGTCTGAGGCCGAGGCCTATATGCGCGATAACAAGATTCGTGCGCTGGCAGTGGCTGATTCTGACAAGAATGTCGTTGGTGTAGTCGAAATCTTCGACTGATCCCGGGTGTAAAAAAGGGCAGCTCCCGGATTATCTGGGGCTGCCCTTTTTTTGGGCACAAGCTAGATAAAGCCTTGTTGCCAGTAAGGCTTACTGCGCCATTTTAGCCATGACTTGTGCGTAGCCCGCCGCTGTACCTAGTACTGCAGCGTTGCCCTGAGCGTGCAGAATGGCATCTGCCAGTTCGCGGAACGCACCCGTGCCACCAGCTGCGTCCAAGGTGCGCGTTGCCGCTGCCTTGACATACGCCGGTGCGTCCGCAACGGCATAAGACATACCACATGCAGCGAAGGCAGGCAGGTCGATGCAGTCGTCGCCGATGCAAACGGTCTGTGTCGGCGTCACACCGGCCTCAGCCATTAGCTGATTACAGGCTGCAAGTTTATCCTTGACACCGAACTGATACAGGGTGACGCCCAAGTCAGCAACCCGCTTGCGCAGAGTGGCCGAATCGCGCCCGGACAACACAGCAACGCGTACGCCGTTTTCTTCCAGCAGGCGCATGCCCATGCCATCACGTACATGGAAGCGCTTTAGGCATTCGCCAGTAGCGTCGTAGTAGATACCTCCGTCGGTCAGTACGCCGTCGACATCAGTGATAACCAAGCGGATATCCGCCAATGCCGGCTTCAATACTTGTGACTGGCCGCTCATGATTGCGCGCACCTGCTCAAGGCATTCGGGTGTATCTACACCTGGACCCGTTGGTTCAACCACATAGGCACGTATGGTGTAACCGGCAGCCATCAAGCGAAGTTGTTCGAGCTTTTCGGCATGCTCCATCATCGGCTGGGGCAAGCCCGCATACTCCGCCAATACACCCCGACGGTATGCGTACACACCAACATGCTTCAGGTAAGTGACTACCTCAGCATCACGCGGGTAGGGGATTGGTGAGCGGCTGAAGTACAGCGCGTTACCATTGGTCGCAAGTACCACTTTAACGGTATTTGGATTGCTGGCTTCATGGGCGTCGATCGAGTGGCACAGAGTACCCACGTTAACGCTGGCATCTGCCAGCATGCCCGCCGCCAGTGCTTCGATATCCGCAGGGCGAACCAAAGGTTCGTCACCTTGCAGGTTGATGTAGATATCGGCATCAACCTGGCTCATCACCTCGGCGAGGCGATCGGTGCCAGAAGGGTGGTCAGGCGACGTCATCACGCATTCGCCGCCAAAAGCCCGCACGGCTTGTGCGACGCGCTCGTCGTCGGTAGCAACAACCACTACCTGAGCGTTGGCAACCTGCCGCGCCCGTTCGTAAACGTGCTGCACCATCGGTTTGCCAGCGATATCGGCCAGCGGCTTGCCTGGGAGGCGAGTAGAGCCGTAGCGCGCTGGAATGACGATCGCGACCCGTTGTTCAGAACTTGCCATGGTCACAGTCCTTGTTTACTCAACACCCAATTACGAGATGGTTAGCGGCGCGAATGACTTGACCAAATCGTCCAGGGCTTTAATTTGCGCCAGGAACGGTTCCAGTTTGTCCAGCGGCAAGGCGCTTGGGCCATCGCATTTGGCTTGGTCTGGGTTTGGGTGGGCTTCGAGGAACAGTCCAGCCAATCCGACAGCCATGCCTGCACGTGCCAAGTCAACAACCTGCTCGCGACGGCCACCGGAAGCGGCACCGGAAGGGTCACGGTTCTGCAGGGCATGGGTTACGTCGAAGATTATTGGCAGGTTGTCGCAAGTGCGCTTCATGACGCCGAAGCCCAGCATGTCTACAACCAGGTTGTCGTAACCCATGCAGCTACCGCGGTCGCACAGGATCAGCTGGTCGTTACCGGCTTCCTTGAACTTGTGCACAATGTTTTGCATCTGAGAAGGACTCAGGAACTGAGGCTTCTTGATGTTTACTGGCTTGCCAGTCTTGGCCAGTGCCACTACCAGGTCGGTTTGGCGTGCCAGGAACGCTGGCAGTTGCAGTACGTCAGCCACTTCGGCAACCGGGGCGCACTGGTAAATTTCGTGAACGTCGGTGATCACCGGTACGCCGAACTCAGCCTTTACCTTCTCGAAAATGCGCAGGCCTTCTTCCATGCCCGGACCACGATAGGAGTGGATGGACGAACGGTTGGCTTTGTCGAAGCTGGCTTTGAAGACGTAAGGGATACCCAGCTTTTCGGTGACGCGAACGTACTCTGCGCAGGCGGTGAGTGCCAGGTCTGCGGATTCCAGTACGTTAATGCCGCCGAACAGGACGAAAGGTGCGGAGTTGGAGCATTCGATTGACGGGGTGATCTTGATCATAGGTTCACTTCATATTTGCATAAAAAGAAGCTAAAAGGAGTCACGGTCACTCACTGAGTTCCCTGTGAGACATCGTTGTTGCTCTGCCAAAAAAATTGACGGGCTATACTATCACTCCATTCGAGCGTGATCAATTTAAGACGCAGGCATGACGAATAGATGTGGTCAAGGGGCGACGTCGAGGGAAGAGACAGATGCTATATGATTATAAAAGGCGTGAATGGCTATGATTTACAAAAAAACTTCGCTGGTTTTTTCCTTGTTGGTGGCTAGTCTAGCGACTTCAAGCGCAGGTGCGGTCGTGCGAGGGTGTAAGGTTCCCGATTCCGCCTCGCAGGGGGGCGTGATAACTCTCGACGGGAGTTGTACATACACTGGCACTATTAGGATTCTGCAGAGTAATACCAGGCTTGAATGTAATGGTGCAGTTTTGGTAGGTAGAGAGGGAGATAAGTACGGCATCCTTATCAAGGGTGTGGGTCTAAAAAATATAGAGATCTCTAATTGTAGACTTCGCGGATATGATAAGGCTGCGGTTATGATTACTAGTGGGCTATCTGGCGAGAAGCTATCTCTCGATCGCAATGAAAGCTTTATGCTGGCGCCTAGTAATATCGTTTTAGATGGGTTGGATGTAAGGGGAGCTAGAGGAAATGGCGTACACTTTAACGCATATGTAAATAATTCAGTTTTAAAGCGCTCTACTATTGTTAGATCTAGAGGTGTGGGGGTTTATCTAGGTCAAAGTTCTCAAAGTATAACCATTGCAGATAATGAGTTTATTGAAAATGGTGGTATCAATAAAAGTAAGAATTTTCGTGAGGCATTGGCAATAGACTCATCTGCAAAAAATATAATAAAGGGCAACACTTTTTCGAAAAATGCTGCGGGTGCAATATTTCTCTATAAAAATTGTGGCGAAAATTTTGACCGCCCAGGTGCGGTGCTACGCTGGCAATCGAGTAATGATAACCTGATTAAGAGTAATGTTTTCAAAGACGAGAAGGTTGGGGTATGGATCGCATCACGTCAAAGTCGTGACCTAAGCAAATGGAAGTGCGGAGATAGTCCAGTGACTGCGGATGGGAAGTACTACAGAGATTACGCAGATAACAATAAGATAGAAAAAAATATTTTTTGTCGAAATGCAGAGGCGGTTAGAGTTGAGGGTGATGGGAATTTAATTGCTGGTAATCGGTTTGATGTGCCGGGTAGCGACGCTGTGGTAATGCCATTTGTGGCGACCGCTAAGCCTGATGGCAAGCGAACAGTGGGAAATAGAGTCGATGGGTATGCAGGGCTCAGCATGGCTGATAAAGAAGTTTGTAAATGATTGGAAGTGGGGCCCATATAGGGCCCCGCTACGAAAATATTCAAGAGCTCAATATCTGGGACTGTTTGACTTTTCTGAACTCAAAATCGTCGGGGTAATGCTTTTCGTGGTCAGCTAATAGCTTATTGAATTTTTCAAGGAGCCCAAGTTTCGCTGCGGCGCTGAGTGCGTTCTGAAGTGCTGGCTTGTAGCATTCATCAAGCTGCAAGCAATGCTCGAATATTACAAAGGCTTTTTTGATCTTTCCCAAGTGTTTGTAGGAGAGACCTGTGCGGTAGGTGGCGGAGAGTGTTAGATCGGCAGGCGGATTTATCTCAAATCGTCGGATGATTTCTGAGTACTGCTTTTTCTGGTAAAGAAAATCAATTTCAGAGGATATTAAATTCTTTTGACAGTCTTCCGCTTGAGTGTACTTGCTCATGACAGTGCCCATAATAAGGCGAACTACATGTGGGTTCACATGGCGGTAGTCGCCAGACCAGTTGTGGTTTGGGTTTCCAAGGGCTACACATTCAAAGCTCGGGAAGTAATCAATGTTGTCGTGCTGATATATGAACTGCTCTACAGCTGCGCGCTGTACTGCCTTTGAATATGTATTTGCGATTAACACGTCCTGGTTTCGAAAGGTTGCCTCAAGCGGTACAGGTGAAACAGTAATAAGTATTTTTACGCTTGGCTTGCAGAAACGCTCTATAATTGAGTGAAGTTCATCAAGTTTAGACAAAATCTCATTATAGTCGAGTACGCGCAATTCAAATCGGTTGGGGAAGCGTGTTAGTGCGCGAGGATGAGGGGGTAGGTTCAAATACAGTTCTGATTGCTTGTCATACCAGGCTTCGACAAGTCCAAGAGTTATAATGATTACGTCAGCGTTCTTTGCTCGAGAAATCGAGTCGCAATAAGATGCTCTAAACTTGCACATGCTTTCATAGCTGGATGCAAAAACGTTACCGCCGAGCTGGGGGTCAGTCCAGTTGTCTTCAGAGATCCTGACTAGAGCACGTTCCGGGTCGTAAGGGTGTGCAGGGTCTAAAGCCCAGCGTAGTTCATTGACTATAGAGTGGATAGTATACTTGTTATACAAGCTTTCATCAGCGCCAGTGCGCTCTGCTACTTTTGAAAGAGTAGAGCTTCGAGAGGTTACGTCGAAGCCGTTGACTACTAATACTTTGTCAATTTCTCTTGCGAAGCATGACCCCATTGTAAAAACTTTTGAGTTTTCGTTTATGGAGAATCCTGGTATAGACTCAGGTTTTGGAAAAGGAAAAAGGCGTTCTTTATTAATTTGAGGTGTAGGATAGCGCGAGTTCTTGTTTTCCTTCAGAAACTTCATCGCTTCCTTGCCGGAGATTACTTCAATCGCCATTGTTTTTCTCCTTGATTTTGATGACGTATGAAATCTCTTGTCTTGGGCTAGGAGCTTACAAGCGCTTTTCATCCCATGATACGTTTGATTTTAATACCTTAGCAGGCACCCCTGCCGCCATTGAGTTTTCAGGGATGCTGCGTGTAACAATTGAGCCTGCACCGACAATAGACCCACTGCCAATGGTGACGCCTTTGTAGATATTAGTATTCTCGGCGAGCCATACTCTATCGCCTATGACTACGTCTGCATCAGGGTTGATGCGCATATTTGTGGCAAGGTCAATGATAGAGTGCATGTCGGAAGTCCGAATTCTCACATTGGCAAAAAGACACTTTTGACCAATTTTCAATGAGGTGCCGTTAAAGGCTTGCAGCCAGCAAGGCTTGTTGAATTTGGTTTTCTTGCCGATTATTAACGTCCCATCACCTAAAATTCGAAGGTCGCCAACGATTTGGCAGTCGTCTTCGATTATTAAAGTGCCATTGGAGCCGGAAAAGATAATCTTTACATTGGTTAATTTTACGTTAGTGCCGAATACCAATTTTGAGTTCTGCCCTTTAAAAAGGACGCTGCATTTGTCGTTGGCAACGGGCGTGCCAACAACTTCATTATTTTCTAGATTTACTATCTTCATGTTGTCTCCATTGTCTCATGCAAAGGGCACCAATGAAGGTGCCCTGCGTGACATCCTATTTTTTCTTAAGTTCAGCTATGTGTTTGACCACGTCTTCAACTTCAGCAGGGCCGTTCAGGTCGGGGCTAAAGTAGCGGCTGCTCTCGATATAGGCGAAATGGAACAGCTCTTCCACTGTACGTTTTCTCGTTCGCGATGGCAATGTCTGCTCGTCAACTGTAGCTCCCCACCCTGCATAGAATGGCATTCCATAGCAATGAACTGTTTTCCCGGCCATCAGGGCTTCGAAGCCCATGCCGGAAGTCATTACATAAACTTCATCAACAATGTCAAATAGCGCAAATGGACTAATATCAAAAAGGATGGGGAAAACATTATTCATGTACTGAGTGAATGCAAGCTTTTCATTGCTGAAATAGCTCGATTTTCCACCTTTGATTGCATCAGGGTGCTGCTTAATCAAAATGTCGCAGTCAGATCTTTCTCGGCATACATCTTGTATCATCTTATTGAATGCTGCCTCGGAGCCAAGGCCTGATGCGACTGACTGGTCGCCAAAGCGTTGGTCAACGAGCAAGACCTTCTTTCTACCGGGAGTGCCGATAGTCAGCGGAACGTCGGGTGCATGATTATACTTAGAAATACGTTCTTTGACGATTAGGTCGATCGCGGATCGGCTGCGCTCAAGTTGGGCCTGCGTGAGTTCAGGCCCACCTTCTAGAAGGCGGCTAAGTCTTGAGATTTTAGTCGCATCGTAGTATGCGGTTGTGTCGTCTAGAATTACAGACAACCCAGGCTCTTTGGCAAGCCCGATGTCGAGTGAGCGAATGAACCCATCTTCTACATATACGACAGGCCTAGAAAGTTGGGTGGCAATCTCTTTTTGATTTTTCTTCGTATTCGATTCAGTGATGCCCCACTGGAAGAAAATTTCAACCGATGCTAAGTTCTGTATTGTTGTTTCTTTAACACTAGTGCTCACAAGTGTACGAGCTTTAAGCATGCGCTGAAGATAAAGCTGTGTGGTGCTCAGCGTTGCGGGTGAGGATGGAATCGCAATAACATCCAGACTCTGCTTGTTCAGCAGTCTCTCTATTGCACAAGCTTTTGTCGGGATTTCGCCACCATCAGCGATTACTTCCAGTTCCGCCATAATCCGCGAGGCAGCATTGCCATCAAATTGACCAATGCCAAACATGTCGGCTGCCCAAGTCATTCCATCAGTCGACAAATTAAATGTTTTGTCGATGAACTGGCCAAGGTACTCTTCAATTTCGATGATGTTTTTGGCCGCAGGTATTCCGGCTTTTTCCCAAATTTGATCGAATTCTACGTACTTAATCGAGAGTGCGTATCTTCCCATCAGCAAGCCTTCAAACAGCATTGTGCTGTTGATGGATGTTACTACTTCGGAGTGATAAAGGGCTTCTTCCGGTGATACTAGGTAGCAGTATCCTTCGTCCAATGCCACATGATCGGACTCGCCAAGTAGTTTGCGGGTGGCTGGGCCGAGAATATCTTCTTTGTTTGGTGGTAGGCGTACCAGAAGTTGCAGATCTTTAGCTTTGGCTACTGTTGCCAAATCTTGGATTGCCCGCTGTTGTGACTGCTGAGCAATTTTTTTATCCAGCTGTGAATCGAGTGGCTGGGATGCAAAAAGTATGGTCGGCTTATTGGGGTCTAGGCCGTACAGCTTGCAGAACTGTTGGCGCGTTAGTGAAGGTTTGTAGTTTGTGTGGGTGTCAAATTTTGGCGCTCCTACACTTCGGAATAATTCTGCAGGGTAACCGCGCTCGGTGAAGATTTCTTCCTGTAGTCCGCCCCAGCCTAGTGTTAGATCTGCGGATGGAACGGAGGCTTTAGAGGTGATATCCCAATAATATTTTTCGCGATCAACGAAAACGGACTCGTGCGGGATGAGGATTCGAGGAATGTTTAATTCTTCGCAAACGCTGGCGATCAGGCGCATTGTTGCGGACCAGTCGAATGTGAATACTACTGCTTTGATCCTTCCGCGAAGAGGAACTAGGCGATTGATTAACATTCTGCGGTAGAGTGCGGGGTCTGTGCGAGTGTATCTCAAGACAGACTGCCGAACACCGTTGCCGTCAATGTTTTGTACAAAATCCAGAGGGGCGAAGTTGTATCTTTCGTTGTATTTAATTTTCTCAATCAAAGCATCCCCATGACCAGCAATCCAAGGGATGTACAGGAATAATGGCTTGGGTGAGGAGAGGGCCGCTTTCAACTCGTCGCCAGGGCGAGGGTTAAACCACTCTGGCATGCCATTGTCGTCGAGTGCAATTTTAGCTACGGGCTTTGCAACAGCTTTCGCCACAGGTTTTGCAGCGACTTTGACTGCTGGCTTCGCCACTGCCTTTGCTACAGGCTTCGCCACTGCCTTTTCTGCCGGCTTAGCTGCAGCCTTTGCTGCAGGTTTCGGCTGTGCTGGTGCTTTAGGTGCAGGCTTAGCAGGTGCGCTTTTAGATGTAATTACCTCTACGGACGGAGCGAGGGCTGGCACGCCTGGAATCAATCGCATTGCTTCGGACATTGTCGATATAACGGTTTCAATATCTGAAACTGTCCCTTCCTCTGGGTTGAAGTATTTAGGGTAGAGAATGTAAGCAGCAGCGAAAAGTTCCGTTGCATTCAATTGTCGAGTTCGACGAGGATTCGCTTGACGATCATCTGTCAAGCCCCATCCTGAATAGAAAGGACATCCAATTGTGGTGACCTTTATTCCGCGTAAAATAGCCTCGAAGCCAGCGAGTGATGTGAGGGTATAGACGTGATCTACCCCGTGAAAGGACTGGGGTAAAGAGATATTCTCTTTGATGATACGGCAGAGGGACTCTACTTGCTGAGGGTCGGAGTGCTGAGGGCGATTGCCTGACAAAACGTCAGGGTGCGGCTTGTAGAAAATTTGTGCCCCTGGGTTTTCTTTGTAGGCTAAACGAACAAGATCATTATTCGTCATCTTAGAGTCGCAACCGAGCAAAATGCTGGCATCGTCCTCTACTTGGCCAATTACTAGAATTCGTTTCTTAACTTTCTCTCCATAGAATGCCTCAATGTCGCATCGTGGAGAGTTGTTGTATTTGCTCACGTCATGCTTGAGCATGAGGATCAGCGCGGTCCGTGCGCGCGTCATAAGAGCAGTATCTGCCTCGAAGTTATAGCTGCTGAGTAGAGCCTCAAGGTCAGAAGGCTTGCTCGCATCGAAGTAAGGTGTGCGACTGTCCATTGTTAGCGACATTGGAGGTGACTTTTGTGCACCCAAACCGACGGAGCGGATGAATCCATCTTCTACGTGGAAAATCTTCTTTCCATTCTTTCGTGCGAAATCAAAGATGAAATCGGGGGCTTTGAAGCCCCAGACAAAAATTTCCGCGGCGGATTGAGAAGTGATCTTCTTTTTCCACTGCGAATCGAACTCGTGTTTTGAAATGTTTTTATCTATGAAGTAAAGATTACGGTCTGGGAAATACTTGCGAAGATATTGCTTCCACGTGCTGAAGCCAATTACGAACGTAGGAGTATTGGCACTACCTTTACCTGTTAGGCCTTTAAGGAAGGCGCCAGGAGAAGTCAGAAGATTGTTGAGTGAGCCCATTGCAATAATGCCCTGTCTGTTTTTAAGTGCGGGCAAAGATTCAGGTTTTGCCCGCAGTAACGTGTCGATTTTCCCTGTCCTTGGGTCAGAAGGTATTGGCAGTTCTACCCAAAATCAGTGTTTGAACGATCGGCGATATAATCTTTTGCCATTCATATACTGCAGCGTTTGTGACAAAGATAGTATCGTCTGGTTTGATGGCAATTTGGCGCGCGTAAAAGACCGCAGCAGGGTCGCGCATATTCAGACGAAGAACGGTTGGCTTGGCTTTTGCTCCGTCACCCATCCGGAATATGAATACACCCTCAGGATTGGCGTTGGCCTCGCGAAGCCCACCGACGCTACCCAGTGCGTCGAGCAGATTGGTATTCTGACTAGGGAGGTCTTTCAAGCCTGGCTCCGCGACCGCACCCATAGCAACAAACCGTTGGCGAGCACGATCAAGCACTACTTCGGAGTTGGGCTTGAGCTGCATGTTGTTACCAGCTAAGACTTCTTCATAGTTAAATTGTTTAACTTCGCTTCCGTTACGCACGGTTACATTGACTAAGTGGGGCTCCATAACTGGGCCGCCTGCTTGGTTGATTGCATCGAGCAGCGTAAGGGGGCCTTGCAGTGTACTAAATCGACCTGGTGTTTTAACTGCCCCAGCAACCAGCACTGATCCTGAAAGATCGCCGACAAGCTCGACGTGGGTTTGCACGTCTGTTGTAATCCCTTTGAGTTGACGGCGAATCAAACTCTCAACTTGATTGAGCGTCATGCCTGCCACAAATTGACGGCCGACATAGGGAAGTGAGAGCATGCCCTGAGCGTCAATGCGTGTTGTAAGCTGAGTTCCGCCTGTTGCCAGTGGGGCAAATAAAGCTGCACCTTCGGGCGCGGTGTCCGCAATAAGTACATTGAGCGTGTCACCAGACATTAAGCGTACTTCAGGCGACACTGGCTTAATAACATTTGCAATGGGAGCTTTTGAAGCCCCGTGCATGTATGGGGCGATTGTATTTGCGTTGATATCCACAAGGTTGTAAGTATCATTTTTCGCCTCAATGGTACCCTTGTATGGGCCTGCCCCCGAAAGCGTGCCGCCGCAACCGGTCAGGCCAAACGTAATAAAAGCCATGGCGGCAAGCTTCAAGTTAAGCTTCTTGCATACGGCTAGGGAATTAATCACGATGATCCTCGATCGAAGCCAGAATGAATCGGGTAATGCCATAAAGCATTAGTAGGCCAAGCAGAATAGTAGCGAGGTTGTACCAGCGCTCGGGGTATACTGCCAGTTGGGGGGTGTTTGGGCTGACAACAGTTACAAGGGTGCGGATTTTTTTGCTTGTTTCAATTCGTGCGTTATCTAGAGCCGCTACTGCAGTTTTATAGCTGGCTTCAGCGATACCCGCGTCAAGCATAAGCTGTTGGTAGCGAGAGGCAACAACGTTCAGTTGAGAGCCTTTTGGGGATGATACTAAAGTCTGTTTTTCTTTAGTCAGCTGCTGAGTGATTGCTTCGACTTTTTGTTTCTGCTGACGAACTTGGGGTGAATCCGCGCGAAGCTTGAAAGACATCTCTGTTAGAGTGGCTTGTTCTTTTGTGTACTGACTTTCAAGTTCTGCAATGATGGTGGCGCGGTTCTGAGCGGAGTTACCTCCGTCCAAAACTTTGTTCACATTCTGGAAGTCAAGAAGTTCTGTTTTGCGCTGTGCGTATGTATTGCGAGCATTTTCGAGCTCGACTTGCGCGAACTTCATCTGCTCTCGAGCAATCCGATGGCTAACCTCGTTGACAAAATGCTCGCTGGCTTGAAGTATCGTGCGGAGTATTTGCTCGGAAAGCTCGGGGGTAAATGCTTGTACTTCTACGCGCAGCAAGCCGGTGGTTTCATCAAAGTGTGCGATGACCATCCGTTGGTAGTATTTTAGTATATCTTCCCTGTCTGCTTTGCTATCAAGCCAGAAAAAAACATCGCCGCGCTGTTTGGCATATTGCTCAATCCAATGAGTGCGCTCCTCCAGTAGCATCATCATCTCAGTGGATGCAATATATTCCCTCAAATAGAGTGTTTCTTCGCGGGAAACTGGATTTGTTCCGGATAGCAATGTGGCAATGCCTGGGACTTGCGCTGCCGAATTGTTTCCGTCCTGACGTACTACTACTTGAGCAAAGCTTACGTAGCGGTCTACGGCGAAAACGAAATAATAGACTGCCGCTAGTATCATTGGCAGGACAATCATGGCAATCGCTAGTCGCCAGCCTTTGATTTTTCCCATCTTGCTCATGTGTAGTAGGTCCTTGGAGTGTCGCTATGCTTCTGTTTGTTAGTCGAGATCATTGTTTGTAGGCCTTCACACCTTCAGCTACATCTTCGTATACGTCAATTTTGCCGTTGTTGACGTGTAGTACGATATCGCAAAGCTTTTTAATCTCTGCCATCGAGTGGGTGACTAAAACAATATTAGAGGCTTTCAGTTTTTCCTCGAAGACTTCAGCGCACCTGCGCTTAAACTGCGCGTCCCCTACGGCCATCACTTCGTCAATTAAGTAATAATCGAAGTCGAATGCCATGCTGAGACCGAAGGCGACACGGGATCGCATCCCAGAGGAGTATGTTTTGATTGGTTCATCGATCCAGTCACCAATGTCGGCAAACTCCTCGACAAAGCGGACTTTTTCGCGCATTGCATCACCGGTGGAGCCATATACACGACAGACGAATTTTATGTTTTCTCGCCCTGTCATGCTGCCCTGGAATCCCCCAGTCAAGCCGACGGGCCAAGAAATACTTCGGTCGGTGACAATGGACCCTGAGTCGGGGATGTCCGCGCCACCCAATAGGCGCATCAGCGTTGATTTGCCTGCGCCGTTTCGACCGATCAGACCTATGTTCTTGCCTGGCGGAATTGCCAGAGATAGATCGCGAAAGACATAGCGACGCCCTTTCGGTGTTAAATATGATTTGGTAACGTTTCTGAGCTCGAACACGAGACCTTTTTCATCCGTTCTTAGTGGAAATGAGGTGCAGGCGACGGGCGCGATACCCGCCCAGGGAAACGAACAACAAAACTACAGTCCAGTTAATTACATAGGTTGCCGAGATTCCATCAACCGGAATGTAATAAGGTAGAACTTCTGCACGGATCAACTCAGTAATGTGCAAAAAGGGGTTGTAAAGTAGGATAGGCATCATTGCTTGAGGGAGATAGGCAGCAGGTATCAATACGCCTGAAATAAAATAGAGCGGAAAGAAGGCGAGGCGAATTACCGTTTTAATGCCTGGAAGCGCATGCGTTATAAGCGCCAGAGACATGCCTAAGCCGAATGCGAAAAGCAAACCGAGAGCCAGTACGGCAATCCACTGCAGTGGGTTGGTGACTGACATATCGAAGCCAAACCAGGCAAAAAGGAATACTAATATTGCGTAAACGGTTATGCTGATACAGGTTTCGACTATTACTCTTGCTAAGTATGTGTCGAGAGGCTTAATTTGTTTGTAGCCAAACAGCGAGCGGTTTTCGCGTAAGCTATCCATTAGCTTAAGTGCTGTATTTCGATACAGTAGGAAGGGTGCCATCCCTATAAGGACGAAGACAGGATACTCTACGTCAGCTAGGGTGCGACCGCGGAGCTGAGTGTAGAGGAGGGTGAATAGTAAGAGGTGGCCAATAGGCTCTAGTAACGTCCAGACTGCTCCCATTCGACGACTGCCGAATCGAGCGCGAGCCTCTCGCAGTACTAAGGCAAAAATGACCGATTTCTGGATCTGCAGAGAGGAACGAGGTTTCAAGATGGCGACCGCAAAGCAATGCAGCGCGCCTAGGCACGCCGGAATTCATCTTCAGGAAAGGCTCACCGTGAGGCGATTTCAGACGGATCTTCCGGACACTTCCCTGTTCTAAGGGGCGGAAGGGTAAGCGTGAGAGGGCATAAGCGTCAAGCGAGGCGCAGCAAATACGGCCGAAAGATCGAACTCAAGGGGCCGCTTCGAGACGAGTGGCAGTGGAGGAGGTGGCTTATTGATATCATATTGAGCAGGGTATGCCGCCAGATTTCTTTATTGGACATGCGTCATGACCTGTGTTCTTAGCGCGCGGATGAAGGTGGATGGGTTCACATTGCGCCGCTCTAAACCCTAGCTTTCGTCGGTAGTATCGCGTCAGAGGATCTGACAGCAAAAGGCGATCCCTATCACCAGATTTTTCACCAAAACTTTGGCCGTGTACGTCAGGCGGCCGTTTGGGTATAGAGCGTCGCCTTCATTCCCGCACCCCTTGCTCCTTACGCGAAGGAGGGTCAGGTTCTCTGCTTCAAATCGTGAAGCCAAAAGCGCAGGGGAGGGCCGACAGGGGTTGCGAAACCATGCGCTTCTCAGCAAAACCTGCAAAATTATGGCACTCTGCCAAGCCTCGCTAGCCTTCTGGCTCGACTTGTACCCGTACCGGGCCCTCTGCCCGGCACGCCTGCCCGACCGTGAAACGATGAACATCCATAACTTCAAGAAGTTGTTTATGCCGGATATTTCTGCAGGTGCAGCCAGCCTGATCCACACTATCGCCTCAGTCACCGCCGTTATCGCCGCGCTCGTAGCAGCCACTGCGATGATCATCGCGCACATGACCTCGGACGTAAAAACCCAGCACTCCGAAACCACCATCTCCCAAGCCTCCCAGGAGATCACGGTGGTCAACGAGTCGGCCGTCCAGGCGCAGCTGGAAATCCAGCAACTGACAGAACAGAACGACGCGCTCAAGGCCGAACTGGAGCGCGAGAAAGCCGAGCGGCTGAAGCTTGAGGCCAGCCTCAAGCCCAGAAAGCTCACACCGCAGGCCTTTGACGCGTTCAAGGCACTGGCGGGTGAGTTGACCGCTAAAACGCTGAAGCCAGTGGTGCTGCTCAATATCCTCAAGGATGACAAAGAGGCCGTTCAGTTTGCCAAGGAAATTGCGGTGGCTTTGACCAAGGCAGGCGTACAGGTGCAGATCAAACAGCTGCCCCAGCAAAAGCACAGTACCGGCACTCAGGTGGTTGTGTATGCCGGTGCGGGCAGTGATGAGCTTGAGCAGGCATTCAAGGCGGCGGATTTTGCTTCTGACATCAAACGGTCGGGGCAGAGTCCGCGGGTGAAAGTGGATGACGGGGAACCGATCGCCATATCGGCGTTTATCAGTGTTTATCCTCGAACTGTGATTTGAGCGGGCTGATAGGGGAATGTCAGTCAGTTAAATAATTGGGGCCGCTTTGCGGCCCATCGCCGGCAAGCCAGGCTCCCACACGTACGGTGCAAGGCTTGGCGGCGAAGTGCTGCGCAGCAGCCCCATTAGCCACACAGGCGCGGGTTTGCCCACACGGGCTGCTGGCCAGTTTTTACTGGCCATGTGGAGTTGTCGGTACGGACGCATTCGCGGGTAAACCCGCTCCCACACAGGCTTGCGTTTTGCGGCGAGCGGGGAAGAGGCCTGCCGGGCTTGGGGTAGCGCCTTTCAGTGGCGCTTGTTCTTCGCAATCTCGATGTCGTTCATCAGGGCCTTGGCGATGGCCAGCAGATAGTCCGCTGCGCCCAGCATTTTGTGGTCATCTTCCATGTCGCCTTCGCGCACCAGGTGCTTGCAGTAGCCCAGCAGGACCGAGACGTGTTCATAGGCATCGTCGACGGGGACGCCGGGTTGCACGCGGAGCAGGTCAAGGGTGGGGTTGCCGGCTTCGAGGAAGGTTTCGATGCCTGCGGTGAGGATGGGGGAGTAATCGTTGTTTTTCATGGTAGTAGCTCCGGGTTAGTGGAACTGCCACGCGAATCTTTCTCACGGATCAGGGCGGCAGTCGTACACGGGGTGAGAAACCGAGGGAGCTACAAAGCTCGGCCAGACAGAAGTCTGCCCGGGTACGACCGCCATGACAGGCAAGCCAGGTAACTCGCAACAGGTTCTCACACCTGGTCACCAATATGGCGACCCGGTGAAGTTATCCCTGGGGCATTTCCCCGACAATTCAGCTGCTTCTGACTGGTGCGTAGGATAGTTCGCTTGCTCACCCAACCTGAAGAGGTGGGGCAAGGTTTCAGGAAAGTCTGACGCGCTGGCTATGCGCTTGGGCTGGCGGGCGCATGAGTTGAATGTTGTTGTGCCTGTGACATTGAGCTCCGCCCGCGCGGCGATTCGCGGGCAAGTCGGATCGTCGCACCGCCGCTCCTGAATCTGTTTCGAGCCAGGACCGCCTGTGAGATTGCCTCTGGCCGCCTCGTTTGTTCCCTTTGATATCGAAGGGGACGCAGCTGCTCATGTTCAGGTCGTGGTTCGGGTTGATAGCAGCTGGGTAGTGGGGTGCCAGCCTGCAGCGGGGTGTATTTCGGGCTGCGGGATGGGGTTTTCGGGGCGGGCCTTGTGCGGCGGGTGTTGTAGGGCGATGGGCGGGCAGGGGTGGGAAGGCGGTATTGGGCAAGCAGGGATTGGGCTACACGCGCGGGATCATTCCATTGATGGTCTTGGTTTTGCGCTCGCGGGAGTAAAACGGCTGTTTTTTGGGTGGGGGAAGTTGGCCAGGTTGTTGACCGATTCAGTAACCATTCGCGGCTGTGGGTGGCTGTCTGCAGGGCGCTGCAACCGCTAGGGTTTGTTGCGCAGCCGAAGGAAAACGGCTGCTGGCAAATGACCAACTGAAGGAGTGTTCACCATGCGCAATAACGTTCTGTCGTACCTGCTGCTGCCGCTGTTCGCCAGCTTGTCGTTCTCCCTTAGCGCCGCCCCGGCCGGTGCCATGGCGGTACCCGAGCCGGTGCCGGTGGTAAGCCAGCAACAGGCCCAGCAGCCGGGGCGGCTGGACCTTAACAAGGCCGATGCGTTGACCTTGCAGAAGGAGCTGAATGGAATTGGTAAGGCGAAAGCCGAGGCGATTGTGGCTTACCGCGACGCCCATGGGCAGTTTGCTTCGGTGGATGAGTTGCTGGAGATAAAGGGGATTGGGAGTGCGTTGCTGGAGCGTAATCGGGACAAGGTGATGGTGGAATAGAGGGCGGGGAGTGGGGCCGCTATGCGGCCCATCGCCGGCAAGCCAGCTCCTACAGGGATTGCATCAGGGCTGACAGGTGGTTGGCGCAAGATATGTAGCGCCGATGAGATCGAGCGCCGCCCGCGCGGCGCTCGATTTCATAGGCGCCGCTAATACTCGCGCAGTCTGCGTAAAAGCCTGGCCCACTAAC
>Ga0302347_1002160_pt1 | contig 20893 bp, 18 predicted proteins | sample PhyWR1_FD_202178 | JGI IMG/M metagenome (GOLD analysis project Ga0302347, IMG submission 202178) | Leaf surface microbial communities from wheat plants in UC Gill Tract Community Farm, Albany, California, United States - DLSL W.R1 (v2)... | ecosystem: Host-associated > Plants > Phyllosphere >...
GCAGCTTTTGGATTCACTAAAGACTCCTGGTCGGTCTGATGATTCATCTATGAGAGTAAGATAAATCGTTTTACCTTATTTTAGTGAGATTACTATCACACTATTGGCTTACCATAGTGTTAAGACAGTTTAATGATAGATAAAACGTTTTATCTATTGGCCAACGATAAACGGATAATCAAATGGCAATCGCAAAAAAAATTACCATTAACGATGTTGCGCAGGCGGCGGGGGTTTCCGTCACCACCGTATCACTGGTTTTAAGTGGAAAAGGGCGAATATCGTCTGCAACGGGTGAAAGAGTCAATCATGCGATTGAGCATTTGGGTTTTGTCCGCAACAGGCAGGCAGCTTCGCTAAGAGGCGGTCACAGCGGCGTTATAGGGCTGATTGTCAGCGATCTCTGTGCGCCGTTTTATGCCGAATTAACGGCGGGGATCACGGCAAGGCTGGAATCGCAAGGACGGATGTTATTTCTGACGCAGAGCGGTAATGAGCAGCAGTGGCTGTTGCAACGCCTGGAGATGCTGATTTCTCAGGGTGTAGATGGCGTGATTATTGCCGGTTCGCTGGCGCGCGGAGCAGAACTCCGTCAGATCGCAGATGAGGCCGGTATTCCGCTGGTATTTGCTTCGCGGGCCAGCCATCTTGATGATGTAGATATCATCCGTCCTGATAATATGCAGGCTGCACAAATCATCACCGGACATTTAATCGAGCGTGGTCATCAGCGTATTGCCTGGCTTGGTGGTCAAAGTACTTCGCTGACCCGTGCCGAACGCGTGGGCGGCTACTGCGCAACATTACTCAAATTTGGCTTACCTTTTCACAGTGAGTGGGTAGTAGAGTGCGAATCAAGCCAGAAACAGGCGGCAGAAGCAGTAGGTGTGCTGCTACGACAAAACCCGACCATCAGCGCCATCCTGTGCGACAATCGCGTTGTGGCGATGGGCGCGTGGTTTGGTCTGCTGCGCGCGGGTAAACAGAGCGATGAGAATGGTTTAGGGCGCTATTTTGAACAGCAGGTTGCGCTGGCCTCTTTTGCTGATGTCCCGGAAGACGCGCTTGACGATATTCCGATCGGCTGGGTGATTAACCCGGCAAGAGAAATGGGCGAAAGCCTTGCAGAACGTATCTTGCAACGCATTGAGAACCGGGCCATGACGCTACGTAATCAGATTATGTCCCCGAGGCTGGTAATTAAAAAATAGCCCCTCAGGACGAGGGGCTAACATTATTACTGCTGAGGTGCCGGTGCAGCGGGTGCAACCGGGGCAGGGACTGACGGGGTCGCAGGGTCGGCCGGAACTGCGGGCACCGCCGGATTAGCCGGTTGCGGAACCGGAATACCCAGATCCGGCATACCGAACATACCCACAAACTCTTCCAGCGGCATTTTCTGGCCGTTTAACGTGACCTGACCGTTACTGTATTGCAGACGGGCAGTGATATTGTCATCTTCCATCGTGGTAATACGGAACATCTGGCCCATTGCTGCCAGACCTTTCACCTGCTGGCTGGCCAGTTTAGAGGCTTCCTCGTTCTGATACCCCTCCAGACGCGCAATCTGCGTCATAAACTCGATCGCCATATCCGTTGGGATCACCAATTTGGTGTCGAGGGATTTAACACTGCGATCAACTTCCTGCGCCAGGGATTGCACGGGCTGCGTATTCTGCGCGGGATCTTTCAGGAACAGGGAGAGGTTAAAGGTGGTCTCACCCTTGCTGTTTTTCCAGCTAAGCGGGGCTACAGTGATCACCGGATCGCCTTTCAGCAGCAGCGGCAGGGCACCAAAAAAGGCTTCTGTCATTTTCTGCTGATACAGCTGCGGGTTTTGAACGACTTCAGGCTGCGCCATCAGCGCCCGGGACTGAGCATTATACTGCTGGCTGAACTGATGCCAGGCCTGACCATCAATCTGGCCGATTTTAACCGTCAGCTTACCGTGACCCATATCCTGATTCTGTAACTTCAGGCTGTCGAGCGTGTAGTCGAGCTGAGTGTCGACCGTTTTATTGTCTTTACCCAGCTCAGATTTACCCTCAATGTTCATGCCTTCGAGCACTGCCAGCTCTTTACCTTCAACCGAAATTGACAGCTTCTCTACGCTCAGCTTCTGATTACCGATGCGCTCATCAAATGACGTCAGCTGGCTGTCACCCTCGGTTTTTAATTTATTAAAGGTCATTTGAACGCGTTGGTTATACTCATTTACCGCATCAATCATGCCGCTATCCGCGTTGCCCGAAAGGGAGAACACATTCCCTTCGCGATCGGCTTCCAGCTGGAAATCTCCGCCGCTAAAGGCGACTTTTTCACCTTCACTTTGATAATTGAGCGGTTTGAGCGAGATGTCAGAATGGCTGTCGCCTGAGTAGCCAATGCGCGTATTGGCCACAAATGGTGCTTCACCTTTGGCGATATCGAACAGCGGCTTAGAGGCTTCAGTATTCGCAAGTGTTGTGTTGACCGAAGCCATAGAGGGGATCAGGTTGAATTTTTTCAACTGAGCCAGCGGGAAGGGACCGTGATCGACACGCTCATTAAATACCACGCTTTGCCCTGTTTTAAGCCACGGGCTGGTGGTGCCGGGGACCGGCTTGATAACCAGGTCCAGATGACTGGTGAAGATCCCACGCTGGTAATTGGCATAGCCCAGCTCAACGTTAGCTTCCGGCGCAGTACGTTTCAGCTGTTCATTCGCCTGTTGAACGACCGTTGCAATTCGATTTTCGAACTGTTTTCCGGTGTACCAGGCACCCGCAGTCCAGACAACGCCCAGGGCAACAATAATTCCGGCAGCAACCACAGTTTTTTTCATAATACTTATCCCTAAAATAAAAAACGGGCGAAAAACACCGCCCGATAAGAGTGCAAGGCTACTTGTAAGCGTAGCAAGACTTTATAAAAAAGTTCAGCAACTTAATTGAGTCTGTTATAGACGCGCGCCAGGCGACCGGTTCCGCTCACCGCAACCGGGGACTCAGCACAGCTGATAAATGCGGATTCACCTGGTTTAAGGACCAGCTGTTGCTCATCCTTACGCACTACGGCTTCGCCTTCAACACAAAACACAATCGCCGCGCTCTGCTGTGCAAGGTTAGTTTCCTGATTCGTGAGATCGTGCAGGGAGAAAGCGAAATCATCCACCGGAACAGGAAAATCCAGCTGATGGCCGTTTTTAACCGGCTGCGTCAGCAGTTCTGCTGCCGGTTTAGCCACGAATTTCACATTGGCGACCAGTTCAGGGATATCGATATATTTTGGCGTCAGTCCGGCGCGCAGCACGTTGTCTGAATTGGCCATCACTTCCAGCGCCACGCCCTGGAGGTAGGCGTGAGGCGTCTCAGCGAATAAAAACATCGCGTCGCCAGGATTTAACTTCACCACATTCAGCAACAGCGGCGAGAAGAGCCCGCTGTCATCAGGGTAAAATTGAGAAATGAGTCGAATAGTTTGCCACGGCTCGCCTTCCTGAGTATCGATAACCGATTTGAGGACCGCCAGCGCCCGCCGTTTCTCGTCACCTTCCAGCGCCAGAAGACTGGCAAAAAGCTGTTTCAGGCGATCTGCATCCGGCTGCTGTAAGAAATGGGCAATTGCCGCATGGGCACCGGCCACCGGCTGTAGCAGCGAAACAATTTCCGAAAACTCGCGAAACGCGTTCATCGCTAAAAACGGCGTGAGCGCAAACACCAGCTCAGGCTTATGATTGGGATCTTTATAGTTACGCTCAGCCGCATCCAGCGGTAGCCCGGCAGCGTTCTCCTTAGCAAAACCCTGTTCAGACGCCTGTTTGTTTGGGTGCACCTGAATAGAAAGCGGTTGTTCGGCACAAAGCACCTTAAACAAAAAAGGCAGCTCGCCAAAGCGGGTGGCTACTGCCTGGCCGAGGATCGTAGATTTATCAGCGTCAATGATTTCGCGAAGAGAGCGGGAGTGACCGCTGGCATCCTGAACCTGTGAGCTGCTCTTCGGATGGGCGCCCATCCACAACTCTGCCATCGGCAGGTTTTGCGGATTAGCCATACCGTAGAGTTCCGTTAACGCAGAATGACTTCCCCAGGCGTAGTTTTGCACTGAGTTGATGAGTTTTTGCATTATCAAGCCCTGTATTTAATGGAGTTAATCCCGGTATTAAACCAATAAACCCGCCAGAAGTAACCCTCAGGTCTAAAAAGTCGTATTACTCTCAGTTTTTGTTAAAAATTTGTGTAGGATAAGCGGACTCGCGTTGAACAGGGCAAATGGAATATCTGCCTTAACAATAACCAGTTGAGTCATCAGTGAGAGCATAATGTCGAACAAACCCTTCTGTTATCAGGATCCCTTTCCGCTGGCTAAGGATGAAACCGAATACTATCTCCTCAGTCAGGATCACGTTTCTGTAGAACACTTCGCAGGGCAAGAGATCGTAAAAATCGAGCCGCAGGCACTGACCCTGCTGGCTCAACACGCTTTTCATGACGCATCCTTTATGCTGCGCCCGGCACATCAGCAGCAGGTTGCGGATATTCTGAGCGACCCGGACGCCAGTGAAAACGATCGCTATGTTGCCCTGCAATTTCTGCGCAATTCTGAAATTGCTGCCAAAGGCATTCTGCCAACCTGTCAGGATACCGGAACCGCCATTATTATGGGTAAGAAGGGCCAGCGCGTCTGGACCGGTGGCGGAGATGAGGCTGCGCTGGCGCGCGGTGTATATAACACCTTTATTGAAAATAACCTGCGCTACTCGCAAAACGCTGCGCTCGATATGTATACCGAGGTAAATACCGGCACCAATTTGCCGGCGCAGATCGATCTCTACAGTGTGGATGGCGACGAGTACAAATTTTTATGCATTGCCAAAGGCGGTGGCTCGGCGAATAAAACCTATCTTTACCAGGAGACAAAGGCGCTGCTCTCGCCCGGCAGGCTAAAAAGTTACCTGGTGGAAAAAATGCGTTCTCTCGGTACTGCGGCCTGTCCGCCTTATCATATTGCGTTTGTGATCGGCGGTACCTCGGCGGAAGCTACGCTGAAAACCGTCAAGCTGGCCTCAACAAAATATTATGATGGTCTGCCACATGAAGGGAATGCGCTGGGACAAGCCTTCCGCGATGTGCAACTGGAGCAAGAACTGCTGGTGGAGGCGCAAAATCTTGGCCTCGGCGCACAGTTTGGCGGCAAATATTTTGCCCACGATATCCGGGTGATCCGTCTCCCGCGTCACGGTGCATCGTGCCCGGTTGGTATGGGGGTCTCTTGTTCAGCCGATCGCAATATTAAAGCCAAAATTAATCGCCACGGCATCTGGGTTGAACGTCTGGAAAACAACCCGTCGCGTTATATTCCCGAGGCATTGCGGCAGGCTGGTGAGGGGGAGGCGGTTCAGGTCGATTTGAATCGTCCGATGAGTGATATTCTCGCTCAGCTGTCGCAATATCCGGTGTCGACGCGCTTGTCGCTGACCGGCACGATTATTGTCGGACGCGATATTGCTCATGCGAAGCTCAAAGAGCGGCTCGATCGCGGGGAGGGCTTACCCCAGTACGTCAAAGATCATCCAATTTATTATGCAGGGCCAGCGAAAACGCCGGAAGGTTATGCCTCCGGTTCGCTCGGGCCGACCACGGCTGGCCGGATGGATTCCTATGTTGATCAGCTTCAGTCTCATGGCGGCAGCATGATCATGCTGGCCAAGGGCAACCGCAGTCAGCAGGTTACCGATGCCTGTCATAAGCACGGGGGCTTTTATCTTGGCAGTATCGGCGGTCCGGCGGCCGTGCTGGCACAGAGCAGTATTAAGCGTCTGGAATGTGTTGAGTACCCGGAGCTGGGAATGGAAGCCATCTGGAAAATAGAGGTCGAAAACTTCCCGGCCTTTATTCTGGTTGATGATAAAGGTAATGACTTCTTCCAGCAAATAAACAGCGGCCAGTGCGCCCGCTGCATAAAATAACCTTTCTTATCCTGTTCCCGGCAGCGCGCTCTGCCGGGAAATTAATCTTAAGCGCACGAAGCATTAAGTGAGTAAGCAAAAATACCCGATACTTTACCTGGTCGCCGGTGAGCAATGTCGACACGTCCATTTTTTATATAAGGAATCCGTCATGACAACGCATCGCAGTGAAAAAGATTCAATGGGGGCGATTGATGTCCCGACAGATAAATTGTGGGGAGCACAAACTCAGCGGTCGCTGGAGCATTTTCGTATTTCAACCGAAAAAATGCCGGTCTCGCTGATCCATGCTCTGGCGCTGACCAAGCGCGCCGCCGCGAAAGTGAATCAGGATCTCGGTCTGTTGGGCGCGGAAACGGCCTCCGCGATTATTGCCGCTGCGGATGAGGTGCTGGCTGGAAAACATTCTCAGGAGTTTCCGCTGGCTATCTGGCAGACCGGCTCCGGCACGCAAAGTAATATGAATATGAATGAGGTTCTGGCAAATCGCGCCAGTGAACTGCTGGGCGGCGTGAGGGGGATGGAGCGTAAGGTTCACCCTAATGATGATGTCAATAAAAGCCAAAGTTCAAACGATGTTTTCCCAACGGCTATGCATGTCGCGGGAATTATTGCAATTAAGGAAGAGCTTATTCCGCAGATCGCGGTGCTTAAAAATACGTTGAACGCTAAATCAGCAGCCTTCCGCGATATCGTTAAAATTGGTCGTACCCATTTACAGGATGCCACACCGCTGACGCTGGGGCAGGAAATTTCCGGCTGGGTAGCCATGCTTGAGCATAATCTTCGCCATCTGGAACAGAGTTTACCGCACTTAAGTGAACTGGCGCTGGGCGGTACGGCTGTGGGTACCGGGCTGAACACGCATCCTGAATATGCTGAACGTGTGGCTCAGGAGCTGGCATCACTAACCGGTCAGGCATTTGTGACTGCGCCAAATAAGTTTGAGGCGCTGGCAACCTGTGATGCGCTGGTTCATGCTCACGGAACGCTTAAAGGGCTGGCCGCCTCACTGATGAAAATCGCCAACGATGTTCGCTGGCTGGCATCTGGCCCCCGTTGTGGGATCGGCGAATTGTCTATTCCGGAAAACGAACCTGGCTCATCCATCATGCCGGGCAAGGTGAATCCGACCCAATGTGAAGCAATGACCATGTTGTGCTGCCAGGTGATGGGTAACGATGTAGCGATCAATCTGGGCGGCGGATCGGGCAATTTCGAACTCAATGTTTATCGACCCATGATTATCCATAATTTTATGCAGTCAGTGCGCCTGCTGGCTGACGGCATGGAGAGTTTTAACGAGCACTGCGCTATCGGTATCGAACCAAACCGTGAGCGCATCGCACAATTACTCAATGATTCATTGATGCTGGTGACTGCGCTGAATACCCATATTGGCTACGATAAAGCGGCAGAAATCGCCAAAAAAGCGCATAAAGAAGGTCTGACGCTGAAAGCTTCAGCGCTTAAACTCGGCTATCTCACTGAAGATGAGTTTGAGCGCTGGGTGCAGCCGCAAGAGATGGTCGGCAGCTTGCCTGCTAGTCGTTAGCCACGTACAGGTGCAGTCGGGGAATAATTGGCGTTAATGACTGCGCCTGTGGCTTATAGCGATGCTGTACGTTTGCCGCATCATAATCCAGTAGCTCGCCAATATCCGGCACGCTGACGCCGCCCGTGCCGGAGATCAGCGCGATAATCGGGCCAGGACAGGCGTGCTGGACCTGTTTTTGCTGGCCTGGATACCAGACCCGGGCGATGGGCTGCACCTTAACCGGCCGTTTGATTTTAAGTTTTGCCTGCTCGGGCAGGGCCGCAACATCCTGATACTCACGTTCCAGCCGCGCCTGCCACTGCTCCCGCGTCCACGGGGCGACGGCGCGTGGCGACTTCAGGCTTTTCTCAAGCTGCTCCAGTACATCATTACGCGTCAAATTTTTAATAATGTGCTTATTTGCCCAGCCAAAACGCAGCGTACCGGGATTATTTAATAGGGTAATACTCCGGTAAGCATTTAACGTAATCAGACCCGGAAGATAACGATGGACCCACTCGAAACGCGCCATGGAAGGCAGGCCGGACTCAACGGTCACTATGTTTTCGAATGTCGATTTAAGCGTATTAATTACGGTCACACGTGTCGCAATCGCTTCTTGCTGTGCCGCCGTGACCTGAAGACAAATCACACCCGGAAGACGTACAGCTGCTTTACTACTGCGCACCTCGGACTGCTGCTGGATGAACAGGTGACTAAAATGTGCCATCGCCTGGGCGAATGCCGCTTTCCCTAGGTGCTGCACCACCCGGATACGGTTTAGCGGCGAATGCTCATCCTGCTTTTTAATTTCGGGCAGTTCAAATACCCGACCTGCCAGCAGACGGCAGTCGCTGAGATCGGCCCGCAGTGCGGCCAGTTCATGTTCAAGCTCGCGAAACGTAGAGGTTAAACGCTCCACCACATCATAACTGGCCATAAATTTCCCCATTAGTTACAACATACTTTAAGTTTGATAACTTTACGCAAACTCTGGCTACAGTACAACTTTTTCAGGCAGAAACAGGAAGGGTGACGTTATGCCAAAGAGGCCAGCTAAAACTAAAGCGTGCGCCACCTGCCGGGCTGGCCTCACAGACAACCTCGCCGGCCATTGCCAGAGCAATCGACGAGACAATGGCCAGACCCAGCCCACAGCCGCCGGTGGCACGATCCCGGCTGGGATCGAGGCGGACAAACGGCTCGAAAACGCGCTGGCGTTCACTCTCCGCAATACCCTGACCATCGTCATCTACACGCAGCCAGGCGCGGCTGCCCTCACGCTCCAGACTCACCACAATCTGCTGCTGGCTATAGCGTAAGGCGTTATTGAGCAGATTATCTAAAACCCGCTCCATCAACCGCATGTCCAGAGCACCATAGTCTCCCTGAGTGAGTGTGCCGACCACGATTTGCCGCTGCGGATTCACAGATTGCACATCGTCAATATGAGCTGCTACCCACGCCGGCAAATCCGGCGTCGTCAGGGTGAGGGTGGTTTGCGGTCGATCCAGACGGGCGTAGGTTAACAGCTCTTCGATAAGTGCTTCGAGTTGTTCAATATCGCGGTTAAGCGCCAGTAGTTCCTGGGGGGCCAGACCCTCACTCATTTCGAGGCGATAACGCAGGCGGACCAGAGGCGTGCGCAACTCATGCGCTATACCATCAATAAGCCGTTTTTTGCTGGCGATCAATGCATTGATATTGTCAGCCATCTGGTTAAACGCGATCCCCAGTCGTTCAAAGCTCGACATACTGTCAAAATGAATACGCTCGTCCAGATGTCCTTCACCCAGTCGCTGCGCGGCCGATTCAAGCCGCAGCATATCCTGCCAGTGAGGTCGCATCCAGATGAACACCGGAAATGCCAGCGAGATGGCGATAAACGCCATCAGGACCACATCCAGTATTCGCATTTGATGCATAAAATAGAGATAGGGTATTGGGCCGACCGCCAGCACATAGTGACTACGTGGAATACGCTGCACAAAGGTGTACTGGTCGTCGAGCGCCACAATATCACCCGCGTGCAGGTGTTTCATATCGCTGGCGTTAAGCTCAAATTTACTCAACGGCTCAATGCGCAAATCAAATGACAAATTGAGATCCAGCCGCTTAAGGGTTTTATTCCACGCATGAGGCGGAATTTCACGCAGTTCACTGCGCATCAAATAGAGTGAGCTTTTCATCAGATCGTCCAGCGACTGGCGCCCGGCTCGCTCGGCGGTGAATTTATAGACCAGCCCAACCAGCATTGTCATTACCAGAAAACAGACGAACAGCAGCAGGTAAAACTGCACGAAAAGCTTTTTCATAGCATTACGTTATCCAGACGGCGATGGCTCAATTATCCCAGGCGTGCGGGGCGAATAAATAGCCTTTATTACGCACAGTTTTAATACGATAAGGTTCGGTAGCGCTGTCGCGAAGTTTTTTCCGCAGCCGGGAAATGGCAACATCAACACTGCGATCCATACCGTCATAGCTAACCCCGCGCAGATTTTTCAGCAGCGCATCGCGGTCCATGATCTGCCCGGCGTGGGTGGCTAACTCCCACAATAAATCAAAATCAGCCGTTGAGAGCACAATATTATCGCCGCCGAGTAAAACCTGACGGTTGACCGGATCGATAGCCAGGGTACCAAAGCGAATCGCTTTATGTGGGGTGAGGGCGGTCATGCCCGAACCGGGTGTCCGGGTCAGATGCTGGCGCAGGTGCAGATGCAGGCGCGCCAATAATACGGCAGGTGGCGTTGTTTTAAGAATATAATCGTTGGCCCCCAGTTCCAGCGACAGGATGTGATTCATATCGCTGTCAAGGGAGGTTAAAAGCACGATGGGGCCTTGCCAGCGGCTGCGTAAATCGCGACAGATCGTCATACCGTCTTTACCTGGCAGCATGATATCCAGTAGCACCAGATCCGGCGCTTGCTGCAATATCGTCTCTTCAGCCCGATCGCCGCGCGTTTCAAGCACAACATCAAAATCATGTTTTGTGAGCCACGCGGTTATAAGCGAACCGACTTCGGGATCATCTTCGACAAAAACAATTTTATTCATATGTTTGATACGATACAAAAAACGTCAACATACACTGCCTGCGTAAAAGCTTCCATTAATCGTTCATAAACAGGACCATTTCCGCTATGCTGCGGGAATTGTTAGCTATCTGTTAAAGGCAAAGGAATGGCGCTGCTGCTCAAGGCCGTACTGGGTGCGCTGGTGGTAATACTCATTAGCGTGCTGGCAAAAACTAAAAATTATTATATTGCCGGACTGATCCCTTTATTTCCGACATTTGCACTGATCGCGCATTATATTGTGGCGACTGAGCGCGGTGTTGAGGCGTTGAGAACCACTCTTGTTTTTGGCATGTGGTCAATTATTCCCTATTTTCTTTATCTCTTATCACTCTGGTACTTCATCGCTTTCATGCGCCTTCCGCTGGCGCTCGGCGGCGCAGTCCTGTGCTGGAGTCTCAGCGCCTGGGTACTGATTCTGGTCTGGAGCCGTTTTCATTAACGCAGCGGTCGACCGCCATCGACACCAAAACTGCGGCCGGTGACGTAGCAACTCACCAGCAGATAATTGACCAAATCAATAATTTCTTTTTCTCCGGCTGCGATTTTCATCAGTGACTTATTCAGGATCTGCTGGCGGTGATCTGGATCGTCATTGTCATTGAACAAAATCAACGAGGGCGCAATCGCATTCACTTTGACCTCCGGAGCCAGCTTGCGCGCAAACGAGCGGGTCATATTATCCAGTGCGGCTTTACTGGCGGCATAGGCGATATGCTTATCGCTGCCTTTCTCAACTACATAGTCAGTAAAATGAATAATGTCGCTGGCTGCGTGACCGCGTCCGCGCAGAAGACTTTCCAGAGCATGATTAAGCAGGTAGGGGGCATGTACGTGAACATGCAGCATCGCGGATAATACCTCAGTAAGCGGCATACCGGGTTTTTCCGCTATCCACGCGCTGGCATTATGAATAATGGCCCGTAAGGCGTCGGTGTGGGTTTTGACTTCTTCGGCAAAGGCAAGTATCCCCTCATCGTGGCAAAAGTCAGCCTGAATACAAATCGCACCGGCTTTTTCCAGGCCATCTATTGCGTTGTGACGCGTACGATAACTCACAATAACCGGCTGAAAGTGATTGAGGAAATGGTGGGCAAGAGCGAGGCCGATGCGGCGGCCTCCTCCAGTAATTAAAATAGGTCGTGGCTGACTTCCCATCGTTATCTCCTTAAGTGATTTGCGATGGGGCAGCGTTCTACCTCATCAGCATCCAGGTTGCCGGAACAGCGGCAACCAGTAAAAACACAATCAGGGCCTTTTCAACTGCACATAACCTGCGCTCATGCTGATGCGTACGGCGGGCATAAAGAAAAACGAACAGGCCGGGCGCATAGAGGACCACTGACAACAAAAGGTGCATCGGGCCTGAGGCATACAATAACCATAAGCCATAAATACAGGCTCCGATACCTGTCGCCTGGTGAAGCGGACGCGTGGCGATCTTGACCAGAAAGGCCCCGACCAGAAAATAGGGGACCAGAATCATTTCTGAGGCGATATTCAGCAGCGTGCTGTAATCTGCATGTGTGATCCAGATAAGCAGCAAACAGGCCTGCACGCTGATGTTGGTCAGCCACAAAGACGCCGAGGGCGCATTGTTTTTATTTTGGCTGGCGAAAACGCGCGGGAACGCTTTATAGGTCGCAGCGACCAGCGGCACCTCTGCCGCCATGATGGTCCAGCTAAGATAAGCCCCGCAGACGGAGATGATTAAGCCGGTGGCGATAATCACCTCGCCCCAGGAGCCCATCATATTAACCATGATCCCGGCCATCGATGGGTTGCGCATTTCAGCCAGTTCCGGGCGTGGAACGACCCCCAGCGATAGCATGGTGACCAGAAGGTATACGCTCAGCGCCGCCAGCACGGCCATGAGCGTGGCGCGCCCAACATCCCGCTTATTTTGCGCCCGGGCAGACACCACCACCGCGCCTTCAACCCCAATAAAAACCCAAAGGGTGATTAACATCGTGCCTTTTACCTGCTCCCAAACCGGCATCGATAAATCGACCCCGCTGAAATCCAGCGTAAAAGTGTCAAGACTAAAGGCGAGGCCTGCCAGCACAATAAACAGCCCCAGCGGAAGCAGTTTAGCGAGGGTGGCCGCCAGGTTTATACCGGCGGCAGTTTGTACTCCGCGCAGAACCAGCGCATGGACAATCCACAGCAGTACCGAGGATCCGACGATAGATTGCCAGGTATTTCCATCGCCAAAGATACGCAGTTCGGGTGTATCAATAAAAAAGCTGAGGGCGGAAAAGACGATAACCAGATAAGAGACGTTGGCGATCACCGCGCACAGCCAGTAACCCCAGGCAGAGCAAAAGCCGATCAGTTCGCCAAACCCTTCGCGAGCATAGGTAAAAATGCCACCATCCAGATCCGGACGCAGTCGGGTCAGTAACAGCATTGCAAAGGCCAGCAGCAGGATACCCACACCGGTAATCGCCCAGCCAATGATGAGTGCCATCGGACCAGCAACCTGGGCCATATTCTGCGGCAGGCTAAACACGCCTGCGCCCAACATGGAGCTTAAAACAAGTGCAGTTAATGCACTAAGGCCAAGTTTCTTTTGCATGGGCATCCTGTGGCAAAAAGAGGAATTCTGCGAATATTTATTATGTTAAAACGCATAAAAATGGTCGATCGCTCTGAGGCGCGGGATTGTACGAAGTGTGATAGTGAGATGCAATATGTAAGGGGGGAATACAGACAATATCGTGGAAAAAACGGAGCGGTCTGAAAACCGGGCCTGATATCAGGCCCGAAAACGGAATTATTTGTACAAATCCGCACTGATAGTAACGTTGCCTCCGCGCTCCTGCCACTGACGGGTAATGTGGTAGTACTTCGCGCCTTTCTTCGCTGCACGTTTGGCAACCTGGTATGACACTTCCGTCATATTGCCGTAGTTACCGGTGAATTTAACACTGTCAAACGGCACCATCTGCGCGGCTGTGATTTTGTTCACTTCTTCAACTTTCTTACCGTCGGGGAGCGTAACAGTGTAACGTCCACCTTTTGATGACTGGGTTTCAAAGAATCGCCCAATTTCAGCACTTGGTGCTGCGCTGGTCGCAACGCCTGGGATCTCAACTTTTTTCGCTTCTTCACCGCCTTTAGCCAGCGCAGCGCGTCCGGCATCGGAATCTGCCGGGATTGCATCTGGACTCTGCAGTACGCGTTTTTTCGCATCGGCTTTATAGATAAACGCCGTGATGCGCTGGTTACCGCCCTGGTTAGTATCGACCTGACGCACGATATAGAAGGATGCTGCATCTTTCTGTCGTGCGGCTTTAGTAATGGCGTTGTTAACTTCAGGCTGGCTGCGGAAGAATCCCTGAATAGTGACGGTATCGAAAGGCTCCAGTTCAATGGCCTGATCTTTTGGCAACTCCATTACACCGTTAATAACGCGATTCTGCGGCTTATCTGCCTGTAGAGCATTTTCTTTATAGACATCCGCCACCACGCGCCAGTTACCGCTGTTATTGGCATCAGCAGTATCCTGAATATAAAACGAGGCTGCGCCCATTTTGTCCGCGCGACGTGAAACGGCATTTACCGCGTCGCTAATAGCGTTAAAACGACCGGTCACCACGACGCGATCGTAAGGCTTTAGCGCGGCTGCTTGCTCCGGCGTTAATTCTGTTGCTGCCTGTGCCGACAGGGCGGTGGCAGACAGGAGTGCGGATGCCAGGAGTGTGTTCTTAAGCTTCATAAAAAAGAGTCCTTTGCCTTGCGCAAACCAGTGACTGGTATTGTTGTAGTTAACGAAAATTGTGCTGATTATTGCATTTAAACAGCGCGATTGTCTGCGTGATTTTTCGGTCTGCGCATCCGGAACGTCAAAGAAAGATAACTTTTATCTATATGTGGAAAAAACAGACGTCTGACCGGCAAAAGCAATAAGAGTTATTACTTTAACAGGTTAACGCAATGTTAAATTAATTTTTAGCTGTGAAACATTATTATTACAGGCGCTGCCCGTCACGCGCATTATCACTGTTACTAATGATTTTCAGCAGTAAATGCTGATTTGGAGGCGGTGATCAGCCTGATTGCCAAAAATTTTATAAATACTTTTTCCTGACGGTGGATCGCTACGGTTATTTTCAGTAGCTTATAGAAAGTTTGTTACTGTTTTATTTTCTAAAGGTAGTGCTGTTCGACGAAGCAGGTCGCGCATTACCTCTGGCATACAACAACCATCTTCATAAATCGATGGAAGGGAAAACCTATGCGTATTGGGGTACCAAAAGAGCGGTGGGCCGGTGAAACGCGAGTTGCAGCAACGCCAAAAACGGTTGAACAGCTGCTAAAACTCGGTTTTACCGTCGCTATTGAGAGCGGTGCAGGCAAGCTGGCCAGTTTTGATGATGACGCGTTCATTCAGGTGGGTGCCGATATCGTTGATGAAAGCAGCGTCTGGCAGTCTGATATCATTCTTAAAGTGAACGCACCAGCCGGGACGGAAATCGCCTTGCTGAATCCAGGGACAACCTTGATCAGTTTTATCTGGCCGGCACAGAACGCGGAATTGATGGAAAAACTGGCGGCGCGAAACGTCACCGTCATGTCTATGGATGCCGTACCGCGCATCTCACGTGCTCAGTCACTCGATGCACTAAGTTCGATGGCCAATATCGCCGGTTACCGCGCTATTGTTGAAGCCGCGCATGAGTTCGGCCGTTTCTTTACCGGCCAAATTACCGCAGCGGGTAAAGTACCGCCAGCGAAAGTGATGGTGATTGGTGCAGGTGTAGCCGGTCTGGCCGCTATCGGCGCGGCTAATAGTCTGGGCGCTATCGTCCGGGCTTTTGACACCCGTCCGGAAGTGAAGGAGCAGGTTCAGAGTATGGGGGCTGAGTTCCTCGAACTGGACTTTAAAGAAGAGGCTGGTAGCGGCGATGGCTACGCCAAAGTCATGTCTGAAGCCTTCATTAAAGCGGAAATGGCATTGTTCGCCGCACAGGCGAAAGAAGTTGATATCATCGTGACTACCGCCTTAATTCCGGGCAAACCCGCACCAAAACTCATTACCCGCGAAATGGTTGATTCGATGACGCCCGGCAGCGTGATTGTTGATCTGGCGGCACAAAATGGCGGTAACTGCGAATATACCGTCGCCGGGGAGGTTGTCACAACCGCTAACGGCGTGAAAGTCATTGGCTATAGCGATCTGCCTGGCCGCCTGCCAACCCAGTCTTCTCAGCTCTATGGCACTAACCTCGTTAATCTGCTGAAGCTGCTGTGCAAAGAGAAAGACGGCAATATCATCGTCGATTTTGACGATGTGGTTATTCGTGGCGTGACGGTGATCCGCGAAGGTGAAGTCACCTGGCCTGCACCACCCATTCAGGTTTCTGCCCAGCCGCAGGCGGCACCTAAGGTGGCTCCAGCACCGGCAGAGCCGGAAAAACCGGTCTCATCCTGGCGTAAATATGCGCTGATGGCGCTGGCGATTATCCTTTTTGGCTGGCTTGCTGACGTGGCACCGAAAGAGTTCCTCGGTCACTTTACCGTGTTCGCGCTGGCCTGCGTGGTCGGCTATTACGTGGTATGGAACGTGTCTCACGCGCTGCATACGCCGTTGATGTCGGTTACCAACGCCATCTCGGGCATTATCGTGGTGGGCGCACTATTACAAATTGGGCACGGCGGATGGGTTAGCTTCTTCAGCTTCATCGCCGTATTGATTGCCAGTATTAACATTTTCGGTGGTTTCACCGTGACTCAGCGTATGCTGAAAATGTTCCGGAAGAACTAAGGGGTAACATATGTCTGGAGGATTGGTTACAGCTGCATACATTGTTGCCGCGATCCTGTTTATTTTCAGCCTGGCGGGTTTATCGAAACATGAAACCTCGCGTCAGGGTAACACCTTTGGTATCGCCGGGATGGCCATTGCGCTGATTGCCACCATTTTTGGCCCCGATAGCGGCAATGTGGTGTGGATAATCGTTGCTATGGCGATTGGCGGCACCATTGGTATGCGTCTTGCCAAACGTGTAGAAATGACCGAGATGCCCGAACTGGTGGCCATTCTGCACAGCTTCGTTGGTCTTGCAGCGGTACTGGTAGGGTTTAACAGCTATTTGTACCACGAACCGGGTATGGCGCCGGTTCTGGTCAATATTCATCTGACCGAAGTGTTCCTCGGCATCTTTATTGGTGCGGTAACCTTCACCGGGTCGATCGTCGCATTTGGCAAATTACGCGGTAAAATCTCCTCTAAACCGCTGATGCTGCCGAACCGCCACAAACTGAACCTGGCGGCACTGGTAGTATCCTTTTTGCTGCTGGTGATCTTTGTTCGTACCGACAGCCTGTTCTTACAGGGGCTGGCGCTGTTGATTATGACGATTATCGCGCTGGCGTTTGGCTGGCACCTGGTCGCGTCTATCGGCGGAGCCGACATGCCGGTCGTGGTCTCAATGCTGAACTCTTATTCTGGCTGGGCGGCAGCGGCGGCGGGCTTCATGCTCAGTAACGATCTGCTGATTGTCACGGGGGCGCTGGTGGGTTCGTCCGGTGCGATCCTGTCTTACATTATGTGTAAAGCGATGAACCGCTCGTTTTTCAGCGTTATTGCAGGCGGATTTGGCACTGACGGAAGCTCGGACGGTAGCGATACTGAAGTCGGTGAGCACCGTGAAATCAGTGCGGAAGAGACCGCAGAGATGCTGAAAGGATCGCAGACGGTCATTATCACCCCCGGTTACGGTATGGCGGTGGCACAGGCGCAATATCCGGTTGCCGAGATTACCGAGAGACTTCGCGCCCGCGGGATCAAAGTACGTTTTGGCATCCATCCGGTGGCCGGGCGTCTCCCCGGGCATATGAACGTTCTGCTGGCGGAAGCAAAAGTCCCTTATGACATTGTGCTGGAGATGGATGAAATCAATGACGATTTCGCTGACACCGACACCGTTCTGGTTATTGGCGCTAACGATACGGTAAATCCGGCGGCACAGGACGATCCGCGCAGCCCTATCGCTGGCATGCCGGTGCTGGAAGTCTGGAAAGCGCAGAACGTAATTGTATTCAAACGCTCAATGAATACAGGTTATGCAGGGGTGCAAAATCCGCTGTTCTTTAAGGACAACACTCAGATGCTGTTTGGCGATGCTAAAGCCAGCGTCGATGCGATCCTGAAAGCGCTGTAATTTCACCATCAATACTGTAAACCGCTCTCCGGAGCGGTTTTTTTATAAGCGGCTGGCATGTTATTGTTGATGCCAGGTGGTGGGATTGTTATCAATACAGGAAAACAGAGCATGTTAATGGCAAAACTGAAAAGCCGTAACGGTAAAAAATTTATCGCAGGCGTTGTGCTGGTTTTTATCACTGCTTTAGCGGTGGTGGGCCGTGCGACTATTGTGGGTGTGATCCAGCAATATAATATCCCGCTGGCTAACTGGACGCCGTCCATGTTTGTTATTCAGTCGGCGATGATCTGCGTTTACAGTCTGGTCTTCACCATTTTGCTGTCGATTCCGCTCGGGATTTATTTTCTCGGCGGCGAGCGCCAGCAATAAAAAAGACCCGGCAAGCCGGGTCTGTTATGTCAGGCGAAACGATTAATCGTCTTCGGCGTCATCCAGTTCTACTGGCGTTTGGAACTGATCGGGTTTAATAACCAGCAGGTCACAGCGCAGATGATCAATCACCTGTTCAGCCGTATTGCCAAGGAACGCGGCAGAAAGCCCGGTTCGGCCTACGGTGCCTAACACCACAATCCCGGCCTGCAAATGTTCAGCCAGATCCGGGATCACCTCTTCAGGCAGTCCTTTCTCAACGTGAGTCATATTTTCGCTAATGCTAAACTTCTGTCGTAGCGCTTTCATCGCCAGCAAATGCTGTCCGCGAATCGCATCGTTGTAGACGCTGGGGTCAAAATCAGGGAGTTCAATCGCAATATTAATAGGCGTAACAGGGTAGGCTCCGCCGAGATGAACTTCGGTATGGTTAACATGTTCTGCCAGAGATAGCGTCTCTTTAACCAGTTTTTCATTCAGAGAATTATGGTATTCCTCTTCATTGGCGAGGTTAACAGCCACCAGCGCTTTACCGCCTTCAGGCCATTGTTGATCTTTAACCATCCACACCGGGCACGGGCATTTACGCAGCAGATGCCAGTCAGTTGGGGTAAAAATCACCGATTCCAGTTTTTCATGCTGATGGGTCATTTTGAGTAGCAAATCATGATCGCCGCTCATTACTTCCTGAATAATGGCCTCGAAAGGGCGATTATGCCAGACTACTTTGATGTCGATGGGAATACCCGCTTCCAGATAAAATTTTGCCTGTTCCTTTATCCACGCGGTTCGCTGGCTGATTACGCCCTGACGCATAGCCGTTCGCTCGTCCGGAGAGAGCAAGGTGGTCATTTCATACGAAAAATCATAGATCGGCAGGAAGGCTTTGATGCGGCCGCCAATCCGTTGATGTAAATACACGGCGCGCCGCAGTGCGGGTTGATCGTCCTGATTCGGGTCGATAGCGACCAGTATATTTTGATATTTTGCCATAGTGAATCTCCTTACAACTGTCGCCACAGTCTGTAACTACAAGATAACTCATCTATGTAAAATGAAACAGCGGATAACCTTCACCAGATCAATAAATCAGACAATTATAATGTCTGGCGAAGGCTGATAACAAAAGGGATCAGGCAGGATTGCGGCTATGACCTGCCAGCTGCGCCAGCGTGTCATTGTTTTCGATAGTGATATATTTACCCTTAACCGCCAGCATACCGCTTTTCTGAAAACGTCCCAGCAGGCGGCTAATCGTCTCAACGGTCAGGCCGAGATAATTGCCAATGTCGCCACGCGTCATGGTCAGGCGGAACTCACGCGGGGAAAAACCACGCTGAGCGAAACGGCGGGAAAGATTATAGATAAAGGCTGCCAGACGCTCTTCAGCATTCTTTTTCGACAGCAGCAGGATCATATCCTGATCGCCTTTAATTTCGCCGCTCATCAGACGCATCATCTGTTGACGCAGGTTAGGCATCTTACCCGACAGATCGTCAAGGGTCTCAAACGGGATCTCACACACCATTGAGGTTTCGAGCGCCTGAGCAAAACTGGGATGATGGCCGGTGCCGATGGCATCAAATCCCACCAGATCGCCCGCCAGATGGAATCCGGTAATTTGCTCATCACCCTGTTCAGTAATGGTGTAGCTTTTAATGGTGCCCGAACGAATAGCATACAGCGATTTCAGTTCATCACCCGCTTTAAACAGAGTCTGACTTTTCTGGATGGGCTTTTTACGCTCGATGATGTTATCAAGCTGATCAAGCTCATGCTCATTTAGCGTGAAAGGGATGCAAAGCTGGCTGATACTGCAATCCTGACAATGGATGGCACAACCGCCAGACTGAATGCGCCGTATAATTCGCTTTTCCGGGATCATAGGTCTGCTCAGGCCGTTATTGATATTGGTCAATTTTATCATCTTTTTTGTGAGCAAGTAACCCTGCTAAATCCGCATTCATTGGATAATGAAATAGTTAGGAAAAAAAACAATTCATCTCCTTGATATTATTAAGGTTATGAAAACAGTCTCGAAACGTAAATGTTAAACTCCGCACGCATAGTCAAAGTAAAAGATAGCCTTCATGACGTAAAAGCCACTCTTTACGCGCTACGCCGCCCGCATAACCGGTCATGGTTCCATTACTGCCAATGACCCGGTGACATGGAACCACAATGCTTATCGGATTTGATCCATTAGCCGTACCGACCGCACGGGCCGCACCTGCACGTCCGAGAAAGGTGGCAAGTTGACCATAATGCATGACCTGACCACAGGGGATTTCACGCAGCGCTTTCCATACCTCACGTTGAAAAGGTGTTCCGGCAGTTTCAGTGGGTAACGCATCGATAATCGCCAGATTCCCCGAGAAGTATTCATCCAGCTTCTGGCACAGGCCACCGGGATTTTTGCTGTCAACCCGGCAATAACCGTTCTTTTTGTAATGCAGATCGAGTAATAGCGACATGCGTGCACTGTGTTCGTCCCACTCAACCGCGCGCAGTCGGAACTGTTCGTCGCAGATCACCCACAGTTCGCCGAGCGGCGTTGACATTTTATCCTGCAAGAGTATTAACATTATTTTCCCCTCTCTCCAGAACGATAAATAATGTGCATCTTTCATCAGCTAATCAAGTGGCATATGACTATCTGCCCGGAGAACAGGATTGATTGACAAAGAATATCAATAATTGCTATGCCGACATGTAATACATAAGTAGTATTAATTGATTTGTCTGCTAAATGAATAAAGCCATAAAAAATTAAGGGTTTATACGTAGG
>Ga0302347_1002164_pt1 | contig 20860 bp, 23 predicted proteins | sample PhyWR1_FD_202178 | JGI IMG/M metagenome (GOLD analysis project Ga0302347, IMG submission 202178) | Leaf surface microbial communities from wheat plants in UC Gill Tract Community Farm, Albany, California, United States - DLSL W.R1 (v2)... | ecosystem: Host-associated > Plants > Phyllosphere >...
GTCTTTTTTTATGGAGTGACGCGTGCATCCGCTCCAAGCAGTTGAACCGGATCAGGCAACCCTAAGTTCAATAATTTGCAGCCCTTTGGAGACAGCGCTACCTTAGTGCCTCGATTTTTGTTTGGCAAGCCGCCTGATGACCTCCAAGAACGATAAAAAATTACGCACCACCGGTCGCCCGACCTTGAATGAAGTAGCCCGCCTGGCCGGCGTCAGCCCGATTACCGCCTCCCGCGCGTTGCGGGGCATCAGCACCGTGGCCACCGAGCTGGTGGAAAAAGTGCAACAGGCCGCCGCCGAACTCAACTATGTAGTCAACCCCGCCGCCCGCGCCCTGGCCTCGGCCCAGAGCCATTCGGTGGTGGTGCTGGTGCCGTCGCTGTCCAACTTGCTGTTTATTGAAACCCTCGAAGCCATCCACCAGGTACTGCGGCCCAAGGGCTTTGAAGTGCTGATCGGCAACTTCCACTATTCCCGCGACGAAGAAGAAAACCTGCTGCGCAACTACATGGCCTACCAGCCACGGGGCTTGCTGCTGACCGGGTTTGATCGGACCGAAAGCGCCCGACGGATGGTCGAGGCGAGCAATGTGCCCTGCGTCTACATGATGGACCTGGACCCCAACGCCGGCGTGAACTGCGTAGGTTTCTCGCAACTGGCGGCGGGTGAAACGGCGGCGGCGCATCTGCTGTCTCGTGGCTATAAACGCCTGGCCTATATCGGCGCGCAGCTGGACCAACGCACCTTGCTGCGTGGCGAAGGTTTCCGCCGCGCCCTGCAACAAGCCGGCCGGTACGACCCGGCGCTGGAACTGCTGACGCCGCGCCCGTCCTCCGTTGGTTTGGGCGGCGAACTGTTTCTGCAACTGCTGGCCGCTCACCCGGATGTGGATGCGATCTTCTTCGGCAACGACGACCTGGCCCAGGGCGCGCTGCTGGAGGCCATGCGCCACGGCATCAAAGTGCCCGAGCGCGTGGCCGTGCTGGGCTTCAACGACCTGCCGGCCTCGTCGTTCATGGTGCCGCGACTGAGCAGCATCAGCACACCGCGTGAAGCGATTGGCCGGCGTGCGGCCGAGCATCTGTTGACGATCATGGCGGGCAACAAGATCGCCAAGCCGGTGGTGGATATGGGGTTTGAATTGCAGGTACGCGAAAGCACCTGAGCCCTTGACGGTCAAACACAATCAAAATGTGGGAGGGGCTTGCCCCCTCCCACATTTTGACTGTGCTCACTGGGAAGAATTGGGGTGATGTAGGACGCCTGTAGGACACGACTGACATTGCGGTAAGCGCCTTGCCCGATTGCCTACGCTTACGTCAGAATCCGCCGGCTTGTGCGTCTGGGCGGGGTTCTCTAAGGTTTGCCGGTCGCTGAATTTCTCGGTGATCGGGTTTAGTAGCCTGACTTTTGGTCACTCCTGGTGCGCAAGCCTTTTCAGTCATTATGGCGGCTGTGCGTAGGGCACCTTCGGGTGCGCCGGCTTTGAGTGTCCACCGGTCTACTAACCTGCGTACAGTTGCCACCCCTCGTTTAGTAGCGAAGAGGGAGCAGCCCAATCCAGGATGCTCCAATGATCAAAGCAACAGACACGCCGCCAACCACCCTCTTCACCATCATCCCCGATGTCGCCACCGAAACCCTGCTGATCAACAGCTACGAAACCGTGTGCTCCGTCAGCACCCTGCTGCTCGACCTGTCCGACGACCTCACCGGCAAACACCGCGATGTGGCCCTGGCCATTCATCAATTGAGTGAGCTGAGCGTGTTGCTGGTGGGCAAGGCCATGGACCAGCACACCCCGCGCTGCTGACGGAACTCCACAAGGTCCGGTGTGCTGTCTGTTCGATGGGACGCCGGATCAGCTCAATTCAACGGCAACACCACCTGCACCTTCAGCCCGCCAGTGGCGCGGTTGTGTAACGTCAGCGAGCCGCCGTGCTCCAACACCGTCGCCCGAGCACTGGGTAGGCCCAAACCCACGCCGCCGGTGTTTTTATTGCGTGAACCCTCGATACGGAAGAACGGCGCAAACACCTGTTCCTGATACTCGCCAGCGATGCCCGGCCCGCGGTCAACGACCTGGACCTGGACGTAATCACCGTCGGCTTTCAGGCGAACACCCGCTTCGCCGCCGTATTTGATGGCGTTATCCACCAGATTGCTGAACGCCCGTTTAAGGCCGATAGGGCGGCCGCCATACACCAGCCTGGCGGGGCCTTCGTAGGTCACCTCGATGCCTGCATCCTTGCAGTCATCGACCACCGTCAGCAGCAGCTCTGCCAGATCGAATGCAGTGGCCGGTTCAAGCCTGGCGTCATCCCGAAAGAAGTCCAGCGCGCTGTTGACCATGGCCTGCATTTCATCAACATCGCGGAACAATCGGCTCTGCTGCTGCGCATCCTCAACGAATTCACCGCGCAGCCGCATGCGGGTCAGCGGTGCGCGCAAGTCGTGGGAGATCGCAGCAAGCATTTGCGTGCGGTCATTCAGAAAGTGCTGGATCTGCGCCTGCATGGCATTGAAGGCCAGGATCGCCTGGCGGATTTCGTGAGGGCCCACCACCGGAATGGGCGGTGCACGAAAATCCTTGCCAAACCGCCGCGCGCCCTGGGCAAAGCGTTCAAGCGGCGTCGCCAGATGGCGGGTCGCGATCAATGCCACAACGACCGTCGACAACAGTGCCAGCACGATCACCAGCAGATTGCGTTTGAACGGGTCCAGCCCCCATTTGCGGGTGGGTACCGAGAACTGCACCCAAGACCCATCGGTCAATTGAATCACCAACGTATAAGGCCTCTCGACCTGTTCGGCGCCCCAATCGGCAGGCTCGTAAGCTTCGATGGCGGCGGCAGGCATTTCCAGCAAATCGCGCAGCAATTGCTGGCCATCGTTGAAACCCGGGTCGTTGATGACGGGTAAATGTGCATCTGCATGGCGAGGCAACCACTGGACGTTGAAGACCTTGTCGGTGGCCGCGCCGGTGAGCGTGGGCCGCTGATCAACAGGTGCTGCGTTGATAATCCGAGTGATGCTCGCGACCCTTTCCATCAAGCCGGTTTCAAGAATGGGCGGTCTGGCCCAGACACCGGACACCAGGCTGAAAACGCTGTAGAGCCCCAGTGACGTCAACATCGCCGCCATGGTGGTCAGGGCGATCCAGCGGGCTACGGTGTCGTGGGGGCGATGGTAGCGGGCGCGCAGCCTGGCTAACAGATTCATCGTTTCACCACGCTGGGGCTGAACAGATACCCCCCGTTGCGGATGGTCCGAATCATCGGCTCAGCGTGAATGTCGGCTTCGAGCTTGCGGCGCAGTCGGCTGACTTGCACATCGATGCTGCGATCAAAGGCGTCATACGACTCACCCCGGGCCAGATCGAGCAATTGTTGGCGGGTCAGGATGCGGCGCGGGTGTTCGGCAAATACCAGCAGCAACTCGAACTCCCCCGTCGACAGGGGAATCATGACTTTTTCCGGCGAGCGTAATTCGCGCCGCGTGATGTCCAGCTGCCAGCCTGCGAACTCAAGGAGGGTGCGTGATGCGTCCGGCGCAGGCGCGACAGTGTCTGCGGTACGCCTGAGCACAGCGCGTACCCGGGCCAATAACTCCCGTGCATCGAACGGTTTGGTCAGGTAATCATCGGCCCCCAGCTCCAGGCCCACCACCCGGTCGCTCAGCTCCCCCATGGCCGTGAGCATGATCACGGCGATGCTGTGCCTGGCACGCAGCTGCTGGCAAAGCACCAGGCCGCTGTCACCGGGAAGCATGACGTCGAGGATAATCAGGTCCGGCAACCGCCGCTCCAGCGCTCGCCACAGCGACGGACCGTCGGTGGCAACGGCAACGCTGTAGCCGTGCTGTTCGAGGAACTTCTGCAGCAGGGCGAGGACTTCAATATCGTCATCGACCAGTAATAGATGGCTCACGGTGGGCTCGCTGGCGCAATGGATTCGCAAGTGCCTATCTAAAATCATTCCTGGCGCGGCGTCATATATTTCAACTCGGTAATAAAGCGACGGGCACGCAATAAAGCGGAAATCTCCAGGCAAAAAAACCCAGGCAGGATCGCCACCAATCCTTGCCGAGATGACCCAGCATGCTAACCCTCAAACGCGCTACGCCCGTTGTACGCTCCGCCCTTGCCGGTTTTATTGTTGTACTCGCCAGTGGTTGCGCAAGCGCGCCGACGCCCTGTGACCGGCTCGGCGATACGATTCATGACCCGGCAGAACCGGTCAATCGCGGCATCTTCGCCTTCAATCGCACGGTGGACGATTACGCCCTGGCACCGGTCGCACGCGGTTACCGGCATTTGCCTGAGTTCTTTCAGACGGGGGTGCACAACTTTGTCGCCAACTTTGGCGAACCCAAGGTGTTTATCAATGACCTGCTGCAGGGCAACGGTGAGCGCTCCGTCACCACCTTCGGCCGCTTCGTGATCAACACCACTGTGGGTATCGTCGGCTTGATCGATGTGTCCGGCAAGATGGGCATCGAGCGGCACAAGGCGGATTTCGGCCAGACCTTTGGCGTGTGGAATATCGCCAACGGACCTATCGTCGAATTGCCGTTGCTGGGCACGGGCAACCTGCGCGATGCCACCGGCAAAGTCCTGGGCTTTGCAATCAGCCCCCTGGGCAGCAACAGCGATACCGTCCAGACCCTGGGCACGGTCAGTACCGTAGGCGGCGTCATCGATGGCCGCGCCGAGGCCTTGCCGTTTACCGAGCAACTGCGCCAACAGCCGGATTACTACCTGGCACTGCGCGACACCACCGCCCAGCGACGGGCTGATTTCGTCCTGGAAGGGAAGGCAGGCCGGGCTTGCGTCAAAGGTGAGCCAGATGGTGAATAGAAACCAGGCGCTGGTGCTGCACCGAAGAACGCGCATGGCCAGCCCGGCGCTGCTGCATTGTCGGGAAATCGAACTGTCGGTGGAGCAGGATGGCCGCCACGTCACCCTCAGCCGTTACGTGGAGTTGTACGGCGATAAAGACAGCGCCTGGTGCTCGGTGCAGCACCATCGAATTCCCTTGGCCAGCATGATTCGCTGGATGATCAGCCATGGGGAGCGGACCGCAGGTGTGCCAGACGAACCGCCTGCTGCGTAATGGGTTTCATCGTGTTGCCAGCACCTGCTAGATTGGCTGCTCTCACCTGCGAGGGAAGCACCATGGGACACTCACTGAAAATCTTGGGTCGCACGTCCTCCATCAACGTGCGAAAAGTACTGTGGACATGCCAGGAGCTGGGCATCGACTACACCCGCGAAGACTGGGGTATCGGCTACACCCCCACGCAATCCCCTGAATTTCTTGCGCTGAACCCCAACGCCCAGATCCCGGTATTGATCGACGACCACGGCGTGTTGTGGGAATCCAACACCATTTGCCGCTACCTCGTCGGCCTCTACCAACGCACCGACCTGCTGCCCGCCGAACCTGCACCGCGGGCGCGGGTGGAGCAGTGGATGGACTGGCAAGCCACCGAACTCAATCCGTCCTGGGGTTATGCCTTCCAGGCGCTGGTGCGCAACAGCCCGGATCACCAGGACCCGCAACGCCTTGCAGCCGGCGTACAGGGCTGGAACGACAAGATGGGCCTGCTCGAACAGCAGCTGGCAAAAACCGGCGCCTATGTGACCGGTGATGAATTCACCCTCGCCGACATCCTTATCGGCCTCTCGGTACACCGCTGGCAGATGACCCCCATGGCGCACCCGCCCTACCCCGCCATTGCCGCGTATTACCAACGCCTGGGCCAACGCCAGGGCTTCAAGACCTTCGCCCTCGACGGCCATAACTAAACAAGGACTTCACCGTGAAAGGACTCCACGTACTGCTTACCGGCGCCTGCGGCAGAATCGGCAAGACGTTTTTCCAGGCCTCGCAAGACCGCTACCGCTTCACCCTCACCGACCGCGTTGCGCCGGACTTCGACCTGGGCGAACACCGCTTCGTGCACGCCGACCTCAGCGATAAAACCAGCCTCGCGGCCCTGCTCGACGGCGTCGATGTGATCGTGCACCTGTCGGGCATCCCCCACGCCAGCGCCGCGTTCGACGAATTGCTGCCGAACAATATCCTCGCCACCACCTACCTGTTCGAAGCCGCCGTGGCTGCCGGGGTAAAGCGCCTGGTGTTCGCCAGCAGCGCGCAAACCATCGAAGGCTACCCGGTGGATCGCCAGATCACCCCCGGCATGCCGGTAATGCCCGCCAACCTGTATGGCGTAAGCAAATGCTACGGCGAGGCGCTGTGTGGCTACTACGCGGCGAAAACCCCGCTGTCGACCATTGCCCTGCGCATCGGCGCCTTCGAGTTCCCCGAAACCCACGAACTCAACAACGCCCGCGACCTCAGCGCCTGGCTTAGCCCACGGGACGCCGTTCAGTTGCTGCAACGCTCGGTGGAGGCCGAGGGCGTGAAACACCTGATCGCCCATGGCATTTCCAATAACCGCTTCAAGCGCCTGGACTTGAGCGAAACCACGCGGGTGTTGGGTTACCATCCAGTCGACGACGCTTTCCAGCAATTCGAGATTCCAATTACTTACTGAGTTTTCTCTGCCATGCCTGCACTTTCCCCTACAGATGGCATCGACCCGATCCGTGCCGCCCACATCAGCGCGCGCATCGACCGCCTGCCCGCCGTCGCCACTGTCTGGCGGCTGGTGGCGTTGCTGTCGATCGGTGGTTTTTTCGAGCTGTACGACCTGTTCCAGACCGCCTATATCAGCCCCGGCCTGATCAGCGACGGGATTTTCCACACCGGCAAAGACGGCGTGTTCGGCTTCTCCGACCAGGCGGCGTTTGCTTCAGCCACCTTCCTTGGCCTGTTCCTCGGCGCCAGCTTGCTCAGCCCGATTGCCGACCGCTTCGGGCGCCGCGCGATCTTCACCTTTGCGCTGATCTGGTACACCGTCGCCACGGTGCTGATGGGCATTCAGACCTCGGCGATGGGCATCATCTGCATGCGCTTTCTGGTGGGCATTGGCCTGGGGATCGAGCTGGTGACCATCGACGCCTACCTGTCGGAACTGGTACCCAAGCGCATGCGCAGTTCGGCGTTTGCCTTTGCGTTTTTTATCCAGTTTCTGTCGGTGCCGGCGGTGGCGCTGATGTCATGGTGGCTGGTGCCCCGGGCGCCGTTCGGGGTTTCCGGCTGGCGCTGGGTGGTGCTCAGCAGCGCGGTGTTTGCGTTGTTTATCTGGCAATTGCGCAAACGGCTGCCGGAATCCCCGCGCTGGCTCGCGCAAAAAGGCCGCTTTGACGAAGCCGGGCAGATCATGGACAGCCTCGAAGCGCGCTGCCAGAAAGACCACGGCAAGCCACTGGATGAGCCGGAACCGCAAGCCGTCAGCGTGCAGGGCAGCGGGCGCTTTGCCGATATCTGGCAACCGCCGTACCGGCGCCGCGCGTTGATGCTGATTGTGTTCCATGTGTTCCAGGCCATCGGCTTCTTCGGCTTTGGCAACTGGTTGCCGGCGCTGCTCTCCGGCCAGGGCGTGAGCGTGACGCACAGCTTGCTCTACGCGTTTATCATCACCCTCGCCTACCCGCTGGGGCCGTTGCTGTTCGTGAAGGTGGCCAACCGCTTTGAGAACAAGTGGCAGATCGTCGGCTCGGCCATGGGCGCAGTGATCTTCGGCAGCCTGTTCGCCCTGCAAACCACGGCGGTGGGCCTGGTGATCTGCGGCGTGATGATCACCTTCTGCAACGCCTGGCTGAGCTTCAGTTATCACTCGTACCAGAGCGAACTGTTCCCGACCAATATTCGCGCGCGGGCGGTGGGTTTCTGTTATTCGTTCAGCCGCTTGTCCACGGTGTTCAGCAGCCTGTTGATCGGTTTTATCCTCGAACACCTGGGCACCCCGGGCGTGCTGGCGTTTATTGCAAGCAGCATGTTGATCGTGATGATCACCATCAGTTGGTTCGGGCCGCGTACGCGCAACCTGGCGCTGGAAAACATCGCCCACTGACGGCAATGCCTGGCCGCCGGCGCGACAATGTTTGCCGCGCCGGCCAGGCAATCCCCAATAAAACCGGGGGTCTGGCACCCGGCACGTTAATTGCTCCAGCTGTGGCACCGTACATTTTCACAGGTGACCGATCATGCTGGTTAACAATAACGTCCAAGCCGTGTCGACCGTTGAACAGATCAAGCGGCCAGACATGGACCCCGCCAACGCTGCCGCCAGCGCGTTGTACAGCGGCGCCCTGCAAGCGGCGGCGCAAAGCGTGACCGTGCCGGCCGCGCAGAAGAACCTCGACAAGGCCGCCGACCGCATCGACGAAGCCTTCGCCAAGACCCGCGTGCAGTTGCAGGCCTCGACGGCGGCAACCACCCCGTCGACCGATTCAGTGCCGGCCACTACGTCCACGTCCGGCGCGCGCTCGGAATTCACCGACTACATGAGCAAATCCCCGGCCGAACGCATCCGCGAGCAGTTGCTCAAGGAACAGGGTTTGACCGAGGCGGATGTGCAGAACATGTCGCAGGAAAAACAGGACGCCATTTCCAGGCAAGTGGCGGATCGCATCAAGCAGCAGCAAGAGCAGCAGGTAGCGGCGAAGGCGACTGATCCGGCGCAGTCGGTGAAAGAGACCCTGGCTGCGATCTGATAAACGCTGCGGACCAAATGTGGGAGGGGGCTTGCCCCCGATGAGGGTGTGTCAGTTGATAAATTTGTAACTGCCCCACTGCCATCGGGGGCAAGCCCCCTCCCACATTGGCTCCTTCTTTCACAGGGGATTTTCAGTGTTGTTTAGATCAGCTACTGCAGCTGCAACGTCGAATTGAACTGACTGATCGCATCCACCACATGCCTGGACCCTTCCTGAATCTCCAGGATCACCTGCCCCGCCTCGTTCGCCAACTCCACCCCCAGGCCCGTGCGGCTCAAGCTCGATTGCATGCTCGACACCGCGCTCAGCGACAGGTCGTGGTTCTTGCGCACCACCTCCACAATCTCCACCGTCGCCTGGCTGGTGCGCGCGGCGAGGCTGCGCACCTCATCGGCGACCACCGCAAACCCGCGCCCATGCTCGCCGGCCCGCGCGGCTTCAATCGCCGCGTTGAGCGCGAGCATATTGGTCTGTTCGGCAATGCTGCGGATGGTCTGCACGATGGCGCCGATGATGTCCGACTGCTTGCTCACCGCGTCGATACTCACCGCCGCCGCGTTCAAGTCGTGGGAAATTTCCTCGATGATCTGCACGGTTTGCTGCACCACCTCCGAGCCCTTGCGCGCGCAGGCGTCGTTTTGTACCGAGGTGGCGTGAGCCGAGTCGGCAGCGGTGCGCAGGGTGCTGACCTGGTCGGTGATGTCGCTGGCGAATTTCACCACTTTGTACAGGCGCCCACTGGCGTCGAAGATCGGGTTGTAGGACGCCTCCAGAAACAGCGTCTTGCCGTATTTGTTTTTGCGCTCAAAGCGGTGCGAGTGGTATTCGCCACGGTTGAGCGAGGCCCAGAACGCCTTGTAGGCCGGCGATTCCACCTCGCTGCGGTGGCAAAACAGGCTGTGATGCTGGCCGACGATTTCATCCAGGGAATAGCCGACGGTCTTGAGGAAGTTTTCGTTGGCATTGAGGATCTGGCCCTGCGGAGTGAACTCGATCACCGCCATGGAACGGCTGATGGCGTCGATCAGGCTCTGGTTTTCGTGTTCATGGTGGACCCGTGCGGAAATGTCCGACGCCACTTTGATCACGCTCTGCACGTGGTTGTCGCTGTCCAGCACCGGCATGTAGCTGGCTTCCAGCCAGACTTCCTGGCCGTGTTTGTTCAAGCGCATAAAGGTGCCACTCAGGGCTTCGCCCCGTGCCAGGTCGCGCCAGAGCTTGGCGTAGGCGTCGGTATGGGTGTAGGCCTCGTCGCAGAAGATGCGGTGATGTTTGCCGCAAATATCCTCGAGCGTATAACCCATGGCGTTGCAGAAGTTGTCATTGGCATTGAGGATCACGCCATCGCGGTCGAACTCGATCATTGCCATGGAGCGGCTGATGGCGGCGAGTTTGGCGTTGGATTCGGTGAGGGCACAGGAGAAACGCTGGATTTCAAGCAAGTCGGACTTATGGTGGAGGTTGAACATGGTCAGATCACCCTTGATTCCCGGCGCCTGGAAGGCGCATTCCATTCTGTTGTTGGATACTGCTGGCAAACCTTTTTGGGGAAATAACCATCCGAATCGCTTTACATGCCAAGCGTCATCAACGGTTCTGAGTGAGCATAGACAGGGCTAGGCGCTATGCAAGGCCACTAGTCAGCCAGCATTTACCGTGCGCTGGCGGCGGTGCAGGGCTGCAGGGATTGGCGCAGAAACCGCCTGCGGCGGGCACCAGGGTTTGCTCAAGCCGTTGCGCAAGCTACCGCGGGCATCGGCCGCGCGTTGCGCCAGCGGGTGATCGAACAGCTCTGGACCCAATACCTTGGCGTTGCGCCCGGGCTTGGGGTTGGGTGTCATCCAGGTAGTTGGCCATCAGTCGCTCAGAGCAGGTGTTTCCTGCTCTGTGCAACGGCGCGCAAAAATCTTGCAGATCGTTTGGCTCCAGGCTTGTAACTCAGTGACCGAACAGGCCTGCCTCGGACTTTTTGGTTTTCTTCTCGGCGCGTTTTTCATCGGCGGTCTTTGCCGGTTTCTTCTTCGCGGCTTTCTTTGAATCCATACCTTTGGCCATGATGCGTGCTCAACTGAAGGGGATGTAGCAGTGGGTATACCACCTATTGCCGCGCAGAAGGCGCTTATAATCCCCGGCCCTTGATTATGTTGCCCTGAGACCATGCCCGACCTTCAGATCGAACTGCTGGCAGAGCCGCTATGGCCGCTGCTGAACAAGTTTTACCGCCACCATAATTCGCCGATGAAGGCGTTCAAGGATGGGAGCCTATGGGTGGCGCGCGACGGTGAGATTGTCGCCGGGTTGTGCCTGACGCCGGTGGTGGGCGGGCAATGGTTGACCGGGGTGTTTGTCGACCCGGCCTATCGCGGCCAGGGGCTGGCGGCGCGGCTGATTGATGCTGCGGTGGCCGATGCTGAGGGCACGGTCTGGCTGCTGTGCCATCCAGACCTCGAAGGTTTATACCAGCGCATGGGGTTCAGCCAGGACACCCTGTTGCCGCAATCCCTCAGCGAACGCCTGGTGCGCTACAAGCGTAACAAGCCGATGATCGCGATGGGCTTAGAACCTTTGGTTAGGCCAACCTCGGATAATGTGTGATCGGCGCGTACAGGGCCCATGCTAGCCTCGGCAGCACAGTGGCCCCTTACAGGATGATCATGAAAACCACGCTTGCAGCGCTGTCCCTCACCGCCCTCCTCCTTCCCACACTCAGCCAGGCCGCCGACGCGCCGGTCAGCGCCAAGCAGTACGCCAGCGTGCTCGCCGGCAGCTGGCGCGACCCGGCCAACAGCGCGCGCGACGGCTATCGCCACCCACAGCAGACCCTGGAATTCTTTGGCCTGGGCGCCAAGCAGACGGTGATCGAAATCACCCCGGGCGGCGGCTGGTACAGCGAACTGCTGGCACCGTTGCTTAAGGACCACGGGCATTACATCGCCGCCGTGCAGGCTGCGAGCAGCAGCGCCTATGCGCGCACCTCCGAAGAAAACCTGAAAAGCAAATTCGCCGCCGACCCCGCGCGTTATGCCAAAGCCCAGGTGGTCGAGTTCGACCCCAAGGCACCGGTATTCGGCAAAGCGGCCTCGGCGGATGCGGTATTTACCTTTCGCAATGTGCATAACTGGGTCGCGGCCGATACCGCCGATGCAACGTTCAGTGCGTTCTACAAGGTACTCAAGCCGGGCGGCGTGCTGGGCGTGGAAGATCACCGCGCCAAGGCTGGCGCAGACCTGGAAGCGATCAAGGACAGCGGCTACCTGACCACCGCGCAGGTGGTGAAGCTGGCGACCGATGCCGGGTTCAAGCTGGCTGGGGAGAGTGAGGTGAATGCCAATCCGAAGGACACCAAGGATTACCCGGGTGGGGTGTGGACGTTGCCGCCGAGTTTGAAGCTGGGGGAGCAGGACAAGGCCAGGTATGTGGCGATTGGCGAGTCGGATCGGATGACATTGCGGTTCGTCAAACCCACCAAATAACCCAGAGTTGAAATGCAATCAAATGTGGGAGGGGCGGTGCGACGATTCGACTTGCCCCCTCCCACATTGGGTTATTCGTCAGCGTTCGGATCCATGTCGGGAAACATCACTTCGATAAACCCAAACTTGGTGAAGTCGGTAATCCGCGACGGGTACAACCGCCCGATCAAATGGTCACATTCATGCTGCACCACCCGCGCATGGAAACCGTCGGCAACCCGTACGATCGGCTCGCCCTTGGGGTCGAAACCCTCGTAACGAATCTGCTGGTAACGATCCACCGCGCCGCGCAAACCAGGCACGGAGAGGCAACCTTCGTAGCCCTCTTCGAGCACCGGGCTCAGTGGCGTAATCAGCGGGTTGATCAGGATGGTCTGTGGCACCGGTGGCGCGTCCGGGTAGCGTTCGCTGGCCTCGAAACCGAAGATCACCAGTTGCAGGTCCACGCCAATCTGCGGTGCGGCCAGGCCGACGCCGCCCACGTGTTCCATGGTCTGGAACATGTCATCGATCAATTGCCACAGCTCGGGGCTGTCGAACATTTCCGGCGGAACCGGGGGCGCGATGCGCAGCAGGCGCTCGTCGCCCATTTTCAGGATTTCACGGATCATCGATCAGACTTCGTCGGTAGTGGGCTTGGAATGGTCCCGGCCGAGGCCTGAGACGTGCTGTTTTTCATCAGTGTGGCCCGGCTCGTCGAACTCCTTCTCACCGGGGTCTTTGCCCTCGGCGGACATGTGTTCGATCACCGCATTCATTTCTGCGCCCAGCAACAGCACGGCGGCGGAAATATAGAAGTACAGGAGCAGGACGATGATCGCACCGATACTGCCATACATGGCGTTGTAGTCGGCGAAGGTTTTGACGTAATAGCCAAACCCCAGGGACGCCACGATCCACACCACCACCGCCAGCACCGAGCCCGGGGTGATAAAGCGGAATTTCTGCTCCACGTCCGGCATCACGTAGTACATGAGGGCCACGGCGAACATCAGCAGAATCACGATCAACGGCCAGCGCAGGATGGTCCACAGGGTGACCACGAATTCCTGCATACCGATCTGCCCGGCCAGCCACTCCATCACCTGCGGGCCGAGTACCATCAGCGCGGCAGCGGCCAGCAGCATGCCGGCGATGCCGACGGTGTAGAGGATCGACAGCGGGAAACGCTTCCAGATCGGCCGGCCTTCGACCACGTCATAGGCGGCGTTCATGGCGCTCATCATCAGGCGCACGCCGGCCGAAGCGGTCCACAGCGCGATCACGATACCCACCGAGAGCAAACCACCCTTGGACTGCTGCAACTGGTCGATCACCGGGTTGACCTGCTCCAGCGCCTGGGGCGGCAGTACCAGCTCCGACTGCAGGCGCAGCCAGGTGAAAAAGTCCGGCAGGTGCAGGAAACCGATCAGGGCGATAAGGAACAGCAGGAAGGGAAACAAGGAAAACAGCATCTGGTAGGCCAGTGCCGAGGCGTAGGTGGGCATCTCGTCGTCGACGAATTCCTTGACGGTGCGCACCAGCACCTTATGGAGCTTGAGGCCATCGAGAACCGGAAAAATCATAGCGTCTCCTTTCGCCGCAAAAAGGTTGAGTTCGTGGGCGACTCAGGGGCCGTTTTCTACATCAAAGTAGCCCATTTGGCGACTTTGAAACAATTTCGAAAGTTTAGTTGCAACAACTCATACAAAAACGGCCATCCGTGGATGGCCGTCAGGCTGCGCGATAGCCGTGTTACTTGGTGGCTTTCTTTACCGCATCTTTGGTATCGCCGACCGCTTTCTGTACTTCGCCTTTCTTTTCCTGGATCACACCTTCAGCGCGCAGCTTGTCGTTGCCGGTCACTTTGCCGACGCCTTGCTTGATGTTACCGACTGCTTCGTTGGCGACGCCTTTTGCCTTGTCTGATGTGCTGCTCATGGTATTTCTCCGAAAGAACAATCAAAGGTTTTTGGTCATTACCTAGAGATTGACCCGGGGCCGTTCGGCAGAGTTTCAATTATTTTCAGGCGGCATTTCATCGCCAGGCGCAGGTTTGGCTTTATGTTTTGCAGCCAACCCACGAGAATGCCCGGCACATTCAGGCTATAACGCTGAATAACAGATCCCGTAGGAAGGTTATGAAACTCAATAAAGCACAGGCCATCGCCCGCAGAAACACCGAACTGGGCGGTGCCGTACTCGGCGTCAACAACTGCCACTTCACCGACCTGGACCGCAAACGCAACATCTGGTGGTTCGACCTGCCGGTGGGCCGTATTGCCGTGGGCCATTATGAGTGGATGCACTTGCTGATGCACAACGCCGACACCGACCAACTGCTGCACCTGAAGGTGCCGACGGTGTTCCTGCGTGAGCACATTGAAGGGTTGGTGGTGCGCAACGCAGGCAAGCGCAAGCCGGAGATTACCCTGGAGCTGAGCGCGGATAAGGATTCGTTCTTGAAGGATGTGCGCCCTACCGGGGCTGGCATCAACTTCGCGCAATTCGCCCTGTAAAAACACGGTCGAAAAAATGTGGGAGGGGCAAGTCGAATCGTCGCACCGCCCCTCCCACATTGGATTGCGTTATTTTTTGAGGCCGAGTTTCTTCAGTTCTTCGTCGCGCAACTCACGGCGCAAAATCTTGCCCACGTTAGTGGTCGGCAACGCATCGCGGAATTCCACGGCCTTGGGCACCTTGTAGGCGGTGACGTTGGCACGCATATGCTCCATCACCTGTTCCTTGGTGAGGGTCGCGCCCGGCTTGACCACGATGAACAGCTTGATGATCTCGCCGGATTTTTCGTCCGGCACACCAATGGCCGCGCATTGCAGCACGCCCGGCAAGCCCGCCAGTACGTCTTCCAGCTCGTTGGGGTACACGTTAAAGCCGGAGACCAGGATCATGTCCTTTTTGCGGTCGACAATGCGCATGTAGCCGTCCGGCTGGATGATCGCGATGTCGCCGGTCTTCAGCCAGCCTTCGCTGTCGAGCATCTCGTCGGTGGCGTCCTGGCGCTGCCAGTAGCCCTTCATCACCTGCGGGCCTTTGACGCACAGCTCGCCGGTTTCACCCAGCGCCAGCTCGGTGCCATCGTCGGCGATGACCTTACACACGGTGGACGGCACCGGAATGCCGATGGTGCCGATCTGGATGTGCTGGATCGGGTTCACCGTGGCCACCGGGCTGGTTTCGGTCATGCCGTAACCTTCGCAGATGCCGCAACCGGTCACGGCCTTCCAACGCTCGGCCGCCGCCAGTTGCAGGGCCATGCCGCCCGACAGGGTGACTTTCAGCGCGGAAAAATCCAGCTTGCGGAACGCTTCGTTGTTGCACAGCGCAACAAACAAGGTGTTGAGGCCGACAAAGCCGCTGAACTTCCACTTCGACAGTTCCTTGACCATCGCCGGCAAGTCACGCGGGTTGCTGATCAGGATGTTGTGGTTGCCGATCAGCATCATCGCCATGCAGTGAAAGGTGAACGCGTAGATGTGGTACAGCGGCAGCGGCGTGATCAGGATCTCGCAGCCTTCGTTGAGGTTGGAGCCCATCAGCGCCTTGCACTGCAGCATGTTGGCGACCAGGTTGCGGTGGGTGAGCATCGCGCCCTTGGCCACGCCGGTGGTGCCGCCGGTGTATTGCAGCACGGCCACATCGCTGCTGGCGGGGCTGACGTCGTTGACCGGTTGCCCGTGCCCCTTGGCAAGCACATCGTTGAATTTGACGGCCTTGGGCAGGTGATAGGCCGGGACCATTTTCTTCACATACTTGATGACGCTGTTGATCAGCAGGCGCTTGAGCGGCGGCAACAGGTCGGCGACTTCGGTGACGATCACATGCTTGACGGCGGTCTTGGGCACGACCTTTTCCGCCAGGTGGGCCATGTTGGCCAGGCAGACCAGGGCCTTGGCACCGGAGTCGTTGAATTGGTGTTCCATTTCCCGCGCGGTGTACAGCGGGTTGGTGTTGACCACGATCAGGCCGGCACGGATGGCGCCGAACACTGCAACCGGGTACTGGAGGACATTGGGCAGTTGCACGGCGATGCGGTCGCCAGGCTTCAAATCGGTGTGCTGTTGCAGGTACGCGGCGAAGGCGCCGGACAATTCGTACAGCTCACCGTAGGTGAGTGTCTTGCCCAGGTTGCTGAAAGCCGGCTTGTTGGCGAAGCGCTGGCAGGATTGCTTCAATACCGCCTGAATATTCGGATACTCGTCTGGATTGATTTGTGCAGCAATCCCGGCGGGGTACTTATCCTTCCAAAAGTCTTCATTCATGGAAGCCCACTCCTCAGCGACGCGAATTCATCATCGCATTTGATGCGATTATTATTGGTGTATGTCTTTTGTACGGTGAATCCGGCGCTTCAAAGCATGCCGAGACGTCACAAAGCGCGCCGAGAGTAGCAGCTTTGCCAAGGGCCGCCTAGAGCCAAACGAGGGCCCCACAGTCATAATCACGACTGTCCTACAATATCTGGTCACACTTTAAACGCTTGTTGAATACCCCAGCAAAGCGCTCTGGAACAGGCTCTCCAGCGCAACACGAGACAAATGTGGGAGGGGGCCTGCTCCCGATGGCGGTGTATCAGTCACCGGATAAGTGACTGAACCGCTGCCATCGGGAGCAAGCCCCCTCCCACACTTTTAGTCGCTGGCAATTCAAGGGTCAGGCGATGTCGCGCAGCTCCCGTCGCAGGATTTTCCCTACCGGCGTCATCGGCAACGAGTCGCGCAGCACGATCTGCTTGGGCACCTTGTACCCGGTGAAGTTGGCCTTGCAGTACGCCTTCATCTCCTCAACGCTCACGCCCTGGGCACGCGCCACCACGAACAGCTTTACCGCCTCCCCCGTGCGCTCGTCCGGCACGCCGATGACTGCGCAATTGGCCACGGCCGGGTGCGCCATCACCACGTCTTCGATCTCGTTGGGGTACACGTTGAAACCCGAGACGATGATCAGGTCTTTCTTGCGATCGACAATTCGTATGAAACCGTCCTCGTCGATCACGGCGATATCGCCGGTCTTGAACCAGCCTTCGGTGTCCAGCGCTTCGGCGGTGGCTGCCGGTTGCTGCCAATAGCCCTTCATCACCTGCGGGCCCTTGATGCACAGCTCGCCACGCTCGCCCAGCGGCAGCTCGACACCTTCGTCGTCGATCACCTTCATTGCCGTGGCTGGCACGGGAATGCCCACGGTACCCAGCCGCGACTTATCGCCGTATGGGTTTGCACTGGCAACCGGAGAGGTTTCGGTCAGGCCGTACCCCTCGCCGATCGCGCAGCCGGTGAGCTGCTGCCAGCGTTCCGCGGTGGCCTTGATCAGCGCGGTGCCGCCCGAGTTGGTGGTTTTGAGGTGAGAGAAATCCAGCTGCTTGAACTCCGGATGATCCATCAGCGCGACAAACAGCGTGTTGAGCCCCAACAGCCCGGTGAAGCGCCACTTTTTCAGCTCCTTGATGAAGCCGCCAATGTCCCGTGGGTTGGTGATCAGCACGTTGTGGTTGCCCGAGACCATCATGCACATGCAGTTCGCGGTGAAGGCATAGATGTGGTACAGCGGCAGCGGCGCGATCATCACCTCTTGCCCTTCCTTGATCAGCGGCTGGCCGTCGTCGCCGGTCTGCGACATGCAGGCGCGCACCTGCTGCATGTTCGCCACCAGGTTGCGGTGGGTGAGCATCGCGCCCTTGGCCAGCCCGGTAGTGCCGCCGGTGTATTGCAACACAGCGATATCATCCAGGCTCACGGGATGGCGTGTCACCCCCAGCCCTGCCCCCATGCGCAGGGCGCGCTTGAATGGCACCGCGCGTGGCAGATGGTAGGCCGGCACCATTTTCTTCACCTTGTCGACCAGGGTATTGACAAGCCAGCCCTTGGCGGCGGGCATGAAGTCGCCCATTCGGGCTTCTATCAGGTAGTCGATGGCCGTGTCGGTGCACACCTCCTGCACACGCGAACCGAACAGGTTGAGGTAGACCAGCGCACGCACGCCGGCATCCTTGAACTGGTGGCGCATTTCACGCGGGGTATAAAGGGGGTTGGTGTTGACCACGATGAGCCCGGCGCGCAGGGCGCCGAACACGGCGATCGGGTAATGCAGCACATTGGGCATCTGCACCGCGATGCGCTCGCCGGGCTTGAGGTCGGTGTGCTGCTGCAGGTAACCGGCGAACGCCGCACTTTGGCGCTCAAGCTCGGCGTAGGTCAGGGTGATCCCCATGTTGCTGAATGCCGGACGGTCGGCGAAAGTCTTGCACGAGCGCTCGAATACTTCGATCACCGAGCTGTAGGTGGTGAGGTCGATGGTGTTGGGAACGCCGGGCGCGCGTTTGTCATTCCAGAAATCAGGTTGCATTATTCTTGTCCTCTTACCTGAGTGTGTCCGGCCGCTGCTGTAAAAAGCGGAGCTTGGGGGACGTTAGCAGCTATGGCCAAACTGGCAAATACGCTAAATCGTGTCATTGATTGTATGAATCTTGCCGCTGAGGCGTCGGCAGATACCTGGTGCGCGATACACTGCACCCATCCCGAGCAAAGGAAGCGCCATGAACCACAGCACCTTCTGGCTGACCGCGACCGACCACAGCCGCCTGTACGTCAATCAATGGCTGCCGGAGGGCCCCGCCAGGGCCGTGGTGATGCTGTCCCATGGCATGGCCGAGCACAGCGGGCGCTATGGGCGCCTGGCCGCGGCCTTGTGTGCCGGCGGCTATGGCGTGTATGCGCTGGACCAGCGTGGCCACGGCCGTACCGCCGACTCAGGCGACCTGGGCCTGTACGCCGAGCAGGACGGCTGGAACAAGGTGGTAGGCGACCTCGCCAGCCTCCACCAACACATCGGCCAGCATCAGCCGGGGTTACCGATCATTCTGCTGGGTCACAGCATGGGCAGCTACATTGCTCAGGCCTACCTGCTGCACCACAGCGCCAGCCTGCATGGGGCGATTCTCAGCGGTTCGAACTTCCAGCCGGTGGCCCTGTATCGCGCCGCACGGGTGATAGCGCGTGTCGAACGCGCTCGACAGGGCCTGCGCGGGCGCAGCGCGTTGATCGAGTGGCTGTCGTTCGGCTCATTCAACAAGGCGTTCAAACCGACGCGCACGGCGTTTGACTGGCTCAGCCGCGACCCCGACGAAGTCGACCGCTACATCAACGACCCGCTCTGTGGTTTTCGTTGCACCAACCAGCTGTGGATCGACCTGCTGGGCGGCTTGCAGCACATCAGCAAGGCGTCCAATCTCGCGCAGATCGATCCCGGACTGCCGATTCTGGTGGTGGGCGGCGAATGTGATCCGGTAAGCGACGGCAAGCGTCTCAACAGCCTGGCCCAGGCTATACGCGAGGCCGGCTGCCAACACGTTCAGCTGACTGTCTACCCGCAGGCGCGGCATGAAGTGTTCAACGAAACCAACCGTGACGATGTGACGGCGGATCTACTGCACTGGCTCGACCAGGCCCTGACCCTGCGCAGGCCGGCGCACTGCGAATAACGCTTGCAGAACCGGCCATTAAATTACCGACCAGCCACAGGATGCATTTTTAGATGACCCAGGTAACCAACACCCCTTACGAAACCCTTGAAGTCGGCCAGACCGCCAGCTACAGCAAGACCGTCGAAGAGCGCGATATCCAGCTGTTCGCCGCCATGTCCGGCGACCACAACCCGGTGCACCTGGATGCCGAATACGCCAAGACCACCATGTTCAAGGAGCGCATCGCCCATGGCATGTTCAGCGGCGCACTGATCAGCGCGGCCGTGGCCTGCGAGTTGCCTGGGCCGGGCACCATCTATGTGGGCCAGCAAATGAGTTTTCAAAAGCCGGTAAAGATCGGCGACACGCTGACGGTGCGCCTGGAGATTCTGGAGAAACTGCCGAAGTTTCGCGTGCGCATAGCCACCCGCGTATTCAACCAGCACGACGAACTGGTGGTGGATGGCGAAGCGGAGATCATTGCGCCTCGCAAGCAGCTTGAATTAACACTGACCCCATTGCCGCCGATCAGCATTGGCTGAGTGCAAATCCAACGCAAAAAAATGCGGAAGGGGGCAAGCCCCTCCCGCATCGGGTTACAGCGCAGTGCTTACGACTGGGCGCGAGCCTGGTTACGCAGGGCTTTCACTTGGTCGTGGTTGCGTTGCACGCCATGGTACTGACGCTCAACCAGGTCACGAATGCCCAGCAGGTTGTGCTTGTTGATCTTCTCGATCGCTTCGCGGTAGGCCTTCAGGGCGTGGTCTTCACCGCGCTCGGCTTCGTTCAGTACCGCTTCTTCGTCTTTACCAGTGACCATCGACTTCACGTCGACCCAGCCACGGTGCAGAGCGCCAGCGACGCTGCCGGAATCTTCCGGATCACCGCCCAGAGCACGTACGGCGGTTTTCAGTTCTGCGGCAGAGGTGGCGCAATCAGCGGAACGCTTGGCGAACAGCGCCTTCAGCTCCGGGTGCTTGATGTCTTCAGCGCACTCTTTAAAACCTTTCTGACCGTCAATGCTGGTCTCGATCAGGTCGTTCAGTACGGAGATGGATTCTTTATTGATGTCAGTCATTTTTCAATTCCTTATGGCAGGTTTAAAAGGATGCAAGGGTAATTGCAGTGTCCGTGCCAGCTTTTTGAAAAATATATTTCACTTTAAAATCAAGGCGTTATGAATTATTGAACCATCTGTGTCTATGTTATTTGCATGATCTGTCCTTTGGCCTTCATGCAGAATGCCTGTATTTTCACTGTCATTGTCTGGACCGTCCAAGATCGCCATGAACCCGGAAAAAC
>Ga0302347_1002165_pt1 | contig 20847 bp, 19 predicted proteins | sample PhyWR1_FD_202178 | JGI IMG/M metagenome (GOLD analysis project Ga0302347, IMG submission 202178) | Leaf surface microbial communities from wheat plants in UC Gill Tract Community Farm, Albany, California, United States - DLSL W.R1 (v2)... | ecosystem: Host-associated > Plants > Phyllosphere >...
AACCTCAAGGCCTGCATCAAGGCGGCCAGCGAGCGCGTGGTGTTTATCAACACCGGCTTCCTCGACCGCACCGGCGACGAAATCCACACCTCCATGGAAGCCGGCGCGATGGTGCGCAAGGCCGCCATGAAGTCGGAAAAGTGGATTGGCGCGTATGAAAACTGGAACGTCGATATCGGCTTGAGCACCGGCCTGCAAGGTCGTGCGCAAATCGGTAAAGGCATGTGGGCAATGCCCGACCTGATGGCGGCGATGCTCGAACAGAAAATCGCCCACCCACTGGCCGGCGCCAACACCGCCTGGGTACCGTCGCCGACGGCGGCTGCGCTGCACGCACTGCACTATCACAAGGTCGACGTGTTCGCCCGCCAGGCCGAACTGGCCAAGCGCGAACGTGCATCGGTGGACGACATCCTGACGATTCCTCTGGCCAGCAACACCGATTGGTCCGACGAAGAAATCCGTAACGAGCTGGACAACAATGCCCAGGGCATCCTCGGTTATGTAGTCCGCTGGATCGACCAGGGCGTCGGCTGCTCCAAGGTGCCGGACATCAACGATGTGGGCCTGATGGAAGACCGCGCCACCCTGCGCATCTCCAGCCAGCACATCGCCAACTGGCTGCGCCACGGCATCGTCAACGAGGCCCAGGTGCTGGAAAGCCTCAAGCGCATGGCGCCGGTGGTGGACCGTCAAAACGCCGGGGATGCGCTGTACCGCCCACTGGCACCGGATTTCGACAGCAACATCGCGTTCCAGGCAGCGGTGGAGTTGGTGATTGAAGGGACCAAGCAGCCTAACGGCTACACCGAGCCGGTGTTGCATCGCCGGCGTCGGGAGTTCAAGGCTAAAAACGGCCTGTAAATGAAAAAGCCCTGATCGTGAGATCAGGGCTTTTTCTTTGGGGCTGGTGGTGGCTGTTAGGGCCTCATCGGGGGCAAGCCCCCTCCCACATTTGATTTGTGAACACATTCAAGTGTGGGAGGGGGCTTGCCCCCGATAGGGCCGGCACATTCACCCCAAAATCAGGAGGCCATCCCCAACTCCCGCTTCACCATCTTCGCCAGCTTCACGCTATCAATCGGCTTGAGCAAAAAGTCCACCACACTCAAATGCATCGCATCGATCACATCGGGCGCTTCGGCATCCCCCGACATTATGATGATCGGCAGCGCCGCCCGGGTGGAGCCGCGCACTTGTCGGATCAGTTCCAGGCCATTGCTTGGGGCCATGCGCAGGTCGGTAATCAGCAAACCGATGGAGCTGCTGGAGCTCAACAACTCCCACGCTGTCTTGCCACTGTCGGCGGTCATGCAACGAATACCGTCCAGGCCCAGGATTTCCGCCAACAGTTCGCGCGCGTCCTTGTCGTCGTCGACAATCAACACGCGTTGCGGTGGCAAATCAGGCTCCAGCATCACGGCGCTCAGCGCCTCGCGCTCGGCATCGCTCAAAATATCGTGGTCGGACATACGGTTCTCAGCAGTTCTCATCAATCTCCCAGCACACTCGTCAGACATCTGCGGAAGGGCGATCAATGTGCACTTCGTCGGAAAGTTTGACTAGTGGGTGTTCTACGGGGTTTGGACGATAGTCATGTAAGGTTTTTCCTTAGTTGTACGATGTTTTCATCGACCTAGACTTACGTCCAATGGGCACCCGCCGCGCGGGAGTCGACCATGCAGGACGATAACGACAAAAAAATGCGGTCTTGTTTATGAGTAAAGCTGATGCCTTCGCCCAGGCGGGGAAAACTGCTGTATTGCAGAACATCCATGGCACCCTGCAGTTCCTGCAACGCTTCCCGCCGTTCAACCAGATGGAACACGCGCACCTGGCGTTTCTGGTCGAGCAGTGCCAACTGCGCTTTTTCGGCCCCGGCGAGAGCATTCTCAAGCCGTCGGGCGGGCCGGTGGAGCACTTTTACATCGTCAAGCAGGGCCGGGTCGTGGGCGAGCGGCCGGATTCAACCCAGACCACCTTCGAAATCACCACCGGCGAGTGTTTCCCCCTCGCCGCGCTACTGGGTGAACGAGCGACCCGCACCGAGCACAAGGCCGCCGAAGACACCTTCTGCCTGCAACTGAACAAGCCGGCGTTTATCAAGCTGTTCGCGCTGTCCAGCCCGTTTCGTGATTTTGCCTTGCGCGGCGTCAGCAGCCTGCTGGATCAGGTCAACCAGCAAGTGCAGCAAAAAGCCGTGGAAACCCTCGGCACGCAATACTCCCTGAACACCCGCCTGGGCGAATTGGCCATGCGCCACCCGGTCACCTGCAGCCCGCAGACGCCGCTGCGCGAGGCGGTGACCCTGATGCACGAGCAGCAAGTGGGCAGCATTGTGATCGTCGATGAACACAAAGCGCCGCTGGGGATTTTCACCCTGCGCGACCTGCGCCAGGTGGTGGCGGACGGCACCAGCGATTTCAGCCAGGCCATCGACGCCCATATGACCCAGGCCCCGTTCTTTCTCACCCCGGACCACAGCGCCTTCGACGCGGCCATCGCCATGACCGAGCGGCATATCGCCCACGTGTGCCTGGTCAAAGACCAGCGCCTGTGTGGCGTGGTGTCCGAGCGCGACCTGTTTTCCCTGCAACGGGTCGACCTGGTGCACCTGGCCCGCACCATCCGCAACGCGCCGCGAGTGGACAACCTGGTGGCGATTCGCGGCGAGATCGGCCAACTGGTGGAGCGCATGCTCGCCCATGGCGCGTCCTCGACCCAGATCACCCACATTATTACCCTGCTCAACGATCACACCGTGTGTCGGGTGATCGAACTGACCCTCGCCGAAAAAGGCGACCCCGGCGTACCCTTCAGTTGGCTGTGTTTCGGCAGCGAAGGCCGGCGCGAGCAAACGCTGTTCACCGACCAGGACAACGGCATTCTGTTCGACGCCAAGGACGCCGTCGACGCCGCGATGATCCGTGGCCGCCTGCTGCCGTTGGCGCAGCACATCAACCAGAGCCTGGCGCTGTGCGGCTTCAGCCTGTGCAAGGGCAATATCATGGCCGGCAACCCCGAGCTGTGCCTGTCGCGAGCCGAGTGGGCGCGGCGTTTCGGCGCGTTTATTCGCGAAGCCACGCCGGAGAATCTGCTGAGTTCGAGCATCTATTTCGATTTGCGCGTGGTGTGGGGCGAGGAACGTGGCTGCGAGCAGCTGCGCCAGGGCATCCTCGACCAGGTAGCCGACAATCGTCTGTTCCAGCGAATGATGGCCGAGAACGCCTTGCGCCAGCGCCCACCCGTAGGACGTTTCCGAGAATTCGTGCTCACACGTAAAGGCGGCGAGAAAGCCACCCTCGACCTCAAGGTCCAGGGCCTTACGCCCTTTGTAGACGGCGCACGCTTGCTGGCCCTGGCCAATGGCATCCACGCCAACAACACCCTGGAGCGTCTGCGCCAGCTGGTGGTCAAGGAAGTTATCGAGCCGCTGGACGGCGCCGCCTATGAGGAGGCCTACCACTTTATTCAGCAAACCCGCATGCAGCAGCACCAGTTGCAGACGCGCGAAAACCAGCCGTATTCCAACCGCGTCGACCCCGACAGCCTCAACCACCTCGACCGCCGCATCCTGCGTGAATCCCTGCGCCAGGCCCAACGCCTGCAAAGCAGCCTGACCTTGCGGTATCAGCTGTGAGTTTGTTCAGCTGGTTGCGTACGAAAAAACCCGGGCTCGACGCGACGCAGCAACAGCGCCTGGCGCAACTGCCCAAGCCCGTCGCATTGGGCGACGGCCCGTTACAGGCTCAACGCTGGGTCGTGGTCGACCTGGAAACCAGCGGCCTGAACCTCAACCGCGACCAGGTGCTGTCCATCGGCGCGGTGGTGATCGAGGATGGCGCGGTGGATTTCTCGCAGCTGTTCGAACGCACCCTGCACCGTGCCGAGAGCAAACTCAGCCCCAGCGTGCTGATCCACGGCCTGGGCCCCAGCGCCATCGCCGCCGGCAGCGACCCGGTAGAGGCGCTGCTGGACTTTATGGAATTCGTTGGTGACAGCCCGTTGCTCGCGTTCCACGCGCCGTTCGATCAACACATGCTCTGCCGCGCGCTCAAGGACAGCCTGGGCTACCGGCTGGCCCACACTTTTCTGGATGTTGCCGAGGTCGCCCCGCTGCTGTGCCCCGAGGCGCACATTCGCGAAGCCGGGCTGGACGACTGGATCAACCATTTCAACCTGCAGGTGGGCGAACGCCATCACGCCAGCGCCGATGCCCTGGCCACGGCGGAGCTGATGCTGATCCTGTTGAGCCGCGCACGCAGCCAGCAAATCGACTCGCCCCAGGCGCTGCAAGAGCGCTTGAGCCAATGGAAACGGCGTAAACAAGCGCCATCGTTTTAATGTCATCTCCCGACAGACGCCAATTGCGCCCTGCCTGTGCCTCTGACACAATCGCGAATAATTCTCGTTAGTTTAAACCTATTGTTTATTCGGTGATGCCTTGTCGTCGGTCCCAAACCCACACAGTGAGCTGGTTGGCGCGTTGTATCGCGACCATCGTGGCTGGCTGTTGGCTTGGCTGCGGCGCAATGTGGCGTGCCCGAGCCGCGCCGAGGACCTGAGCCAGGACACCTTCATGCGCCTGCTCGGCCGTGACGAGCTGCGTACACCCCGCGAGCCACGCGCGTTTCTGGTGGCGATCGCCAAGGGCTTGCTGTTCGACTACTTCCGCCGCGCGGCGCTGGAGCAGGCGTACCTCACCGAACTGATGCTGATCCCCGAAAGCGAACACCCCTCGCCGGAAGAACAGCAACTGATCCTCGAAGACCTCAAGGCCATCGACCGCCTGCTCGGCAAGCTGTCGAGCAAGGCCCGCGCAGCCTTCCTGTATAACCGCCTCGACGGCCTGGGCCATGCAGAAATCGCCCAGCGCCTGGGCGTGTCGGTACCGCGCGTGCGCCAGTACCTGGCCCAGGGCATTCGCCAGTGCTATATCGCGCTGTATGGCGAGCCGTCGTGAGCGTGATCAGTTCCAAGCCGGTGTCGGCCCGTGTGCTGGATGCGGCGATTGCCTGGCAACTGTCCCTCGATTCGGGCGACGGCAGCGCCATCGAACGCGAAGAGTTCAGTAAATGGCTGGCCAGCGATGAAGAGCACGCCCGCGCGTGGCGCCAGCTGGGCATGCTCGACCAGCGTTTCAGCATCGCCTCGGGCCCGGCGCGGGTGGCACTGTTGCAGTCGCGCGAAGGCATTCGCCAGCGTGTGCGCAAGCTGGGCAGCGGCCTGGCGAGCATCGCGCTGGTGTGCGGCCTGGCGTTGTTTGCCGGCGAGCGCTACGTGCCGATCCACTATTGGCTGGCCGACCAGCGCACCGCCACCGGCGAACAGCGCACGCTGAAGCTGGCGGACGGTACGGTGATCAACCTCAATACCCACAGCGCCATCGACGTGCGTTTCGACGATAAGCGCCGGCTGATCGTGTTGCAGGAAGGCGAAATCCTCGTCGAAACCGGCCACAACGATGCGCGGCCATTCTATGTACAAACCCGCGACGGCAACCTGCGGGCGCTGGGCACGCGGTTTATCGTCAAGCGCGAAGACGACGCCACGCGCCTGAGCGTGCTGCAATCAGCGGTGGGCGCGCAGCCAGAGGCGCTAAAGCAGGAACAGATCTTCAAGGAAGGCCAGCAAGTGCTGATGCGCAGTGATGGCCTCGGCCCGCTGCTGGCCGTTACCCCGGCTACCGACGCGTGGACACGCGGCATGCTGGTGGTCGACAACGCCCGGCTGGGCGATGTGGTGGCAGAACTGAGCCGCTATCGAACGGGTTATTTGGGTGTGGATAAACAGGTGGCCGACTTGCGCATCACTGGCAGCTTCCCGTTGCATGACACCACGCTGGCGCTGAATGCGCTGTTGCCGACGTTGCCGGTGCAGATTGAGCAGCACACGCCGTGGTGGGTGACGGTTAAAGGAAAGCCTTAGGTTATTGGGTGTCAGGTCTATAGCCATCGGGGGCAAGCCCCCACCACAAAAAAATATTTTCACCCTGCCCTATCACTTTTCAATTCTCATTCGGCACATAGGCAATTGCGAATTACTTCAATTCAGGAGCCGCCCTATGTCCCGCACGCTAGACACCCTGTTGCGCCCCAGCCTGTTAGCCATGGCCATTGCCCTCAGTGCCCCGCTGGCCAGCACCTCGCTGATCGCCGCCGAACAGGCCTCCAGCGTGCGCGCCTACAACCTGCCGGCCGCGCCGCTGGCCAGCACCCTGAACCAGATCGCCAGCCAGGCCGGCCTCGCGCTGACCCTCAACCCCGCGCTGGCATCGGGCAAGACCTCGGCCCCGGTGCAGGGCCAGTTTGACGCGCCGGGCGCGCTGCGTGAGGCGTTGCGGGGTACCGGGTTGCAGCTGGAGCAGAGCAGTGCGGGGACTTATTCCCTGGTGGCGGTTCCGGAAGGCGTGATGGCGCTGCCGGTGACCAACATCACCGGCCAAGGCAGCTATGAAAGTGCGTGGGGCCCTGTGCAAGGCTACCTCGCGTCGCGAACCGCCGCCGGCACCAAGACCGACACCGCGCTGGTGGAAGCCCCGCGTTCGATCTCCGTCGCCACCCGCGAGCAGATGCAAGACCGCAACGTGCAGAACCTGGATGACGCGGTTAAATACATGCCGGGCATCGTGTCCGCCAGCTACGGCAGCGACACCCGCTATGACTGGATGCGCGTGCGCGGCTTCGAACCCACACAGTTCCTCGACGGCCTGCCACTGCCACGCGGCGTTTACGCCAACCCCAAAGCCGAAACCTGGAACCTCGACCGTCTCGCCCTGCTGCGCGGCCCGGCCTCGTCGGTGTATGGCCAGACCCCACCGGGCGGCCTGCTGGACATGGTCAGCCGCCGTCCCAGCGCCGAACAAAGCAGCGCCATCCAGGTGCAATACGGCAGCGACAACTACCGCCAGATCAACTTCGCCAGCACTGGCAAGATCGACGATGAAGGCCAGCTCCTCTATGGCGTCAGCGGTGTGGTGCGCGACGCGGGAACCCAGGTCGACCATATCGATAACAAGCGCTACAACATTGCGCCAAGCCTGACCTGGAACATCGACCCGGATACCAAGCTGACTTTCCTGTCGCAGTTCACCCGCGACGATACAGGGGCCACCAGCCAGTTCATGCCGATCCAGGGCACCAAGATCAAGCTCCCGCAGGGCGACGTTTCCCACCACAAGAACCTCGGCGACCCGGACTACGAGTTCTACGACCGGACTTACTACGCCTTGGGTTACGCGTTTGAACACCGCTTCAACGACACCTGGCAGTTCCACCAGAACCTGCGCTATACCAAATCCGAGCTGTCGTTCCAGCAATTGACCGTGGGCTCCTATATCTATTCCCCGGCTAACGCAGCGGGCGATATCAGCCGCTCGTCTACCAATGTTGACGAGAACATCGGTCAGTTCGCGGTGGACAACAACTTCCAGGCTGACTTCGCCACCGGCGACATCACCCACACCGTGTTGCTCGGCCTGGATCACCAGCGCACCGACACTTCCTTCCGGACGATCTACGGTACTGCGTCGAACATCAATATTTTCGACCCGGTCAACACCACGCCCACCCTGCGCCCGGTGGGCGTAACACCGTATTACGACTACAACCAGAAAACCGTCCAAACCGGCCTCTACGTGCAGGACCAGATGGCCCTCGACAACTGGCGCCTGACCCTCGGCGGGCGTGAAGACTGGGTGCACCAGGGCACCACCTACTTCAACAAGCTGGACGCGACCAACACTGATCGCAGCAAGAACTTCAGCGGCAACGCGGCGCTGAGCTATGTGTTCGATTCTGGGTTTGTGCCTTACCTGTCCTACGCCGAATCCTTCCAACCAGCGAGCAACGCCAGCGTTGACCCGGTCAAGTCGTACAAGCCCACCGAAGGCAAGCAATGGGAACTGGGGATCAAGTATCAGCCGCCCGGTTCTAATACCCTGCTGAGCGCGGCGGTCTACGACCTGACCCAGAAAAACGTGCTGGTAACCCGAATCGGCTCGGGCAACCAGTCGATCACCGATCAGGCAGGCGAAGTGAAGGTCAAGGGCCTGGAGCTGGAAGCGGTGTCTGACGTGACCGAAAACCTCAAGGTGATCGCCGCCTACACCCTATCCAAGTCCGAGGTGCAAACTGGCATCTACAAAGGCAACCGCCTGCAACTGATCCCCAACCAGCAAGCCTCGCTGTGGACCGACTACACCTGGCACACCGGCGTGCTTGATGGCTTCGGCATTGGTTTCGGCGCGCGCTACACCGGCAACACCTATGGCGATCAAGGCAATACCTGGACCGGCAAAGCCAATGCCTACACCATCTTCGACGGCGCGGTGCATTACGACCTCGGCCGCCTGGATAACAGCCTGAAGGGTGCGTCGGTAAAACTGAACGCCACCAACCTGTTCAACAAGGACTACATTTCCACCTGTGACGGCTCCTACTGCTACTTCGGCGACCAACGCAGCGTCGTCGCCAGCGCCACCTACCAGTGGTAATCGGCTGAGTTAACAACCAGGCCGCCCCAGTGGGCGGCTTTGGTGTGTCTGAAGGCTAGAAAATGAAAAGCAAAACCATCCGCCGCTGGTCCTTCGTCCACACCTGGACCAGCCTGATCTGCACGGTGTTCCTGCTGCTGCTCGCCCTCACCGGCCTGCCGTTGGTGTTTCACCATGAGATCGACCACCTGCTGGGCAACGAGCCGCAATTGGCGCAGATGCCCGCCGACACGCCGCAGCTGAACCTTGAGCAGCTGGTGGCGAAAGCCGAGGCCCATCGCCCCGGCGAGGCCATGCAATACCTGGCGTGGGACGAGGACGACAAAAACGGCGTGATCGCGATCATGGCCGCCACGGCCGGTACCGAGCCCAACTCGTCCCACACCTTCATGCTGGACGCGCGCACCGGCGAGTCGGTGGAGATGCCCTCGGCGAATGGCGGGTTGACGCTGTTTCTGTTGCGCCTGCATGTGGATATGTTCGCCGGGCTGCCGGGCAAGTTGCTGCTGGCGTTCATGGGTATTTTGTTTGTGGTCGCAATCGTCTCGGGCACGGTGCTGTACCTGCCGTTCATGCGCCGGTTGAAATTCGCCACCGTGCGCCAGGACAAATCCACCCGCCTGCGCTGGCTCGACCTGCATAACCTGATCGGCGTGGTCACCCTGACCTGGGCCCTGGTGGTGGGCGTGACCGGCGTGATCAGCGCCTGCGCCGACCTGATCATCGCCGCCTGGCGCCAGGACAGCCTCAGCGCCATGATCGAGCCGTACAAAACTGCGCCGCCGCTGACCCAGCGCGCACCGGCCACCGAGCTGCTGACCATCGCTGCCAAGGCCGCACCAGGCATGCAGCCGGACTTCATCGCCTTCCCCGGCACACGCTTTTCCAGCGAGCACCATTACGCGGTGTTCATGAAGGGCAGCACCCACCTGACCTCGCACCTGCTGACGCCGGTATTGATCGACGCCGGCACCCTGGCCGTCACCGCCATCGCCGAACGGCCGTGGTACATGGACGCCATGGGCATGTCCCAGCCCCTGCACTTTGGCGACTACGGCGGCATGCCGATGAAGATCCTCTGGGCGGTGCTGGATGTGCTGACCATCATCGTGCTGGTCAGCGGGATCTACCTGTGGATCGTGCGACGCAAGGCGGGCAAGGCATGAAGCCGCGTCAGTCGAATTTCTGGAAGGTGTTCGGGATTCCGCTGGGGATTGGCGTGCTCAGTGCGGCCGGGTTGTTTGCGGCGTTGCTGGGGGATGGGTGGTGGGATTCGCTGAGTTGGGTGGGGTTGGGTGTGCCTGCTGCAATTGGGGTTTGGTCCTTGTTCAAGCGGCGCTGCTGAGGGCGCTATCGGGGGCAAGTCGAACCGTCGCACCGCCCCTCCCACATTTTGACTGCGGCGCCTATCAAATGTGGGAGGGGGCTTGCCCCCGATGAGGCCCTGAAAAACACCCACTACCCCTCGCCAGCCACCGCGCAACCCTCTAGGCTAGCCCCAGTCTATTCAGAGGAATGCCCATGGCCGCTCCCAGCATGACCCTGTTCCACAATCCCGCTTCACCCTTTGTGCGCAAAGTCCGCGTGCTGCTGATCGAGACCGGCCAGCAGGACCGCGTGGCCCTGCAAAGCTGCATGCCGACCCCGGTAAACCCCGACGCCCAAGTGGTGCAAGGCAACCCCGTGGGCAAGATCCCCGCCCTGCGCCTGGCCGATGGCTCGGTGCTGCACGACAGCCGGGTGATCATCGATTACATCGATCACCAGCACGTCGGCAACCCGCTGATTCCTCGCGACGGCTCGGCCCGCTGGCGGCGCCTGACCCTGGCCTCGATGGCCGACGGCATCATGGACGCCGCCGTGCTGGTGCGTTATGAGTCGGCCCTGCGCCCCGAGGAAAAACACTGGGCGCCGTGGCTGGATGAGCAGCGCAATAAGATCCGCCGCACCCTCGCCGAGCTGGAACAGGACGCGATTGCCGAACTGGCCAGCCACTTCGACGTCGCCGCCATCAGCGTCGCCTGCGCCCTGGGCTACCTGGACTTCCGTCACCCCGATATGCAATGGCGCGCAGACAACCCACAGCTCGCCGCCTGGTACGCCGAGATCAGCCAGCGGCCTTCGATGCAGCAGACCCAGCCGCCGGTTTGACCTTGTGCAGTGGTGGTGGGGCAAGCAAGGCCGCAATCCTCGCCACCAGTTGCAGCTTCATTTGTTGATCTTCGCGCAAGCCAATCATTGCACCACCCCCAGATCAAACTGCAACGGTTCAACCACCTTGCGTTTGCCCACCCCATACCAATCCAGCTTACGGGTCAGCACCATCACCGTGCCCAACAGGCCGAACAGCAGCAGCGAGCCCATCAGCAGCGCGTAATCCTCGGCGCTCAACAGCCCGTACAACAAGCCATACAGCGCCGCCAACCCCGCCGAAAAGCCCAGGCCGTGGCTGACACTGCGCAGCACGTGGCACACGTAAAAACCGATCAGCAAAACACAGGCACTCGCCGATATCAGGTACGCCAGCGCAAAGCCCAGGTGCTCGGACAACGACAACAGCAGCAGGTAGAAGAACGCCAGGGCAAAGCCCACCAACGCATATTGGATCGGGTGCACCGCCAGGTTTTTCAGCACTTCGAACAGGAAGAAGCCGGCGAACGTCAGAGCGATAAACAGCAGCGCGTATTTGATCGCACGGTCGCTCTTGAGGTACTGGTCCACCGGGTCGATGAAGTTCACGCCGAAGCTGCGGCCGTTGAAGTCTTTGCAGCCCTGGCCGTCCAGGCAGGTTTGCAGGGCCTGTTCGAGGTTGGTGGAAAAGAACGTGGTCTGCCAACTGGCCGTAAAGCCGGTGTCGGTAACTTCGCGCTGGGCTGGCAGGAAGTTGCCGATAAAGCTCGGGTGCGGCCAGTTGGACGCCAGCGACACCTGACTGGTCTTGCCCACCGGCACCACTTGCAGTTGCTCGGTGCCTTGCAGGCGCAGGTCAAAGGCGAACTCCAAAACGGCTGGTTTTTTGCTGTCCTGCTCCGGCAGCGCCACGTGCACGCCCTCCCCCAGCCAATCCACCTGGGAGCCCGGTTCGAACTCCAGGCGCTGGCTGCCCAGCTCCAGGCTCAGGGCGTTTTCAATGCCGCGAATATCGCTGATGCCCACCGCCAGAAACGCCGGCTCAAAGCGGTAATCGGCAAAGTTTTCGGTGATACCCAACTGCGCCGGTAGCTCGAAACGCCCGCTGATGCGGTTGTCGGCATGGAACAGCCGCGCCTGGTAGATGCCCCGTGCGCGCAGTTCGGTTTGCACCTTGCCGTCGAGTTCAAAACGGTCCGGCAGGAAATACAGACGACCACGCTCTTCGCGGGTTTCCTCGTAGCGTTTGTTGAGCTTTTCATTGAGTTTCCACTCGCGCACGGTCTTGCGGTACGGCACCACCATCACCGGGCCGGTGAGGCGCTGGCTGAAGCTGGAGCTGCGGGCGATGTCTTCCAGTACCGCGTCGCGGGTGAGCTGACGGTCGGCAATGATGCCGTTGATCATCAGCAACGGAATCAGCAACAAAAGAATCAGCAGCGCAATCGCGCCAAGTTTGAAAAGCAGGCTGCGGTTCATGGGTCTCTCCCTGTTTGGATGGGGAGAGTCTGGGCAGTCTGTGTGGGGGATTTATGTGGGCAATGTGGAGACTGTGTGGAGATGCAGCACCGCCTGCACGCCGCCTGGCACGTTGCCGATCTGCAGCGCGCCGCCGTGCAGCTTCATCACTTCTTCGACAAAGTTGAGGCCCAGGCCGGTACTTTTGCGCCCGCTGGCCGGGCGTGGCAGCGAGTAGAAACGCTCGCTCAGGCGCGGCAGGGCGTAGTCCGGAATCGGCGCGGTCTGGTTGAACAGGCTCACCTGCACGTCGTTATGCCGCGTCTGCGCGCTGAACCTTAATGCGCCGCCCGGCGGGGTGAAATCCAGGGCATTCTCCAGCAGGTTGCCCAGGGCCTGGCGCAGCAGGAAGGGTTCGCCGAATACCTTCACGTCCGGCGCAATATCCTGCTCCACCCGCAAGCCGGCGCCTTCAATGCGTGCGCATTGGGCCTTGAGTACATCTTCGACCAGGGCGGCCAAGGGCATGCTGGTTTGTTCTTCCAAACCCTGGCGCTGCTCCACCTGCGCCAGGTTCAGCAGGCGTTCGATCAACTGCTGCAGGCGTGCGCTTTCGCTGTCGATATTGCCGACAAAACGCTGCTGCTGCTCGCGGGTCATGTCGCCCTGCAACAGCTCGGCCGCGCCGCGAATAGCCGCCAGCGGGCTTTTCAATTCATGGGTCAGGGTGTGCACGTAATGCTCGACGTAGGCCTTGCCCTCCAGCTGCGTGCGCATGTGCTCCACAGCGGTGGACAACTGCTTGAGCTCGCCGCCCCGGTAATGCGGCAACTCGGCGCGACGGCCTTCGCTGACGGCTTCGGCATAGGCCGTCAGCCGTCTTAACGCAACGCTCAGCCACCACGACAGCAACGCGCCGAGCAACAGGCCAAGAATCACCAACCCGGCGCCGTACCACAGCAGGCGGCGTTCCGTGCGGTCCACATACGGCTGCAACGAGCTGTTGGGCTTGGCCACCGTGACCACGCCGATGATCTGGCCGTTGTCGCGGATCGGCGCGCCCACGTGCATCACCGAGGAGGTGGGGTCGTCCAGCTCGCTGCGGGTGGAGCGCGCGCCGTATTCGCCGCGCAGGGTCAGGTACACGTCGTTCCACTTAGAATAGTCCTGGCCCACGGCTTCGCCCGAGGAATCCAGCAGCACGCTGCCCTTGGCGTCGGTCACATAGATGCGGTGATTGACCTGATTTTTTGGCAGGCCCCAGATGGTCGCGCCGGGCTGGCGATTGCCGTAGGCCTTGAGCAGCTCCGGCCAGTGGCTTTGGCCGAGGGTGCCGTTTTTCACGTCGTCGCGCAGGATCTCGGCCAGCAGGTTGGCGGTGTCCACCAGGGTTTCTTCGGTGGACTGGCGCACGCCGGGGCGGATTTCCTTCATTACGGTGCTGAGCACGAAGTAGCCGGTGAGGCCGATAAACAGCGCGTACACCAGGAAAATCCGCAGCCCCAGGCGCATCAGCTGTTGCTCGGGCTGTAGCTGTAGCCGAGGCCGCGATGGGTCTGAATCGGTTCGGCTTCGGCGGCCACGCTGCGCAATTTGCCGCGCAGGCTTTTGATATGGCTGTCGATATTGCGCTCGTAGCCGGCATCCGCCGCCACGCCCACCGCGTCCAGCAGTTGCTCGCGGCTGAACACTCGCTCGGGTTGTTCCAGCAGGCTTTGCAGCAGACGGAATTCGTGGCGCGTGAGGCTCAAGGGCTGGCCGCGATAGTTGATTTGCATGCGCTCCAGGTCCACCTGGAATACGGCGGGTGCAGCGCCCGGACCAATGCGCTTGAGGATCGCCCGAACCCGCGCCGTGACTTCCCGTGGGCTGAAAGGCTTGACCACGTAATCGTCAGCGCCGATTTCAAGCCCCACCACGCGGTCGATCTCGCCATCCCGGGCACTGAGGAACATCACCGGCACTTCACTGAAGCGTCGCAGTTGCTTGCAGGTTTCAAAGCCGCTGATGTCGGGCAAGCCGATGTCGAGGATGATCAGGTCAGCCGGGGTGGCGCGCTGATGGGCCAGCGCCTCTTGGCCGAGGCTCAGCCAGGTGGTGGTAAAGCCTTCGCCTTGCAGGGCGAATATCAGCGTGTCGGCTATCGCCGCTTCGTCTTCGACAATCAGGATGTGGGGCATGTGGGTCCGTCAGCAGTCCGGTTTGTCGGCAGTGTAACGACGCGCCGGGTTCACCGCTGCGCCGAATTCACGCAGGGCCTTGGCGCCGATCAGCAACGGGTAGTTGAAGCTGCTGCGGTCGGTGAGGTTGACCTCGACGGTACGCTTGACGTCGCCCAGGCACATTTCCAGGTCGATCACCGGGCGCTTGGCCACGCTGGCTTCGTCCTTGTCGTCGTCTTCGTCGGCGCGGCTCTTGATTTTGCTGATGCGCGACACTTTGTGTTCGTAGACCTTGTTGGTCGCGTCCTTGCCGCCGAGGCGGAAGCGCACCCAATCGTCGCCGTCACGGGTGAAGGTTTCGATGTCGCGGGCCGACAGCGAGGCGGTCAGCGCACCGGTGTCCATCTTGGCCTTGAAGGTTTCGCCGATCTCCGGCAATTGAATGTATTCGTAGCGCCCGTAAAGGGTCGGTTCGGCGGCCATGACCGGCAAGGCAGCCAGGGCGAGGGAGGCAAGGAGCAGTTTCACGAAGTGATTTCCTCGGAAAGAAGTAGGCGGATTCTAGACCGCAAAAGCCATCGTTAGTTAGTTCTCAACCCTACCAGCCACATTGTGAAACATTCGTCCGACGCTTTGCGATTTGGCCTCTAGACTCAGCTTGCTTATGATGGCCCGCCCACAAGATTCCAAGAGTTGCTTATGCGCCGCCTGCTCACCGGCTGTTTTGTCTCACTGCTGCTATTGCTCAATACGCTGATCCTGATCGGCCCGCTGCTGGTGTTCGCGCTGCTCAAGCTGGTGGCGCCAGGCCGCTCGCGTGACTACATGTCATGGGCGGTGATGTGGATCGCCGAGACCTGGGCCGAGATCGACAAGCTGATTTTCGCGCTGTGCATCCCCACCCACTGGGACATTCGCGGCGGCGCCGAGCTGCGCGGCGATACCTCTTACCTGGTGATCAGCAACCACCAGTCCTGGGTCGATATTCCGGCGCTGATCCAGGCCCTCAACCGGCGCACGCCGTTCTTCAAATTCTTCCTGAAAAAAGAACTGATCTGGGTACCGTTCCTGGGCCTGGCGTGGTGGGCGCTGGATTACCCGTTCATGAAGCGCTACAGCAAGGCGTTCCTGGCCAAGCACCCGGAGCTGGCGGGGCAGGATTTGAAGATCACCAAGCAGGCCTGCGAGCTGTTCAAGCGCCAGCCGGTGACGGTGGTCAATTACCTGGAAGGCACGCGGTTCAACGAGGCCAAGCGCAAGCAGCAGGATTCACCCTTCACCCGTTTGCTCAAGCCCAAGGCCGGTGGCGTGGCGTTTGTGCTGGCCGCAATGGGCGAGCAGCTGGACGCGGTGCTGGATGTGACCGTGGTGTATCCACAGGACAGGATTCCGGGGTTCTGGGACTTGATCAGCGGCGCGGTGCCAGAGGTGATCATCGATATCCAGACCCGCGAGCTGGACCCGGCCTTGTGGCAAGGCGATTACGAGAACGACCCGGCGTTTCGCCAGACCGTCCAGAACTGGGTCAACCAGCTCTGGAAGGACAAGGACGCGCGCATCGAGCAACTGCGCGCGGGGCAGCCTTAGCTGCCAGTACCCCAGGCCTGGGCCAATTTGCCCAGTACCGAGCTGCTGGCGCCCTGGCCGCCCAGGTATTGCAGGATCACCGGGGCAAACTGGCCGATCATGCCGCTGTCCATGCCCAGGGCGCTGAACGCGGTGTTGAGGTCGTTGGTGTTTTTCACGTTACCCAGCAGGCCGTCGAGGCCGCTGGTCTTGCTGCCGCCGGTCTGGCCGAGCATCCCGCTCAAGGCACCGAGGCTGCCCAACGCATTGTTACCCGACAACTGGTCGAGGCCCGGCACGCTGTTGCCCAATTGCGAATAGTCATTGCCGCTGAGTTTGTTCTTCGCCAGGCCGAGCATGGCGCCGGTGCCGCCGACGGCCTGTTCGGGGGTGATGTTCAGTTGCGAGGTCAGTGCGCTGAGCAGGCCGGCCGTCTCCGACGACGGTGCGGCGGCAGCGGCCTTGTTGTTGCCACCCTGCATGCCGGAAATCGCATTGGCCGCGTCGCCAAGGCTGAAGCCTGCGGCGAACACCGGGCCGGCTGCCAGGGTCATCAGGCAGGAAAGGGCGAAACCGCGTGAAATCTTCATCGAAACAACCTCTGGGTGTAGGGGTGAAAGCAGGCGTTGGACTGGCGATTACGGGGCTTGTTCCCCCGATACACAAGCAGTGCATCCGAATCGCCCTGCCCTGCGTATATCCCTACACGTCGCCCGGAGTTGGATGGAATGAATGCCCAAGCTGAACTACCCTCAGCCTACCGTGCGCAGTCCCGTCGCCCTCGTTCGAGGGCCTGGAGAAGCCCTATTTCCACCCACGACGATCCGTTGCAGCCGCTGCTTGCCCAATGCGCCCTGGGCAACCGCCAGGCGTTCGAAACCCTCTACCGCCGGGTGTCCCCGCGCCTGCACGGTGTGGCCTACCGCTTTATGCGGCGCTCGGACCTCGCCGAAGAAGTCTTGCAGGAGGCTTTTGTGCGCATCTGGTACAACGCGTCGCGCTACGAGCCGCACCTGGCGGCGCCGATGACCTGGATGGTGAACATCACCCGCAACCTGGCCATCGACCAACTGCGCAAACGCCGCGAACAGCCGTTGGCCGACGGCCAGCTCGAGGCCATGCTCGACGACGGCCCCAGCGCCCACGAGCAACTTCACAGCGAACGCGAAGCCCGCGCCCTCAACCGCTGCCTCGATACCCTCGACGGCAAGCAGCGCCAGTCGATCACCGTGGCTTACTTCCAGGGCCTGTCGTGCTCGGAGCTGGCCGACCACTTGGCGGCGCCCCTGGGCTCGGTCAAATCCTGGATTCGCCGTGGCATGGAGCGCCTGCGCAGGTGCCTTGAATCATGAACTACCAAACCACCGCCCTGCGCCGCGCCCTGGCCGCCGACTACGCCATCGGGCTGATGCCCGCCACCGCGCGTCGGCGCTTCGATGCCCTGTTGCTGGACGACGCCGCGCTGCGCGTGGAACTCGGCCATTGGCAAGCCGCCCTCGCCAGCCTCACCGGCGCCCTGCCCGAGCGCCCGGTGCCTGCGCATGTGTGGGCGGGCATCCAGGCGCGGATCGAGCCGCAGGTGCTGCACGTGCCGGAGAAAAAACCATGGTGGCAGAACCTGCGCCTGTGGGCGGCGGCGTTCGGGGTGGTCATCGCCGTGCTGGTGGGTGTGCTGTACCAGCGCGACCTGGGCGTGGAATACAACGCCACCCTGGTCGCGGCCGATCAGCAACCGGCGTTGCAGATCAAGGCGTTTGCCGACCACCTGCAAATCGAACCGCTGGCCTTGGCTGCCGTGGAGCCTACGCGTGATCTGGAATTGTGGGTCATTCCCGCCGGTGGCAAGCCCATTTCTCTGGGGCTGGTGCCGGCTGCCGGCAAGGGGCGAATCCAGCTGAGCAAGGAACACCAAGCGCTGCTTTCTGCGCCGCTGACCCTGGCCGTGAGCCTGGAACCACGCGGTGGTTCGCCGACCGGCCAACCGACCGGGCCAGTGTTGTATCAGGGCCAATTGGCATCACTTTGAGCGGACTCGGAGCCAGGAACCGATCGCGCCCGTCGGGGTCCATGACAGGTCTGAAAGCCCTGTCAGGAATATCCCAATGAGCGCGACCCGCCCCACCATCATTGAGCACAAGCCGCCTTTCTGGAGCCGCCCGCGCGTATTTATCGGCGTGTGCGTGGCCATCCTCAGCGGCCTCGGCGGCGCGCTCTACACCCAGGACAACGTCAAATCCGCCGCCACCCTGGTGACCACCACCCAGCAGCCGGCCGCGCAGATCAGAGCGCACAAGGATTACCTCGAAGTCGAACCCATCGCCACCACCGCCCCGGCACCCGACCAAAGCCTGGAACTGTGGGCCATGCCCGAAGGCGGCAAGCCGGTGTCACTGGGACTGTTGCCGGAGGATGGTCAAGGCATCATCGGCCTCAACCCGCGCCAGCAGGCGAGCATCAGCCAGCCGGTGGAGTTGATGGTGAGTTCGGAGACAAAAGGCGGCTCGGTGACCAAACAGCCCACAGGCCCGACGGTGTACCAGGGTGCACTGGCTACCCGCTGACAACACAAAACCAATGTGGGAGGGGCGGTGCGACGATTCGACTTGCCCCCGATGGCGGAGTGTCAGCTACAGATAGGCTGACTGACACCCTGCTATCGGGGGCAAGCCCCCTCCCACCTTTGAACCGCATTGCCTGGGCGACTTGCTCATGGCCGAGGATGGCGCTTATAGTTCGGCCGTCGTCCACATGGCGACACGGGTTTGGCGACCCGGTGAATGGTGCAAAAGCTTCTGCTTTTTTGCAGGTTCTTTTGCATCCGCAATAGCTGCTTTCATGGCGGCTGTGCGCGGGAGACCTTCGGGTCTGCCGGTTCCATTCCCGGTTCGCCAACCTGCGTACAGCTGCCACCCAATTCGTTTGGCGACGAATACGTGTGTAGCCCACCTCTACTTGAATGGGTTTTAAAACATGAACCGATACATGCCACTCACCGGCCACGACAGCACCACCCCTTCCCTGCTCATCGACACCCAAGTCCCGCTGGACGTGCTCCACGACGCTGCGCTCTACCGCATCCGCGCCGTCACCCAAGTCATGGAAAACCTGGCCTTTCGCGAAGGCCTGCAAACCGACAACGTCGTCCTCCAGGACTTTGCCCTGCTCTGCGCCATTCCGTTGCGCGATGGTTGTGATTTGCTGGATGTGATCAGCCGGCGGCTACAGGCTTAACCTGCAGACACAAAAAGGGCGACCCGCAGGTCGCCCTTTTCATTTGCCCGGCGTTTACGCCGCGCTGAACAACTTGTGCGGATCAATCACAAACTTCTTCGGCACGCCCGCATCGAACTCGCCGTAACCGCGCGGGGCGTCATCCAGGCTGATGACCTGCACGCCGACGATTTCGGCAATGTTGATCCGGTCCCACATGATCGCCTGCATCAGCTGGCGGTTGTACTTCATCACTGGGGTCTGGCCGGTGTGGAAGCTGTGGGATTTGGCCCAGCCCAGGCCAAAGCGGATGCTCAGGCTGCCCATCTTCGCGGCGGCGTCGACGGCGCCCGGGTCTTCGGTGACGTACAGGCCGGGGATGCCGATTTTGCCGGCCACACGCACCACGCCCATCAGCGAGTTGAGCACGGTGGCCGGGGCTTCGGCCTTGACGCCGTCGTGGCCGTGGCCGCGTGCTTCAAAGCCTACGGCATCGACAGCGCAGTCCACTTCGGGCTCGCCGAGCAGCGCAGCAATCTGTTCGTGCAACGGCGTGTCGGTGGACAGGTCGGCAATTTCAAAACCCTGCGCCTTGGCGTGGGCAAGACGGATCGGGTTGACGTCGCCGATGATCACCACGGCCGCGCCGAGCAACCGTGCGGACGCGGCAGCCGCCAGGCCAACCGGGCCGGCGCCGGCGATGTAGACGGTGCTGCCCGGGCCAACGCCCGCGGTCACGGCCCCGTGATAGCCGGTCGGCAAAATGTCGGAAAGGCAGGTCAGGTCACGGATTTTTTCCATGGCCTTGTCGCGGTCAGGCAGTTTCAGCAGGTTGAAGTCGGCGTAAGGCACCAGCACGTACTCGGCCTGGCCGCCGGTCCAATCGCCCATGTCGACGTAACCGTAAGCGCCACCTGGGCGGGCCGGGTTGACGCTCAGGCACACGCCGGTGTGTTGCTCCTTGCAGGAGCGGCACAGGCCGCAGGCGACGTTGAACGGTACCGAGACCAGGTCGCCGATTTTCAGGTTTTCGACGCCGCTGCCCATCTCGATCACTTCACCGGTGATTTCGTGACCGAGCACCAGGCCGGTCTGGGCAGTGGTACGGCCGCGCACCATGTGTTGGTCGGAGCCGCAGATATTGGTGGAGACCACGCGCAGGATGACGCCGTGCTCGATCTTCCTGCCACGGGGGTCCTGCATTTTGGGAGAGTCGATTTTCTGTACTTCGACCTTGCCGTTGCCGAGATACACGACACCACGATTACCAGACATGCTTTCACCTCGCTGTTGTTTTTATGGAACTGCGTTGCCCCTTTGGGTGGGCAGCGCGTTTAAGTGCTCGGGTACAGATGCTGTTATTGCGTTGTTTGTTGGGGCCTCATCGGGGGCAAGCCCCCTCCCACACTTGATTGGGTTCACACGGTCAACATGTGGGAGGGGGCTTGCCCCCGATGGCGTCAGTCAGAGCACCACCGTCCTATTGGCATTCAAAAACACCCGCCGTTCAATGTGGTACCCCACCGCCCGCGCCAATGTCAGCCCTTCAATATCCCGCCCCTTGGCAATCAAATCCTCGGGATAGTGGCTGTGATCCACCACTTCCACGCCCTGGGCGATGATCGGACCTTCGTCCAGGTCGTTGTTGATGTAATGCGCCGTGGCGCCCACCAACTTCACGCCCTTGTTGTACGCCTGGTGATACGGCTTGGCGCCCTTGAACCCCGGCAGCAACGAGTGATGAATATTGATCGCCTTGCCATCCAGCTTGCGGCACAGCTCCGGCGACAGCACTTGCATGTAGCGCGCAAGGATCACCAATTCAGC